>Ga0098054_1001868_pt1 | contig 10247 bp, 7 predicted proteins | sample 16_taG_FD_75048 | JGI IMG/M metagenome (GOLD analysis project Ga0098054, IMG submission 75048) | Marine viral communities from the Subarctic Pacific Ocean - 16_ETSP_OMZ_AT15313 metaG | ecosystem: Environmental > Aquatic > Marine > Oceanic | place: Pacific Ocean | collected 2015-01-18
GGGAACTGCCCGCACGGGCATTGGCCCGGTACCGGGACGAACTTGGCCTTTACAAAAAGACACTGTCCCAAGAACGGGGCGACAGGGACAAGACCTATTCCCTACACAAGCCCCACACCGCCTGTATCGCCAAGGGCAAGGCGGGCAGACGATACGAGTTCGGAAACAAGGTGGGGATCATGGCCACCATGGGGGAGCGGATCGTGATAACGCTGTCAACAACTCTAAGTTTTATCACAAGCTAAAGGATTACAAAACGCTCCATGATTTTCCGGTAGTCAACAAACATATCGTAAAAAGTAACCTCAATAGTTTATTGGCGAAAAATTCTGAAAACGATAAATTACATACGATTTTCACCAGTGGTTCAACAGGAACACCTTTCACTATCAAACAAACCCAAAGAAAGAAAAATAGAAATACGGCGGATACTTTATTTTTTGCGAACAGAGCTGGCTTTACGCTGGGAGATAAATTGCTTTATGTACGGCTCTGGAGCAAAACGCTCAAAAAAGGAAAAATCCCCTCTTTTCTGCAAAATATCGAGCAAATAGACGTCGAGGAACTGAAACCGGAAAAAATTAAGCATTTGCTTAAAGAACTTCGAAAAGATAAGTCCCCCAAAGGGTGGTTAGGTTATCCATCGGCATTGGAAAAAATTTGTGACTACTTGGACAAAGTAGAATCAAAACCTGTGGAATGCAACGTAAAGTCCATTATTGGAATGTCCGAAAACCTTCCAAGACATGTACGAAGTAGGATGTGGTACTATTTCAACACTCCCATGGTATCGAGGTATTCGAATTTTGAAAATGGAATCATTGCCCAACAGGATATGGACAGTGAGTACTTTGTTGTGAATTGGGCCAGCTATATTGTGGAAATACTGGATTTTGAAAAAGACGAACCTGTAAAGGACGGAGAACTGGGAAGAATCGTTGTGACCGATTTGTATAACCATGCTACCCCAATGATTCGATATGATACGGGGGATGTTGGAGCCATGTCAACAGTTTCCACTCATCCGTTTCCCATATTGAAAACAGTCGAAGGCCGAAAAACAGATATCTTAAAGAATACCGACGGCGAAATGATCAGTCCTTACGCATTTATGGGTATTTTACCTAAGTTTTCTGAAATTAATCAAGTACAATATTTGCAAACAGATAAAAAGAAATATACCATAAAGCTAAATGTAGATTCCAGTTTTTCCAAAGAGAAAGAAAAAGAGTTTTTGACCGTTTTTAAATCACTTGTGGGAAATTCGGCCGAAGTAACGGTAAATTATGTAAATGAAATACCTTTGCTAAGTTCAAAAAAGAGAAAGTTGACCCGCAACCTATTAACAGAGGAACAGAAGAGAAACCAAAAAGAGACATCCATAACCATTTAGCAAACTATAAATGAACACAACCAATATCCTTTTTACCTGTGCAGGACGCCGAAATTATCTCATAAATTATTTTAAGAAAGCCTTGAATGGCAATGGGATTGTACTTGCTGCAGATAGTCAGTTATCTGCTCCGGCATTGGTAGATTCAGATATACCTATCCAAGTCCCTTCAATATACAGTAGTGGCTATATTGAAAAGTTGAAAGATTTGATTGCCAAACACCAAGTGGATGCCATTATTTCGTTGAACGACCTGGAGCTACCCATATTGGCCGAGCATAAAAAGGAACTCGAGTCCATGGGAGCCAGGGTAATCGTATCCAGCCCAGAGGTAATCGATATTGCTTTTGATAAATGGAAAACGTTCAACTTTTTTAAGGAAATTGGTGTGGGCACCCCAAAAACATATCTCACTTTAAAAGATGCGACCGATGCCTTGAACAGTGGAACGTTGGAGTTTCCGCTAATCATAAAGCCACGCTGGGGAAGTGCCTCGATAGCCATTGATGTCGTTGAAAATGAAGAAGAGCTAAAATTGGCATATCGACTTCAAAGCATCAAAATCCAAAAATCAATTCTTAAAGATGCAAGTTCTTCGGATATCGAAAAAAGTATACTTATTCAAGAAAAAATAAACGGTGAAGAATTCGGGATTGATATTTTAAATGATTTTAACGGAAATTATTTTGGCTCCTTTATTAGAAAAAAAATGGCCATGCGTTCTGGGGAAACCGATAAGGCACTATCCGTAGTGAACGATGACTTTTCTGCAATCGCTAAGTTGATCGGGGAAAAAACCGGACATATAGGCAATATGGACTGTGACTTTTTTGTAAGCGATGGAAAAGTGTATTATTTGGAAATGAACCCAAGATTCGGTGGTGGATATCCTTTCTCCCACGAAGCGGGCATCAATACACCAGCAATTTATATATCTTGGTTGAGAGGCGAAAATTCTGTGGAAAAGTATAACAACTTCACCGATGGGCTTATGTTTTCCAAATGTGATAAAATGATGCCCATTAAAAAATGGTAGTATTATTTTTATTTAAAATATCTATTTTATTAGAAGTTGATTATCTGAAACTCCGACCTCCTATTCTTGGAATGCTGTTCCTCCGTACAATGTACACCATCCTCACATTCGTTCACCAACTGGGTTTCACCAAAAGCTTCATGACTAATCCTATTCTCGGAAATTCCTTTGGATATTACATATTCTACGGTTCGTTCCGCTCTACGTTCAGAAAGCCATTGATTGTATTTTTTCGTCCCCCTAGAATCTGTATGTGCAGTAACCTTGATGATTAAATTCGGTTCATCCTTCATAATGTCAACCAACTGATCTAATAAATCTTCGTCCTTGGATGTAAGATAAGATGAGTTAAGTTTAAAATATACATTGCCTAAGTCATTTATCTTAGTTTGGACTGTGGCTTTCCTTGCTTCCTCTGCCTCTTTTTTTGCTTTCTCCGCAGCAGCTAGTTCAGCAGCTACCTTTTCCTTTTCCAAGCGTTCCGCCAATTGTTTAGCTTTTTCTGCCTCGGCTATGGAGTCTTGAATGCGCTGTTGTTCTTTTTCCATTTCTTCCAACAAGGCCATTTTTTCCTGTCCTTTTCTGGAAAGTCCTTTTTCCACATTAAACCTATAAGCAACCCCTAAGGCATGTTGTATGTGATTAGAAGCATTTTGCGTGTCCATGGCCCATTTACCGGTAGAGTTGAAATCCAATCCCCAATGGTCTGAAAACCAAGTCCTAAAACCTATAATGGCATTGTATGTTCCCCGACCTTGGTTGTTGGCATCGGTATATCCGGCACCAATTCCGATGTAGGGGTCAAAAAAGCCCGTTTCTCCCAAAATCATATTCAAATCGTAGCTCACCCTAAAATCAAGACCCAAATAATCCACATCTTCAGTGTTTACAACATTATCAACAATCTTTCCCTCTTTATATCGATTATAGGAACCAATAGCTTCCAATCCAAGACCATTTTTGAAATAACGTCCAACACTAACCCTGGATGGATACGGAACCATGTTCCAACCTTCGCTTAAATCCAAAAGTTCACCGAATTCATCTCCCGAATCGTCAACAATATTGGTACCCAAAGTCACTAACCAGTAACTTTGTACTAAACTGTCTTTTTTTGTCAATTCAACATCTTGGGCATAAGTCAGAGCAGAAAAAATTACCGCAAGGACCACCATAGTAGGTTTAGAAATATTCATTTTTTTATCGATTTGAGGTTTATCGACTACAAAGCTAGATCAACCATTCAATAAACAGAATTTTGCACTTTCAAGTGCGTTAATTTTCGATAAGAAGTAAAAAAGATTTTGAAAGCGCTATTTGTCAATCTTTTGTAAAGTGATGGTTTTATCGACCAAAGGCATTTTGTAGAGATAAAATGGAAAGTATGTAGGTTGGATGGTTAATTCTTTTTGTTGGTTTTCTTTGATTATTTCAACAGCGATAGAAACCTCATTATCAGTTTCTTTTAGTTTTGACAACACAGGCGTTTTCTTACCTTTCTGCTCACCTAAACAGACCAGAATTACCATTTCTTTAGAAAAATCAACGATAGGAATAGGAAGTCCTGGTTTACGGGTTTTGTTTATTTCTGAATAAAACTTGCGCAAAGATTTTCCATCCTTTATCACCCTTGTTTCAAAGGACTCAATATTGCTAAAACTATCGTGATCTAACAAAATCATGTTTTCCATTTCTTCACCAACAGGGGAATATCCCTCCTTTTGTGCCTTACAAGAGAGTAAACTAGTTAACGCTATGAGAAAAAAATACTTAATTGTTAAAAAGTGTTTTTAAAACGGGATTTAAAGGCCTTCTCGTAAAGATCCTCATACAAAGGTAATATGTGGACAATATCGAACTTGGATGCTACATTGAAAGCATTTTCTTTGAACTTTTCCAAAGTGTCATCATCCTTTAAAATTTCAATGGCCTTTTCTGCCATAGTATCCACATCCCCTACACCGGCCAAATATCCTGATACTCCATCTATATTTACCTCAGGAATACCTCCTGTATTACTTGAAATTACAGCAACTTTATTGATCATGGCCTCCAAAGCTGCCAGTCCAAAACTCTCGGTCTCCGAAGGCAAAAGGAACAAGTCGGAAAAACAGAGAATTCTATCAATCTCATTACTGTTGCCCAAGAATAGTACTTTATCCTTTATTCCCAAAGCGTCGCACATATCTTCAGCTTTCTCCTTTTCTGGACCTTCCCCAACCATTATAAGTTTGGCGGGAATCTCTTTCTGAATCCGATGAAATATTTTTATTACATCAGGAATGCGTTTTACCTTTCTAAAATTACTGATATGTGTAATGATACGCTCATCCTCCTTGGCCATCATAGAGCGTTGACAATCGGTGTAATTATTACTGTACTTGGTGGTTTCAATAAAGTTGGGAATTACCTCTATTTCCTTTTCAATATCGAAGAGTTTTAAGGTTTCATTTTTTAATGCTTCGGAAACAGAAGTCACAACGTCAGATTTATTTATACTGAACGTAACTGCTGGCTTATAAAACGGATGTTTGCCCACCAAGGTTATATCGGTACCATGAAGCGTGGTGATCATGGGAATAAAAATGCCATATTCCTGTAACATTTTTTTGGCCATATACCCTGCATAAGCATGCGGAATGGCATAGTGCACGTGTAAAAGCTCAATATCATAAAGTTTGATGGTATCCACCAGCTTACTCGAAAGTGCCAGCTCATAAGGCTGATAATGAAACAAAGGATATTCGGGAACGTGCACTTCATGAAAATGAATATTGTTTCCCAAAAGTTCCAAACGTACAGGTTGACGGTAAGTGATAAAATGTACTTCGTGACCTCGCTCAGCAAGGGCAATACCCAATTCAGTGGCTACAACACCACTACCGCCGAACGTTGGGTAACACACAATCGCTATTTTCATAAGACAAATCTAAGGCAATATTCGTTACCTAATTAATAATGGAATCATAAATGGCCTGCTGAATCCGTGTTCGCAATCCAGATTTTATCAATAACGTATTGGTCGCAGACGGATAGGTTCTGTTGGATAAAAAGACATAAACAATTTCCGCATCGGGGTCGGCCCAAGTATAAGTACCGGTAAAACCACTATGCCCAAAACTATTTCTGGATACACATCCGCATGTGGGCCCTTTCTCCTCTAACTGTGGTTTGTCAAAACCTACTCCCCTTCTTACATTTTTGTTACAGAAATAGCATGTGTTGAATCTCTTGACCGTACGTGCATTAAAAAAACGTTCTCCTCCATAATAGCCTCCCTGCAAATACATTTGCATAATTTTGGCTACCTCATTAGCCGTACTAAAAAGCCCTGCATGCCCTCCAACTCCACCTTGCATAGCCGCTCCCATATCGTGAACATAACCCTGCACCGTCTGATATCTAAAATAGTTGTCCTCTTCGGTAGGAACTATCTCTTTCTCCGAAAATTTGTTCAATGGGTTAAATGTGGTTCGTTGCAACCCCATGGGTTTATAAAGGAACTCATCCACCAACTCATTAATAGGTCTGTTATAAGTACTTTCAATATATTCTTTAAACACGTAATACCCTACATCGCTGTATCGGTATCTATTGGATTTTAGACTTTGCCTACCAATTCTATTATAAATAGAATCCTAAAATGTTCTGGTGAGATATAAGTGTTCCGCTACCTTATATGGAAAAGCTTCGGAAGGATTTTTTCTATAAAATTCGGAAGATGGCTTTCTATCCTTGGTCAAAGTGTCCAAATAAAAAGCTATCCACGATGGAAGACGACCGTAATGAGATAATGCTTTGAGCACAGAAACATCTTTCAATTCCGTATCGGCATATTCCGGAATAAGGTCTTTAAAAGTATCGTTTAGTGCAATTTTCCCTTCTTCCTCCATTTTCATGATCATGGGCAAGGTGGAGAGAATCTTGGTCAAAGAAGCCAGGTCGTAAATAGATTCTTCTTTAATATTCTCTTCAGATTGATACGTGGGCTTTCCAAAATTCTTGTTGTAAATTACTTTTCCCCTTCTCGCAATCAATACCTGCGCCCCTGGAAACATCAAAGAATCCATCCCATGCTGCACCAACGTGTCCACCTCGGCAAGCATTTCGGAGCTCATTCCTACACGTTCCGGAATACTATAACCCAAACGTTGTATCGGTTTAACATCTACACCTGTGCCCTCTGGTAATTCGTCATGGGCCGATACAGGTAATTTACCTGTTGCTCCTATAGCTCCAAAAATAACTTCGGCCACTTTTTCCTGTGCTATTGCACTATTCTGATAGCCAACTACTACCCCATCAACAGTATCAAAATTAAGAACATCCAATAAGGCATAGGGCCTAGCAAACAAAGCCAAAATGGTGTTACTTGTTCGTAAACGCGAAATTTCCTCCAACCAAAAAAGTTCGTTTTTTGAGAATTTATACCCTTTCCAAGGGCTTGAATTGTCTTTATGGAAACCAATGATAACCAAGTTAAAATTCGCCAGTTCTTTTTTGTACTTCGAAATATCTTTGGCTTGAATACGGGTTACTTTGTAATACTTATTCAGTGTTTTTAAAAAAGGGGCTCCAGAATCATCACCAAAATGAACATAGGCAACTTTTTTATTGTCCAATTTCTTGATGGGCATCAAAGCAAAATTGTTCTTTGCAACCGTAATGGCGCCTTCAATAGCCTCTTCATAAACCACATCATTTTCGATACCGTTTAAATCTTCGTACAAATTTTCCAAATTCACAGGCTTATAATTGTACAGCCCTGCTTTGTATTTGGCCATCAATATTTTTTTAACTGATTCAGCCAGTCGTTTCTCGGTGATAGTACCCTTAGTATAGGACTCAATGATAGCTTCTTTGGCCTTGATTACATTTTCTGGCATTAACAACAAATCGTTTCCCGCCAAAAAGGCCTCTAGTTCTACTTTGCCTTCTGGAGCAAATTCAGAAACGGCTTTCATATTCAAAGCATCCGTAATTACCAAACCTTGAAAGCCTAATTGGTTTTTCAGAACTCCCGTCACAATACTTTTGGATAGTGTTGACGGATGCCCCTCCCTTGGCTCCAAACTGGGAACATCCAAATGTGCTACCATAGTGGAACTTAAACCGTTTTTCATTACTTTTTTAAAGGGATAGAGTTCTATGGTATCCAATCGTTCAACTGTAGAATTGATTATTGGCAAGGATTTGTGTGAATCGGTTGCTGTATCACCATGGCCTGGAAAGTGTTTCCCACTGGAAAGTACACCCGCTTTTTCCATGCCTCGTACAAAAGCTATCCCTTTTTGGGCTACATTTTTAGGATTCTCACCAAAAGAACGGTTTCCAATGATAGGATTCTTAGGGTTATTGTTGACATCCAAATCCGGTGCAAAATTGATATGTACTCCAAGACGTTTGGCATGTCTTCCAATTTGATAGCCTACTTTTTCCACAATAGTACTATCCTGAATAGCACCCAAGGTCATGTTCCATGGAAATGCATAGGTAGAATCTAACCGCATGGCCATACCCCATTCCGCATCGGAACCGATTAACAATGGTATTTTGGATACGGATTGATATTCATTGGTCAATTGGGCTTGTTGAACAGGTCCACCAACCAAAAAGATAACGCCTCCAATACCTTGCTCTTTTACTAGGTCTTTAACTCTATCGGTTGCTGTTTTGCTCTGATTAGAGGCAACACTGACCATAAACAACTGCCCTACTTTTTCCTGTAGGGACATGCTTGCGTATTGGTTCTCCACCCATGCCATTTGAGCAATAGAATCCTTAACAACCAATGGGTTGATTTGCCCCATGGCTTGCAAACAAAACAGTATGAAAAAGGGAAAGTAGCGATTTATCCGCATAAATATCTTGTCTAAGACCTGAACTTATTGCTGATAAAAATATTGCATTTCATCGAGGAATGCACGAAAATTAAGATAATTTATACAAATCTGGAGTGCCAGCTTTCACTAGCAGGAACCTCCCAATTTTCTAAATATTCTTGTTTAGTGGCTACCAAATTGTTAAATACAATAGTATTTGGGGATACTGATTTGGCCTTGGCTAGCTTCTTGAAATCTTTCAACGGTTTGTAAGCGATGTATTCTCCTTGCTTAAAGGATACATTCATTCTATCCAATAATTCCACATTGTACTTCTGCTCCAAACTTTGAATAAAGTGCACGGAGGCATCAATAGAACAGCCCGAAGCACTTACATTGGTCTGGTCCAGACCTATCACGATAAATCTTTTATATTTCATTTCAAACCCAGCATTAAGGTCACTACCATGGGCTGTCCATTCTTTTAGGAACTCGGTAAGACTTTCCTCCAATTCCTTCAGCTCTTCTTCTGTAAAACTCCTATTGGCTTGATAAACCCAAATTCGTGAATGATCGGGCAATTCATTAAAATCTACTAGCATGTTTTTTCTCCGTTTCGGTCTCGACTGCGCTCGACCTGATATTTTATATTTAATTTATAGCCCTTGGGAGTTTGCCAATAATTCGGCTACATCCATAACAGCAACACTATCTTCTTTTTCGTGTGCTTTAATGCCATCGGTCATCATGGTATTGCAATACGGGCAACCCGTTGCAATAATATTTGGTTTGGTTTCCAACGCATCTTTAGTCCGTAATACGTTAATGTCCATATCACCTTTTTCCGGTTCTTTGAACATTTGGGCCCCACCTGCTCCACAACATAGAGCCGTTTTTTTATTTCGTTTCATTTCCACCAATTCCGCATTGGTTTTGGAGAGCACTTCTCTCGGTGCATCAAAAACAGAGTTCGCACGACCTAAATAACAAGGGTCATGGAACGTAATACGTTTTCCTTTATATCCTTCTCCTGTAATGGTCAGACGTCCATTGTCAATGAGCTCTTTTAGATATTGTGTATGGTGGACCACATCATAATTACCTCCTAAACTTGGATACTCATTTTTAAGGGTATTAAAGGAATGTGGGTCACAGGTTACAATGCGTTTAATTTCATAGCCATTCAACAATTCTATGTTCATCATGGCCTGCATTTGGAACAAAAACTCGTTACCGGCCCGTTTTGCAACATCTCCAGTAGAACTTTCTTCTGTGCCCAAAACCGCAAAATCAACATCGGCTTTATTTAGTAGCTTCACAAATGCTCTAGAAATCTTTTTGGCCCGGTCATCGTAACTACCAGCAGAGCCAACCCAAAACAATATTTCTGGCTGTTTGCCTTCAGCCATAAACTCCTGCATGGTTTTAACCTTTAATTGTTCGCTCATAATTCTAGATTTATTCGTTCACCCAATTTAATCGGTCCATTTGATTATAAGGCCAAGGGGCTCCGTTATTCTCGATGTTGGACATCATATTGTTCAATTCTGTTGGTGCAGCCGATTGCTCCATCACCAAATACCTGCGCATTTCCACAATAATGGACAATGGATCTATACTTACCGGGCAAGCCTGCACACACGCATTACAGGTGGTACATGCCCAAAGTTCTTCTCTACTGATATAATCGTCCAACAACTGCTTGCCATCGGGAACAAACTCTCCTTTGTTAGCATCCATGTTTTTACCCACTTCTTCCAATCGGTCGCGGGTATCCATCATAATTTTTCTTGGCGAAAGCTTTTTGCCTGTCTGGTTGGCCGGACATTCTGAGGTACAACGTCCACATTCCGTACAAGTATAAGCGTTCAACAATTGCACCCAGTTCAAATCCATGACATCCGATGCACCAAATTTTTCTGGCTCAGCGGCATCATCCTCCGCAGGGGCTGCAAATGGGTCTGCATCGGGATCCATCATCAACTTAACTTCATTA
>Ga0098054_1001871_pt1 | contig 10242 bp, 9 predicted proteins | sample 16_taG_FD_75048 | JGI IMG/M metagenome (GOLD analysis project Ga0098054, IMG submission 75048) | Marine viral communities from the Subarctic Pacific Ocean - 16_ETSP_OMZ_AT15313 metaG | ecosystem: Environmental > Aquatic > Marine > Oceanic | place: Pacific Ocean | collected 2015-01-18
ACTGTAATAAAAAACTAAAGCCACGAATAGTGGGTTGACGTTTTAAATTATCAGTCAAAAATTCAAAGGCTTGTTCAGTGTGTCCTTGCTCAAGCAAGGCTTGGCAATGCTGTATTTTTATCATCACCCCACCCTTTTCTAGTAACTCAGTAATGAGTTCATGAAATTGGTGAGTTAATTTTAATTGCTTATAGCTGTGAGCTAACTTTTCAATAAACAATGGCGCAAAAAAAGTAAATTGGCAGATTAATTCTCGCCAATAGTAAATTGCTTTGACGTAATCTTCTTTGGTATAAGCTGACAGTCCAAGCTCATATAAAGGCCTAATTGTTTTAAAGTTTAAGCTAATGGCTTTACGCATAAGTTGTGGGTTATTACTGGCAATGGCATGCTCACAGTAAAAATTAGCGATGGCTTTAAAGTGTTGTTCTTTTGAAAAAAGCTCAGTATGCGCTTCAAACATATTAATGCCTTTTTCCCATTCACGGGTTTGTGAATATAAAGAAATGATAGGATCGAGTGCATCTGCATGGCTATTTTTTACCAGCCATATTAAATGTTCTTCTGCGCTGTCTAATAAGCCAGCCATAATATAATCTTCGGCTAGTTCTAAACGGCTATTTGCGGCTTGTTTTTCGTTAAGACTTGGGTGTTTTAGCAGTAGTTCGTGAATTTTTATTGCGCGGTCGAGCTCACCACGACGGCGAAACATGGTGGCCAGTGTTGAATAATGTTCAACAGAGTCAGCAGCTACTTCGAGCAAATTAATTAAATGCTCAAGCCCCTGATCTTCTTCTCTATCCAGTAAAAACTTTAAGCCTTTACTGTACTCAGAAGTAATTTGACGATTAAACTGATGAGCCTGATTTTTTGCACTGTTTTTCCCCATGATCCAACCATAACCGGCAGCAACGGGAAGCAGTAAAAACAACAGCTCAATCATAATTAGGTGTCTTTGTTGGCAATACGCTTTTTATTATCTTTTTCAGGCGTTAATTGCTTTTTTAAACGGTAATTTTGCCACTTTAATTGCGTGAACAATTTAAAACTCACAAAACAACCCACTACAACACCTAGCAAAAAGCAGATACTTATTATAACGGCTAAAGGTAATGTATTACTGGCTATTATGTAGTTAATTTGTGTTAATTGTGGGTTTTGAGAACCCAATACAAATGCACCAATTAAAAAAAGTGCCGCCAGAATAATTTTTAATACCTTGAACAAGTAACTACTCCAATAAGTTTACTAAGCAATGCTCTCGTTTACACGGTCACGTAGTTCTTTGCCTGGTTTAAAATGAGGTACATGCTTACCATCTAACTCTACAGTTTCACCTGTTTTAGGGTTACGGCCTGTACGAGGCGCACGGTAATGCAAAGAGAAACTTCCAAAACCTCGGATCTCAATACGATCTGAAGAAGATAATGAGCCGGCCATTTGTTCAAGAATTTCTTTAACAGCGTTCTCAACATCTTTCACAGGAATATGTGAATGTTGTTCGGCAAGTGTTTCTATCAGTTCTGACTTAGTCATAGCGTTTCCTTAAAAAGAAATAGTGGAAGGGCATAAACTGCCCTTCCAATTAAAAGACTATAATTAATTAGTCTTTTTGTGCATTTGCGAAAGCAGCTGCCATTGCGTTTTCAAACACTGGCTCTTCTTTCTTAAGCTTCTCTAGTACTTCTTTCTCTTCTGCTTCGAAAAGAGCTTTAACAGATAAGCTTAAAGTGCGGTTCTTACGATCAACACCAACGTATTTAACTTCAATCTCGTCGCCTACAGAAACAACAGTAGTTGCATCTTCAACGCGCTCTTGAGCGATATCAGCTACACGGATGTAACCTTCAACGCCTTCGATAAGTTCAACAGTTGCGCCTTTCGCATCAACTTCAGTCACTTTACCTTTAACAATAGCACCTTTTTTGTTTGCATCAAGGTAGTTATTGAATGGGTCAGCTTCGATTTGCTTAACACCTAGAGAGATACGTTCACGCTCTGGGTCAACTTGCAATACGATAGCAGTGATTTCGTCGCCTTTCTTGAATTCACGTACAGCTTCTTCGCCAGGTGTATTCCAAGAAATGTCTGAAAGGTGTACAAGACCATCAATACCACCGTCAAGACCGATAAAGATACCGAAGTCAGTGATTGATTTGATCTTACCAGTAACTTGGTCGCCTTTGTTTTGTAGACGAGCAAATTCCTGCCAAGGATTAGCAATACATTGCTTAAGACCAAGAGAAATACGACGACGTTCTTCGTCGATTTCAAGAACCATAACTTCAACAGTGTCACCTAGTGATACAACTTTTGAAGGGTGGATGTTCTTGTTAGTCCAATCCATTTCAGAAACGTGTACTAGACCTTCAACGCCTTCTTCGATTTCTACGAAGCAACCGTAATCAGTAAGGTTAGTTACACGACCAGAAAGTTTAGAACCTTCTGGGTAACGACCAGCGATAGCTGCCCATGGATCTTCGCCAAGCTGTTTAAGACCTAGAGATACACGAGTTTTATCTTTGTCGAATTTAAGAACTTTAACTGCGATTTCGTCGCCAACATTAACGATTTCTGAAGGGTGTTTAACACGCTTCCACGCCATATCAGTAATGTGTAGTAGACCATCAACACCACCAAGGTCAACGAATGCACCGTAGTCAGTAAGGTTCTTAACGATACCTTTAACTTCTTGACCTTCAACAAGGTTAGCAAGAAGCTCTTCACGTTCTTGTGAGTTTTCTGATTCGATAACTGCACGACGTGAAACAACAACGTTGTTACGTTTTTGATCAAGCTTGATTACTTTAAATTCAAGCTCTTTGCCTTCAAGGTGAGTTGTGTCACGTACTGGACGAACATCAACAAGTGAACCAGGTAGGAAAGCACGGATTGAATCAACTTCAACAGTGAAACCGCCTTTAACTTTACCGTTGATAACACCAGTAACAGTCTCTTGCTCTTCACATGCTTTCTCAAGACGGATCCACGCTTCGTGACGCTTCGCTTTCTCACGAGAAAGGATAGTTTCACCAAAACCGTCTTCGATTGCATCTAGTGCAACATCTACTTCGTCGCCAACAGCAACTTCTAGTTCACCAGCAGCATTTTTGAACTGCTCTGCAGGGATAGCACTTTCTGATTTAAGACCAGCATCTACAAGTACAATGTTGTTCTCGATTGAGATTACTGTACCTTTAACGATAGAGCCTTGCTCTGCTTCAAAACCCTTTAAGCTTTCTTCAAATAACTGCGCAAAATTTTCTGACATACGAATATACGTCTCATATATTAATACCAATAAGCAACCATGCTGCATGGGGTTGTTAAAATAGCACTGGCATCCTGCTGGTGCATAAAATGTATTTAGCTTCGTTTAGGAAGCTTACCTTCTGAGATGCTCGCATCTAATAAAGTTATAACTTTATCAAAGACTTGCTGTGCGTTGAGTTCGCTAGTATCAAGCTCAATCGCATCCTCTGCAGGCACAAGCGGCGCAACGGCGCGATTCATATCGCGATCATCACGTGCTTGAATGTCCTGTAATAGACCACTTAGTGTAACATCAAGCCCGCGCTCATTCAACTCAACAAAACGTCTTCGAGCACGTTCTTCTGCACTTGCGGTTAGAAATATCTTTAATGGCGCATCTGGAAATACCACAGTGCCCATATCGCGGCCATCGGCAATTAAACCGTTTTCTGTTCTAAACGCACGCTGGCGACGAAGCAACGCTTCTCGAACACGCGGTAATGCGGCCACTTTAGACGCTGCAGCACCCACTTCTTCATTTCGAATAGTGGTTGTAACATCTTCGCCTTCTAAAATAATCTTTCCTGCATTAGTGTCACTGTCTATCAAAAACTGCACATCAAGATTTGCAGCTAGTGGGACAAGTGCTTCTTCGTTATCTAACGCAATTTGGTGATGAAGTGCTGCAAGTGATAGTACGCGATAAATTGCTCCGCTATCTAACACATCCCAGCCTAATTTTTCAGCCAATAGGCGACAAACAGTTCCTTTACCAGAACCACTTGGGCCATCTACGGTGATTACGGGCATTAATAACGCCGGCATTTAAAACCTCCTTCAATGCACACCAAAATAAACCGCCACATTATACGCCAATTAATAAAGATTATCCGCTTTTAGTATGTAACTTTTTATAAATACTTATAAATAGCCTATTTACTGACAGATGCTAACACGTTGAAAAATGTTGGGAATGTCTTGTAAGTACAGGCTGGATCGTTAATCGTTATGGGCTTGCCCCCTACTGCCACCATTGCAAAGCACATGGCAATACGGTGATCGTCGTAGGTATCTACAGCCACATTATTAAATTGCTTTGGCGGTGTGATCTCAATAAAGTCGTGCCCTTCAACCACTTCAGCCCCTACTTTTCTAAGCTCGGTGGCCATTGCATGTAAACGGTCAGTTTCTTTTACCCGCCAGTTATAAATATTACGAATAGCGGTTGGCCCTTTAGCAAACAAGGCAACAGTCGCCAAGGTCATTGCAGCATCAGGTATCGCATTAGCATCTATATCTATACCGTTAAGCTCGCCTTTACGAACAACTAAACGCTCGTCATACCAATCAATTTTGGCACCAACCTGCTCCATCACTTTAGCAAAGCCAATATCACCTTGAACTGATTTAGCGCCAACGCCTTTAATTTCTATTTCGCCACCGGCAATTGCTGCAGCAGCAATAAAATAAGAAGCCGATGAAGCATCACCTTCAACCATTATGCGCTCAACCGCTTGGTATTGCTGAGCACCTTTAACGAAGAACGTGGTGTAATTATCATGCTCAACAGTTACACCAAAGCGCGCCATCACATCCAGCGTAATATCAATATAAGGCTTAGAGACTAAGGTACCTTTAATTTTAATGTGTGTATCGCCTTTAAATAACGGCGCAGCCATGAGCAGCGCCGTTAAAAATTGACTTGAAATACTGCCGTCAATTTCGACTTCACCGCCGGCTATTTGCCCACCGATAATTTTAAGTGGCGGGTAATCTTTATTTTTTAAATAACTTACATTACCACCCAAGGCTTGTAATGCATCAACTAAATGCCCTATAGGGCGCTCTTCCATGCGCGGCTCACCAATTAACTCATACTCACCAGCAATCGCACTCAGTACTGCCGTTAATGGCCGATACGCTGTACCTGCATTACCTAAAAACAACGGCTCAGTTGGCGTATTAAACACGCCACTTACGCCCTCTACGGTTGCTACGGTGCGTTCAGTATTAAGCGTTACATTAACGCCCAAGTGCTTTAACGCACCCAGCATATGGCGAATATCGTCGCTGTCGAGTAAGTTTTCAACAACCGTGGTGCCGTTAGATAATGCTGCTAATAATAAAATTCGGTTTGATAAACTCTTTGAACCCGGTAATGTCACACTGCCATTCACTTGTGAAATAGGGGCTAAGAAAAGTTGCTCCATTAACTATTCTCCTTGGCGAAGTTAGCCATAAAGTCAACTAAGGCTTGTACACCTCCCAATGGCATCGCGTTATAAATACTGGCGCGCATCCCGCCAACAATACGATGACCTTCAAGCGCTAACAAGCCCGCTTCTTTTGACTCTTTAACAAACTTATCATTTAAGCTTTCATCAACCAGCCAAAAAGGCACATTCATACGTGAACGGCAATGCTTCGCTACTTTATTGGTATAAAAATCTGAACCATCAATAAAATCATAAAGCAGCTGCGCTTTGGCAATATTATGAGCTTCCATGGCTTTTACACCCCCGGTTTGCTCAAGCCATGCAAATACTTCTGCCGCTAAATACCAAGCAAAAGTCGGTGGGGTGTTAAACATGCTGCCTTGTTTTGCCTCAAGGGCGTAATCTAAAATACCCGGCTTGGCGAGCCCTTCACGCTCAAGTAGCGTTTTGCGAACAATCACAATAGCAATGCCCGATGGACCGATATTTTTTTGTGCACCCGCGTAGATTAAATCAAATTTATTAACGTCAATTTCGCGCGATAAAATAGTCGATGACATATCGGCCACAATCGGCGCCGTTGGATGACTGGGTACGTCAAATATTTCAAGGCCGTCTACGGTTTCATTCGGGCAATAGTGAATGTAAGACGCATCAGCAGGTAAAACCCAATCGGCTACCTGCTTAATAGAAAACAGGCCGTTATCATCATTGCGCACATCAACAGCGTGTGTATTTGTAAACTTATCTGCTTCGCTGGTTGCACTTTTTGACCAAACGCCATTTTCACAATAAACTGCTTTTTTACCGTTAACATGAAGGTTTAAAGGTACGGCACTGAATTGACCTCGACCACCACCGTGCATAAATAGCACTTCAAACTCGTCACTTATATTCATTAAACGACGCAGGCTGGCTTCACATTTAGCGGTTAATGCTAAAAATTCATGACTACGATGACTTATTTCCATCACCGATACACCAAGACCTTGCCAGTTTAAAAACTCTTTTTGTGCCTTTTGCATGACTGCCGGTGGTAACATTGCAGGGCCTGCACAAAAATTATATATACTCATTACCTTTTCCTCATTCCAGTAATTTAACTTGAATTAAACTAATTTAATTTTTTTCAACCACATAAAAAAAGCGGCCAAGGCCGCTTTTTTCAATCTAATTATTCTGAAGGAGGATTGTCATCCGCCACTTCATCAATAACTGTATCTACTGTTTCAACGTCTTCGATATCAACCAAGTCACTTTCAGTCACTTCAATTTCTTCTATACGTTGTAAACCAACTACTTGCTCTTCGTCAATAGTTCTGATCAAAATAACACCTTGGGTGTTACGTCCAACCGTAGAAACTTCATTAACGCGAGTACGTACTAAGGTACCACGATTCGAAATAATCATTATTTCGTCGTTGTCATCAACCTGTACAGCACCAACAACAGCACCGTTACGCTCACTCACTTTGATTGATACAACACCTTGAGTTGCACGACTCTTAGATGGGTAATCTTCAAGTTGGGTACGCTTGCCGTAGCCATTTTCTGTCACTGTTAATATTGCACCATCATTCTTTGGTACAATAAGTGATACAACACGCTGATCGTCTGGCATCTTAATACCACGAACACCCGTTGCAGTACGGCCCATAGGACGTACACCTTTGAAACGGATTTCAGGCTTACCTTCTTCATCAAGAACAGGGTTACCATTTTCATCAACAACAGCCGTTTCTTCAGCCTCTTTAAAGCGAACAACTTTACCCGCATCAGTGAACAACATAATTTCGTTGCTGCCATCGGTAATATCAACACCGATTAAGCTATCACCTTCGTTTAAGTTAACCGCAATAATACCGCTTGCACGTTGACGACTGTATGCCGTTAATGGCGTCTTCTTAACCGTACCGAACGCCGTCGCCATAAAGATGTATTTATCATCTTCATAATCGCGTACTGGCAGGATTGCAGTAATACGTTCATCTGCTTCAAGTGGTAATAAGTTAACAATTGGCTTACCGCGCGCTGCACGACTGGCAAGTGGCAACTGGTATACTTTAAGCCAATATAAACGACCCGCTGTAGAGAAACAAAGAATAGTATCGTGCGTATTGGCAACCAATAAACGTTCAATGAAATCTTCATCTTTCATCTTAGTTGCTGATTTACCTTTACCACCACGACGCTGCGCTTCGTAATCAGTTAATGCTTGATACTTAACGTACCCTTCATGTGAAAGCGTAACAACTACGTTTTCTTCGTTGATTAAATCTTCAAGGCTTATATCGTGTGCTGCAGCATTTATTTCAGTGCGGCGCTCATCACCATATTGCTCTTTAATTTCAACGAGCTCATCACGAATAACTTCCATTAAACGCTCTGGATTTGCCAAAATGAATAATAACTCGGCAATCAACTCAAGTAATGATTGATATTCGGTAAGAATTTTTTCGTGTTCAAGACCAGTAAGTTTGTGTAAACGTAAGTCTAATATTGCTTGAGCTTATTGCTCAGAAATATAGTACTGACCATCACGAATACCAAGCTCGCTTGCTAACCAATCTGGGCGTGCCACGTTGTCTTCGCCTGCTTTATCAAGCATGGCTTTAACATTACCTAATTCCCATGGACGCGCTGTTAATGCAACTTTTGCTTCAGCAGGTGTTGGCGACTTACGAATAAGTTCGATAATTGGGTCAATGTTAGCCAGTGCAATCGCTAAACCTTCTAGCGTATGCGCACGGTCGCGGGCTTTGCGTAAATCAAATACCGTACGACGGGTAACAACTTCACGGCGGTGAATAATAAATTCTTCAAGCATTTCTTTTAAGTTGAAACACTTAGGTTGGTTATTAATTAACGCAACCATATTCATACCAAACACAGTTTGTAACTGAGTTTGTGAATAAAGGTTGTTTAAAATAACTTCACCTACGTCACCACGTTTGATCTCGATAACGATACGCATACCATCTTTATCTGATTCATCACGTAATGCGCTGATCCCTTCAATTTTTTTATCTTTAACTAGCTCGGCGATTTTTTCAATCAAACGTGCTTTGTTAACTTGGTAAGGGATTTCATGAACAATAATGGTTTCGCGACCCGTCTTTTCATCGGTTTCGATGTCAGCACGCGCACGCATGTACACTTTACCACGACCGGTTTGATAAGCTTGTTCAATGCCTTTTTTACCGTTAATAATCGCCGCAGTTGGGAAATCAGGCCCAGGAATGTAATCCATTAACTCAGTAATGGTCAATTCAGGGTTTTGAATAAGCGCTAAACAGCCATTCACGACTTCTGTTAAGTTATGTGGCGGAATATTTGTTGCCATACCAACCGCAATACCTGATGAACCATTAACTAATAGGTTAGGTATTTTAGTGGGTAACACATCAGGAATTTGCTCTGTGCCATCGTAGTTAGGCACAAAATCAACCGTTTCTTTTTCAAGATCGGCTAATAATTCGTGCGACATTTTTGCCATACGTACTTCTGTATAACGCATTGCCGCTGCTGAATCACCATCAACCGAACCAAAGTTACCCTGACCATCTACTAGCATGTAACGCAGTGAGAATGGCTGAGCCATACGTACGATGGTGTCATAAACTGCACTGTCGCCGTGTGGGTGGTATTTACCGATTACGTCACCGACCACACGGGCCGATTTTTTGTAAGGCTTGTTCCAGTCATTACTAAGCTCGTTCATTGCAAACAAAACGCGGCGGTGAACAGGTTTTAAACCGTCACGTACGTCTGGTAATGCACGTCCTACAATTACACTCATGGCGTAATCTAAGTAGGAGTTTTTTAACTCGTCTTCAATATTGACTGGCAGAATTTCATTGGCGAGATCAGTCATTTGATATCACATTCCTTCAGTATCAGCTCTTAACAACCCAGTATTAGGTATTAAGAGTGTTTGTTATTATTTCTAAGTAACCATGCTATCACAATTAATTTTAATTTACAGGCGCAAAACTTTGCGATTTATCAATTTAGGCCTATATAATGGCCTCAGATTGACGAGGAAGTATTTTATGACCGAACATCAAAATGTAGATAACGCAGAAATAGCAAAGTTTGAAGCCATCGCAGAACGTTGGTGGGATTTAGAAGGCGAATTTAAGCCGCTTCACGAAATTAATCCATTACGATTAGATTTCATCGCAGACAAAACCAAAGGATTATTTGATAAAGAAACCCTAGATGTAGGATGTGGTGGTGGCATTTTAAGTCACAGCATGGCGCGAATGGGCGCAAACGTAACAGGTATCGATATGGGGCAAGAGCCTTTAACTGTCGCCAAGTTACACAGCTTAGAAACAAGTGTCCCCGTTGAGTATATAAAAGTACCTGCAGAGCAGTTTGCAGATGAGCACCCTGAGCGCTTTGATGTGATCACTTGTATGGAAATGTTAGAGCACGTCCCCGACCCTGCATCTATTATTCATGCGGTGGCTAAATTGGCAAAACCAGGCGCTGATGTTTTTTTCTCTACTCTTAATAAAACCCCAAAAGCTTACTTATACGCTATTGTCGGGGCAGAAAAACTGTTAAAAATGGTCCCCGAAGGTACGCACGACCATAAAAAATTTATTAAACCTGCACAATTAATTGCATGGGCAGAGCAAGCTGGCTTAAAAGTACGTGCCAGTGCTGGTTTAAGTTACAACCCGCTTTCTAAGCAATACACAATGAATGATGATGTAAGCGTAAATTATATGCTGCATTTTGAGAAGTTAGCGTGATGGCAAGCTCT
>Ga0098054_1001874_pt1 | contig 10233 bp, 6 predicted proteins | sample 16_taG_FD_75048 | JGI IMG/M metagenome (GOLD analysis project Ga0098054, IMG submission 75048) | Marine viral communities from the Subarctic Pacific Ocean - 16_ETSP_OMZ_AT15313 metaG | ecosystem: Environmental > Aquatic > Marine > Oceanic | place: Pacific Ocean | collected 2015-01-18
TAATGCTTACCCTAACCCCTTAACAAAATCAGATATACCCCCTTACCAACAAAAAGATTACCAACAGACGGAGGCGGGATCAGTTAGAAGAGTTGGAGACCTAGATAGTGATGATCAATCTACAGATATTGATTTAAATAGTCCCATAAACACCAGCCAAGATACTTTTATAGAAAGAATTAACATACATCCTTTATTACCATTTGCTGGGGATATAATATATGAGGGTAGATGGGGAAATAGTATTAGATTTGGAAGTACTGCTAAACCTAAATCACCACCATCATTAAATACTTGGTCAGAAACAGGTAAAAATGGTGACCCTCTTACTATTATAAGAAATGGACAATCCCCCAATTCATCAGATGAAGGGTGGGTTCCTATAACTGAAAATGTAAATGAAGATATATCTTCTATTTATGCTACTTCCACGCAAAAAATTCCAATAGATACTAGAAATAACAAATTCACTTCATATAATGATCCCCCAGAGTTACCTAATTTATTTACTAACCCTCAAGTCATAATTAATTCAGATAGGTTGGTTTTTAATGCTAAGAAGGATCATGTTTTAATAAGTGGGGAGAAATCAATATTTTTAGGGGCCAATTCATCATTAAACTTTAATGCAGGTAAAAATGTTGTTATGGAATGTAGTGATATAAAATTGGGGGATAATACAGCAACAGAACCCTTAATTTTAGGGGATACATTTTTAAGAAATCTTGATCTTGTTTTTACCAAATTAGATATTTTATGTACTACTCTAACATCAACTCAAATATGGCCAGTAGGAGTACCAGTTCCATCAGGTAATGTAATAGCAGTAGCTAGTAGTTTAAAGATTGATATTGCCAATTTTAAGGCTAATATGGGTAGCTTTACATCAAAAGTAAGTAAAACTAAATAGAAATGGAATCAGTACTTCAGGGAATAACATTAGAAGGAGATTATATACCACTTAATTATCTAAACCCCATATCCCAAAATTATATTAGAAAATTTGAGGGGTTAGTTCTTATTAGAGAAAGAATAGTTGATGAAAGCAGATTAACTGGAACTCTATGGTATAAGGGAGAAGTTGTTGGTTTTACAGTTGAAGATATTCCAAGATTAAAAAAAATAAGTAAAAAAACCGCAGTAGAATCATCAATAAATTTTTCACCAACATCTGTATTACCCCCCGATAAGGGATCTTATTATCTAACTCTAGATACAACAAATATCAATTACATTAAAAAGGGGTATGTAAAATTTCCAAACGACTCCCGAAAAAAATTTAAAAGTCCTGGAGTAGTCCCTAGAGTTGGAACTGATCCTAAAGGTTATAATATGAAATCTTCAAGTGGTAATTTGGATTTTAGTGGGATAAGAATCCATCAGGGTGCCTCTGAAAGAAGCTCTGGAGGGTGTTTAATTCTTTCACATCATAGAAAATCAGATGGTACCTTAGAAACCTCTATCAAGATAAATAAGGCCTTAACCAAATTTATATATAATAATAAAATTGGAAGAATAGTTTATATTGATGAGTTTTCATTAACAGAACAAACAGTATTCAAAATTAAGGGTACAGTAATAGATAATGACACTTTACAACCCATACCCTACCCTAAAATAAAGTTCATTCCAAAGTACACCCCCCAATCAACAGACGAAACAACCTCTCCTGAACTTATAGATGTATACAAATCCTCACCTGTAACTGGAGAGGGAAATGAAAAGGGAGAATTTTCATTCGAAATTCCTTCTGTTAGTGATTTTTTATCATCAAACAACCCAAATACCTCTATTTCCATCCCCAATTCAAGTCTTAAAATATCAATAACCGCTGAGGATTATGACCATATTTATTCAACCCCTTTAAATGCAGATGGAACCTTTAAGTATGATTTAGGTATTATTAAACTTATTCATACAATCAAAATGGAGGCACGTCAAGCCGCTTTGATAAATACTTATAATGATGAACAAAGAGAGCTAATTACATTAGAATCCCCTAAAAAGGACTTTATAGAAGTCCAATCTCAGGGTTTAATAAAGAAAATAAAGGGTAAATTAATTCCATATATATTAAAACAAATATCTTCCTTAGGAGTTCCTAATCCTATTGAATTAATTGAAGAAGTTAAGGTAATAGAAGAAAAAGAAAAAAGAAAAAAAAGAGTAAAGTCTAAAAAAGAGAAGAAGGAGAAACCAGAAAAAGAAGAAAGGGTTAAAAAAGATAAAAAAGTTAAAGAAGAAAGAGTTAAAAAAGAAAAGGAACAAAAAGAAAAAAGGGATGTTAATATAAAGGGTATAGGAATTGCTGCCGCCTCCTCCCTCATAGGATTAGGGATGTTTTCTTTGATTAAAAATAAGGTTAAACCACCCAAAAACATAGATGGACTTAATAAAATTATCAAAATTAAAAATAAGATAACAAAACAATTAAATAACCTTTTTAGAGGGATTAATACCTTAGAGAGAGCAGCTAATATTCCTAAAAAAATAATAACAACAGCAGAAAAAACCATACCACCTCTAAAGCTAGCTATTAAGTCAGTAGCATTCATACCATCAACGGTTTCAACCCCTATTCCAGTAGGTCCTATTCTTATAGCTGAAGATGCTATAGAAGCTCTAAAAGATCTCATTGATGTTAATAAGGGTAAATTAGGTTTTAACAATTTCCAAATAACTATGTTAAAAACAGAGTTAAAGAAGGTATTAGATTTATTAAAAATACTGGATTTTTTAATCCAAACTAGTGCTGAAGAACTTAGTAATGCCGGGGGGTTAGATAATAAAAAACAAAATGAAATCACCACCCAAGAATCCATTTCAAAAGAACTCCTAGACTCAACCCAAAATCAATCAAACCAATTATCTCCAGTTGTTAAGGATGTAAATGGGTTTAAGATGGAAGTCATTACTATAGATGGGGGTATAGACACAAATTTAAAAAGAAGACAAGCAGTAGCAAGAAACTCACAAGGAATTATAATGTTGAAGGGGGATCAATCCTTTAGTTCTAACGATCAAATTTTGATTGACGAATTAGTTTATTATATTCAACAGAATGATTTAAAAGCATAATATATTAATATTTATAAAAAACACCACATGAAATCAACCGCACTTAAAAAATTAATAAAGGAATCAGTAAAAGAGGTATTCCAAGAAGAACTTAAAGAAGTTTTATTAGAGGCTGTAAGATCGCCAAAACCAACCCCACTAAATGAAAATTTCAACCCTACATCCATAACACCACCACCAGTTAATTCAGGAAAATCAATGATGGAAAAAAGAAAGGGTTACATGGACATCTTAGAACAAACAAAACTTAATTTTACTAGTAAAGATGTACCACAACAATTTACACCTCAGGGAACAAATGCGTCAACATCCACCACCGGAACTTTACCAGCAGGTGAAGTTGGAATGGACCAAATAATGGGGTTATTAAATAAATAAAAATGGCATTTGATTCACAACAAATATACCCAATTGACTTTGATAAAAGTGCTGCTGTGGGGGTTAATATCCCATTCAGTGACCCCGCTGTATTTAAACCTAATTATACAACTAAAGAAGCAATTAAAAATAATTTAATCAATTATTTCCTAACTAACCCTGGAGAAAGATACCTCAATCCAATTGGTGGGGGTTTAAGGGACTTTGTATTTGAACAGATATCAACGAATAATTTAGATTTTTTAGAAGAAAGAATATCATCTGATTTAAATAATTATTTCCCAAACATATTTATAGGAAATCTAGAAATATTAAGACAAGAAGATTTAAATGTTATAACAATAAAATTAACTTATAATGTTATCAATACTAACATAAATGATACATTAGAAATAGACTTTACATAATGGCTATAGATAGAGATATAAAATATTTAAACAGAGATTTTTCCGACATTAGAGCTAAATTAATAGAGTTTTCTAAAACCTATTTCCCAAACTCTTACAATGACTTCTCGGCTACTTCACCTGGGATGATGTTTATGGAAATGTCTGCCTATGTAGGAGATGTAATGTCTTTCTATTTAGACAACCAAGTTCAAGAAAATTTTACACAGTTTGCAAGACAAACAAACAATTTATACGAGTTAGCTTATATGTTTGGTTATAAACCTAAATCAACAGGAGCGGCTCAAGTAGAAATAGAACTCTACCAACAATTACCAGCAAAACTATCAGGGGGAGTATATGTTCCTGATTATAACTATGCTCTAACTATAGGAGAAAATAGTAGTGTAGCCTCTAGTTTATCATCAGACGTCAGTTTTTTAATGGAAGATAAATGTGATTTTTCAGTATCTAGTTCAATAGACCCAACGGAGGTCTCAATATACCAGGTTGCGGGTTCAGATCCACAGTATTATTTATTAAAGAAAAAACGAAAAGCTATATCGGCTACTATATCCTCCAGAAACTTCTCATTTGGATCTCCAACCCCATTCCAAACTATAGAAATTGAATCCGATGATATAATTGGAATACTTGATATAATAGATTCTGATGGGAATAAATGGTATGAAGTAGATTATTTGGCTCAAGAAATGGTATATGATAATATTAAAAATACCAATACTAATGACCCTAATAATGTTTCTGATTCCGATGATGTTCCCTACTTATTACAATTAAAAAAAGTCCAAAGAAGATTTGCAACTCGTCTTATATCTGAATCTACACTTCAAATTCAATTTGGAGCTGGGAATCCTAATAACACGGATGAGTTAATTACACCAAACCCAAATAATGTAGGTATAGGTTTACCATTTGAAAAAGATAAATTAACAACAGCATATTCACCAACAAACTTTTTATATACTGGAACTTATGGGATATCTCCCTCAAGTACAACTTTAACAATAAGATATTTAACAGGTGGGGGTGTATCTTCAAATATACCATCTGGAGATTTATCTAGTTTAGACACAGGTAATGCTGTTTTTAATAACATTAATCTCAATTCTACTACAGCAAACTACATCTTCTCCTCAATCGCAGTAACAAACCCAGAGGCAGCTGACGGAGGCCAATCAGGAGACACAGTAGAAGAAATAAGACAAAATACAATATCTTCCATAGCAGCACAACAACGATCAGTTACATTAGATGATTATATGGTTAGAGCTTTAAGCATGCCCTCTGAATATGGGACAGTAGCTAAAGCATATATTGAAAAACCAAAACTAACAGATAAACAAGTTTCAACAATTGAAACATTAAATTTATGGGTTTTATCACAAAACTCATCAACCCAATTTGCTACCCCCACCCAAACATTAAAGAAAAACTTAAGAACATATCTTTCCCAATATAGGATAATTGGGGATAATATTGAGGTAAGAGATGCATTTATTATTAATATTGCTTTAGATTTTGAAATTATTGTATTACCTAATTTTAATAATAGTGATGTTATATTATCTTGTATAAACACACTTAAATCACATTTTGAAATAGATAAGTGGCAAATCAACCAACCTATTATGATGAGAGATTTATATGTTTTACTGGATAGAATTACAGGTGTTCAAACTGTAAAGGATATTAAAATTACTAACAAAGCAGGTACAACATCAGGATATTCTCAATATGCTTATGATATTACTTCTGCAACACAAAATAAAGTAATATATCCATCATTAGACCCTAGTATATTTGAAATAAAATATCCAAATATTGACATAAAAGGTAAAGTAGTACCATTATAAACATAATAAACAATGGCTGTATATAAATTATTCCCCTATAAAGACACCTCCTTATATTCATTCTTCCCACAGATGAATACGGGTATAGATGCTATTAATCAAATTTCCAATTTAAATATAGCAGTGGCAACTAACCCCCAAGTTGCTAGATTCTTAATAGAATTCGTTCAATCCGAAATCGAGGATGTTATCGACAACAAAATATCAGGTTCTACTTGGGACGTAAACCTTAGATCTTTCATAGCTACTGCTCAGGGTGTAGTAGAATCTACAGACATATCTATACATCCATTAGCTCAATATTGGTGGAATGGAACTGGAACATATTTAAATCAACCCCTTACAACTGATGGGGCATCTTGGTATTCACCTAATTTCTCAGGTTCAGTAAATTGGTCTTCAAGTGGAACTGACTCTACAGACCATTATGTAACTAGTTCATATAATCCAACTTATGTAGGATCAGGAGGAGGATCTTGGTACCATAGTGGATCTGATGGTACTTTATACGCCGTAACTCAATCATTCGATACTAGAAGTGATAAGGATTTAAATGTTGGAGTTAAGGATATTGTTTCCTTATGGTACAGTAGTTCTTTAGGAGTACATGCCTCGTCTTCATTAGAAAATTATGGTTTTATTACTAAATGGGAAAACTCAGTAGAATTTAATACCAATACACAAATTCAACCTGTAATGCAATTTTATAGTGTTGATACCAATACCATATACCCCCCACAATTAGAATTTAAATGGGAAGATTATTCATCAGTATTAACAGGATCGGCGACATCAAGTATAGTATCTACTACTAATTTAGTATCATCTTTATCAGAAAATCCAGGTACATATCTACCATCTTCCATCAATAGATTTAGATTTAATGTGGCTCCTAAGTACCCAGCTAGGGTATGGACTACATCATCCCTATTTACAGGAACAAATTATTTACCAACTGCTTCATATTACGCAGTAAAGGATTTGGATACCAATGAATTTGTTATAGATTTCGATACAACATATACTAAATTAAGTTCTGATAGCGATGGAAATTATTTTGATATTTACATGAATGGATTGGAACCTGAAAGATATTATAAAATACTAGTAAAAACCAATATAGATAATTCAACATTAATACTAGATGATAATTACTATTTTAAAGTTACAAATGGATAATGGCCCAAAATATAAAACTAAATAAAGAGGTTTTTAGTAAGAAAGATTACGAGAAAACCATCGATACTACCTTCAACCAAATTGGTGTTAAATCAATTCAAGAACAACTAGACGACCAACCTACAGTCCAAGAATTCTTTGATATGTACAATACTTTATTTTACGATATAAATGAGCTTGGAGAAACCAACTCTCATGCGTATCTTATCAAAACAAGTAGTGAGTATATATCATTTGAAGAAAATGATGTAGTTATAGAGGCACTACAAAACGAGATTGCCCAATTAAGAGATGAACTTTTGGAAACACAAAAACAACTAGCTGAATTAAATGCCTAATGTAACCCAAATATCACCAACTGATTTCACACTTCAGTATTACGAGACTCAAGATGAAAATCTAATATCTCAATTTGATGTTGATACTGTTTTAACAGGATCTAGTTATATTGAGTTTCATGTATATGATAATAACAGAAACGTATTATATTCTACAACTAATTATAACTCATATAGGGTTGAAAACGATGGTCAATCCGCAGGAAATAATAATGAAATCTCTCAATTTATTATATCACCAGGTGATGATGTTGAATCTTCAGGGTTTGATCAAGGTGAATATGTAGCTTATTATAATTTCCTAACCAAACAAATAGGTGATCCTAACACTAGCCTCTTCATATCGGAAATATCATCGGATAGAACTGAAATTAGGTTAGACAGTAACATATTATCTAGTTTAGATATAGTTGAACAAACAAATACTTTTATCCAATTTAGGGATATTAGTACATACTTTATAGATTTTTATTTAAATTTTGGTAATAACGAATTAATCATATCTAATAATATTAAATTAGAAAATGAGGGGACAGATAACCCAACTATCTTAGTTAAATTATACGAACCCCTACCATCAAATTTTGATTTAAAAAACCAATTATGGGTTGTTACTACATTAAATGAACCCGAAGCTTTTGGTGTAAATTTCCCGCCAGAACCAGTTGATTTTACTGATTCAACTCCACTACAGGGACCAAATTTTAACCTACCAATAAAGGATCAGGTTAATAATTCATCTGAAAATTTATCATATAATGACTTACTAACAGGGGCCCCTACAAGTTCATTAAACCAATTAAATAGTTTACTAGATTCTGGTTCTATAAATATAAGTGTAGATTATACTGACTTTAATGACTTTATTCATTTTAGTTCAGCACAAACACGTTTAGAAAATTTCCAATATAAAGTTGGTTTAATAGAACAACACTCAGCTTCTATATCCACTCTATCTACAGTAACCAGTTCAGCCACTAGTACAACAATTATAGAGAATAAAATATCAGATTTAATACAAAATTTTGATAAATTTGAATATTTTTTATACTACAATAGTGGTTCACAATATTCATGGCCTAAAACAACATCATCACCGCCTTACCTATTAGCTAAAACAGATAGTGTTAGTGCCTTAACGTGGTTTGGAAGTACCAATGAAAATGACCCCTACTATGGTGGTAGAATTTTATCATCATCTGAATACGATAATTCCAACAAAGACCAATTATTAAAGTCAATCCCAGAGTATCTAAGAGACGATTCAGCTAACCAACCTTATGAACTATTCATAGACATGGTGGCTCAATATTATGATAATGTTTGGATATATACTAAAGATGTAACACAAAAGTATAATGCTGATAACAGGTTAGATTATGGTATTTCAAAAGATTTAGTATCGGATGCAATCAAAGACTTTGGTATTAAATTATATCAAAACAATTTTAGCCAAAACGACCTTTACACAGCATTCTTAGGCCTAACACCTAGTGGTAGCCTATTCCCATTCCCAGAAATAACAAGTTCATTACCTGCTCCAACAGGTTTTGAATATGTAGATACACTAATATCAGCTTCAAATGATATTATACCCTTAGATGATGTTAACAAATCCCTATATAAAAGGATATATCACAACCTACCCTACCTGCTCAAATCAAAGGGAACTATAGCAGGGCTACGAGCGTTGATAACTTCATATGGTATACCTGATACTATACTCAAAATATCTGAATTCGGTGGTAAAGATAAAGTAAATGAAAACGATTGGGATTACTATTTCAATAAATTTAATTATGCAGTAGAAGTAGGACCAGACGTTAATTTTATAAGTAGTTCATTAAATATTAATTCGGTGTTGAGTGCCCCCAATAATAAACCTTCTACTATACAATTAAGATTTAAAGCGGAGAATATAACATCTGATACCACAAATTTTGGATTAACTAATTTATCCCAATCTATATTTACTACAACTCTCCCTAAATCTATGGAATTGACTTTAGAATACGCAGGTTCTGGTTTAGACTCGGGTTCATTAGTTAATGATAGTGGTTCATATAGTGGTTCAATAAAAGACCCACACTACCAATATGGATATTTAAAATTTTACCCATCAAATAGTCATCTTTCAGAAACCGCAAGTTTATATTTACCTTTCTTTAATGGAGATTGGTGGTCAGTAATGGTTACAAGTGGAAGTTCAAATGGGTATGATTTATATGCTTCTAATAAAATATATAATGGTAAGGATGGAACTTCTATAGGATATTATTCATCATCCAGCACTATAAGTTCTAAAAACTATTGGAATCTTTTGGCTGATGATATTTATTTTGCTTCTGCATCCTCATTTCCCGGATTCTCAGGCTCATTGCAAGAAATAAGATATTACAAACCTATTATAAGTGAAAGTGTATTTAAGGATTATGTAATGAATCCTTTATCTATAGAAGGTAATGGGATAAATTCATCACCTAACGACTTAATGTTTAGAGCTCCATTAGGAAGTGAATTAGATACATCCCCAACAACTCTAGGAACTTCAATCCATCCTAAAGTAACAGGATCTTGGGCTATAACACAATCTTTCACCTCTAGTAATTCTAATTACTATTTTAACAATACGGCTTCATTTGTACCTAACACAGAATATTACTTCTTAGACCAATTCCCAGCTGGTATAAAAAATAGAATCACCGATAAAGTAAGATATGAAGACAATGTTGTACCAACAGGAGATACATTATCCCCATTTAGAAGAGTAACACAAGCTACTGAAGCAAGTGAGTCATATACTGAAAATATAAACCTATTAGAGGTAGCATTTTCACCACAAAATGAAATAAACGATGATATAGTATCACAACTTGGATATTTTAACATTGGTGATTATATAGGTGATCCGAGACAAAGGTCATCATCATTAGAATACTACCCTGATTTAAACAATTTAAGGGACGACTATTTTGAAAAATATTTAAAAAATTACGA
>Ga0098054_1001875_pt1 | contig 10229 bp, 13 predicted proteins | sample 16_taG_FD_75048 | JGI IMG/M metagenome (GOLD analysis project Ga0098054, IMG submission 75048) | Marine viral communities from the Subarctic Pacific Ocean - 16_ETSP_OMZ_AT15313 metaG | ecosystem: Environmental > Aquatic > Marine > Oceanic | place: Pacific Ocean | collected 2015-01-18
ACTTAGAAGTGGCCCTATTTTAGATATAATGTTAGCGAGTAGAAAACCAGGAGCCGATAAACTTGGGCAAGCTTTTCAAACAATGCACACAATACATTCTCAATTTCAAACGCAAGCTGTAACATCAGACGAAGGACCTTTTAAATCAACTCCAGAGATTCAAAGATCCATGCAACAAGCAACGGCTCCCGTGAGGTCTGCAATACCAAATGTTGCCCCTGCTTTTGGAGGCACTCAAGCAGCAAAGATTGATCCAACGAATCCGATTGTAAATCCAAATCCTCAATCACAAGCACTTGCTCAGACACTTGCAAGCAGATGATTTGCCCTAAATGTCAACAAGAAAGTAATCGTATCAATGTGCATGGTCACGACCAATGCTCTGTCTGTGGTTCAGTGGTCGATGATTGTTGTCAAGGCGAAAGGGCGGTTAATCAACCTCGCCCCAATTGCTCTGTAGATCCTGGTCAACCTTACTCGGAACAACCAACTCAAGACCCGTCTCCATAATTTTCTTGATTTTATGTGCTTGAATATCGCTCTCAACAGAGAAGCATAATTCATCATGAACCGTGATCAACGGAACAAGACCCTCCTCGTAGCAATCTACCATCGCTAACTTTGTTTGATCGGCTGCCGAACCTTGGATCAGTTTATTCAAGGCTTTGTAGGTAAACGCTCTTCGGATATGAGGTCCGTATTCTCTTTCAGCATCCTCAAACTTCATAGGTTTGTTATAGCCAAAACTTCGAGGTTCCCACATATCGAATCGGCATAGACGACCCGCTATCGTTCTAATCTTCCCGTGTTTCGCTGCTCTCTGCATCACACGTTCTGCTAGAGTCTTCACGAAAGGCACACGTTCATGGTACTTAGCCATAAGAGCTTTTGCATCGTCTTTAGAAAGAACCAACTGACTTGCAAGCTTTGCTACGCCCATTCCATACATAATTCCAAGATTCACCGTCTTTGCCTCTTTTCGGGTTATCCCGGCAAGATCAGCTACCATTTGGTGAAAATCGGCATCACCTTTGTGGTACTCTTCTATAACCTCATCAATCACAGGATGTCTGTCGTTGGGTCGAAGAACAGAACAATAATGCACAAGTAGTCTTGGCTCCTGTGAGGAATAGTCAAAGCTTCCCCATCTGTGTCCTTCCTCTGGTATAAAAAGACCCCGAATCAGTTTTTTGATTTCGGGGTCACGAGCAGGTATCTGCTGCAAATTCGGGTTCGACGACGAAAATCTTCCCGTGACAGTCCCCCCATCATCGGATCGAAGTTGATGGAATTCACAATGAATACGACCTTTGTGCTCGTGTTTCAAAATACTATCAATAAATGTACTATCTGCTTTATCCGCTTCTCTTAGTTTCACAATAGCCTGGGCGACCTCATTCGGGTGTGCCTGTAAGAATTGCTTGGTAAAAGAGGGTGCTCCTAGATCCGTCTTCGGATAATTCAATCCCAATTCTTTAAAAACCTTCTCTACGGAAGCATTGGCCCACGGCTCAATGTCAATAGATGTTTTTTTCTTAATAAAAGATTTTATTTCCTTGACACGCTTTTTTAACTTCTCTCTAGCTTTCTCGGCTTTATCCAAATCGACACGAACACCTCTTTCTCTCATGTCAAGTAAAATCGGTATTAATCTCGATTCTAATTCGAATACACTGTTTAATTCGTTTCTATTAATTTCGATATTTAGTCTCTCCCATAACTTTAGGGTCATGAGGGCATCTTGCTCGGCATAAGGTCCGACATACATAGGAGGCATCTTGTACATGTCGCTCTTAGGATCAATCCCAAAATCTTTCGCGGCAGCTTTTAGCATCTTCTCGTCTTTCCGCATATCAATAAAGTCCCGTCCAAGATTATTAAGGCTATAGCTAAACCTATTTTCATCAATTAGAGGAGCAGCCACCATTGTATCGATAATTCTGCCTTTTACGTCAATACCCTCGGCTCTAAGCCATCCCGCGTCGTAAGTAGCATTATGCATGACCTTATCAATGTGGGGAGTATTCATCTGATCCTTAAACCAATTAAGGGTCATTTCTGGGTCTAAGTTGTGTCCGTTCTCATGGCGAATCGGGAAATATCCCTTATAATCCCCTCCCGCTACGGCTATACCTATAATGTTCCCGTCTTTTCTCGACCAACCTGGGCCTAGTGTTTTTATGTTCGGATCCCTGGTCTCAAGGTCCACGGCTAACTGTTTACACTTAGTTAAATCTGGGTACTCCGAGGGAATGTTCCAATCCACGTCGAGAACATCCATGCTCATACGCTCCATAAAACTTATGGTACTCTTATCGTGTTTACTCCTAGTCATTATTTTCACCCCACTCGTCGTCTTCGCCCCAAAGGGCGGCATATCCCATTATGTCCACCAACGAATCTAGGTGATTCGGGGTCTGAATTAATCGAGACATCTTCACGGCAATCATGCAGTGGTACACCTCTTCAACTGTGATCTTTCTCTCTAAAATAATTGACCAGAACTTTGCGATGCGTTCATGGTTTAACTGTGCATCTCCATATATCTTTGCTCGTTCCTTGGAGATTAACTCGCCTGCCCTCTCTAGGAGTTCTTTTCTTTTTACCATTATATATCATACCTGTATTTTTTTTGTGATTCAATGATGTGTAGGTTCTTTTTCACCCTCGTCAAGCCGACATAAAATACTCTATGCTCATCGTCTTGGTCTGGGTTCGTTACACATGGTTTTGTAGAATCCAGATGGACTACTACATTATCGTCTTCTCCTCCCTTCATAGCGTGGAATGTTGAAACTTTTAATCGTGGTCGCTCTGTTAACACTTCTTCTCTTCGCAACAAAGAACGAATGTAATACTTCTCGTCTGTTCCTAGGCGAAGAACGTCTAAAGCACTAACTTCTCTAGGGGCGAGTAATCCAAGATTTTTTACTAATCCTTCATAGGTATAAGTACTGTCTAGGGGTTCGGCATCAAGCAAAGGAAGCATCCCCCTTTTTACTACGGCTCCGTCTCCTGTTTTCGGGGCAAGTTCATACAATCGCCTTACCTCATGTAATCCTATTTCGTCTCCTTTTTGCAACCCTTCCCAAATTTTTATCGCTTCAGCTATTTCTAGCTTGACACTTGGGAATCCTTTGATCTCGTAAAATAAACCCTGATCACGAAGATCGGAGGCAATATCTCTGGCAAAGGAGTTTGTTCGGGTCATCAAGGTCCATGAACCTTGGCTCATGTCCATACCATAGGTGTCAAGATGAAAATTTACACTTCCTTCTCTTTCCGTTGGTCTGAATATCTTTTGTTGTCGGTTCCTTATCCGTTGAACCACGGACATCGATAGATCGAAGGCTGATTTTGGTAATCTGTAACTCTTGTCCAGTACACGGATTGTTTCAGAACACTTCATAAATAAATTTACATCGACCCCCGCCCATTTATGAATCGCCTGGTCATCGTCTCCCGCGAAATAGGTATGATCTGAATTACCCGCGAGTTTCTCCACCATCTTCCATTGCAAAGGAACGAGGTCCTGGGCCTCATCTACTATCAATATCTCTAACTTTGGGGGACTACACTGATCTATATAACTAGAAATCATGTCCGTAAAAGAAACTTTCCCGTTCTCTGCCTTATAAAGTCTTAGTGCTTTATCGATCTTCTCAAGCATAAAGAAATGGAGATCATAACTTCTCTGGTCATTAAACTCTTTCTCGATAGAAACACATCGAAGGGCAGCCCTATCAATCATTCTGAGATATCGGTCATTATCCCGACCTTGTGGAAGAATAAGTCCATCGTCGGCATCCGAAGATGTAATTCCATCGAAGTTCATGCCCATCATTCTGGAAAACTCTCTCCAGTTCTCACGGGACATTAAATCAGCCTGTGAAAGACCCAAACCGTGGTATCCAAAAGAGTGAAGAGTACGGAAGTAAGGTAAGTCTTTCGGGGATAAATTAAAGGCTGATCCGGCACGTTCTACAGCCTCATTAACAGCCTTTTTGGTGAACGATACATAACCAATCCTATCAAGGTCTACTCCCCGTGAGAGAGCCTCCCTGACGATCTCAATAAGGGTATGTGTCTTCCCACACCCCGGAGGACCTAGTATTAACTCAGAACGGTATTTCATCTTCTGCTATCTCCATTTTTTCTACTCCTTCAAAGGCAGGAACCCACCAAACTCGTAACGTGGTTCTTGCTCCATCGGGTTTTCTTAAATTTTTATGCCCATTGCATTCTTCTCCACTGTTTAATGTCTTCAGACGCTCTTGGATCTGTGCCCTCGTAAAAGAGGTGAAGTTTCTCTGCTGAAGAAACTCCATAAGACCATTAATCATAAACATCGTTTTTCCATCCTCTGTCCACGGCTTACCCATGAATAGTTCTTCTGAGGATTGTGCACGGATACGGCTTGTGCAGAACATCTCCAATAAATCATAGAACTGACCATCCACTGTAAGTTCTTTCGGAACCTCTAGCTGAACCGCGTGTTTTAACATCTCATTTACCTTAGTCACCCAATCCGTTTCTTTCATCTTGGAAGGCATAAACATTAACTGCTCCATACAAGCTTTCTGAAACAAATGCTGATTCTGTAAATGATCCATTGTTATTTCCAATCGTCCACCATTCACATCAAGAAACACCAACTTCGGGTCAGATAACATAATTGTTAATCCACTCAAGTCGGCAGCATGATCCGATTTTGTACCAATTCCAAACTTCCTAGCCTTGCACAATTCTTTATTGCAGAAGGAAGCATTTGGTTCAATGTTGCATTGATAATAGTAATCTTTTTTCTGGTACTGATTCTGTAATGTCACTAATTCACTTGCGGGAAGAGGAGGAGAGCAATGTCTCTGGTTTATCTCCTCTAAAGAATTCTTCCAACTATCTGAAAACTTCCCCTTGCAGTACGGAGCACACTGAGAAAGAAAAATATTTCGATTATTATCAACTTTTCCTGTTGACACATAATTCTGCAAACATGGTGGCCCGTCCACGAAAACATCACGGCTATCCCCGTAATCTATCTTCTCTAAATCTGCAACAAACGTCCTCTTCTTCTCTACCATGTTCAGAAACTGTTCAAGTTTCATAGCCTTGCCTTTTTCATCAAAAGCATATCTCATGGTTTGATCAGCTTTGAAGTAAGGCAAGTTAATAAAATTTCCTACATCCCCTCTCTCAGAAAGGATACTATCTTGTTTCGGGAAAATCTCGGCTTTGGCATAGCCTAAAGCACCCGCAATCTCCGTTAAATATTCTCTAAAAATCTTTGCTTGTGTCGGTTCCTTCAAGAAACAAAATAAATGTGCCCCACCAGACTTTGACCGACAAACAATAAGTGGCAGCTTAAATTTAATTATCTTGTTTATAAGAGCTTTGTGATCGAGGTCATACTGATCAATATCAACCGCCCCGAAATAACATTCATTGCTTTTATTAATCGGGATCGCCCCGACCCCGTGCTTTCCCTCGAAGTGGTTTTGTACGAGTTCCTCGGTCAACGGCTCACGAACCACGCGACTCTGTGCCTCGGTCTTTCCATTACGACCTACTGCACCTACAATCGTTTGTCCGTGTGCCTCATCCGAGCCACGAAAAGCCTGCATAAATTTATTAATATCTGACATGGGTTACATGATGAGAGGCACGGGAAAAAGGAAGATTTTAAAAAACCCGTGCCCCTCAACCAAGGCTGTGACTAGCAGTTAAAACGGTACGTCGTCTTTTTCAAGCGGTTCCGTTTCATCAACAGCCTTAACCGCACCCTTCATGACCTGTTCCCTAAAGAGTCTAGCTTCTGTAAGGATATCTTTAGTGTTCACTAAGCCATGTTTAGCTACTGCCCAATTAAACCACGTCCCCTGGTCGTTACTCTCTTCGGTAGTCGTTAACTTCCACATGGTTGCATAGACCGCAGGAGTCAGCAGTGCGTTAGTTTTCGGGTGACGGATCTTCTGCATAGCGATCTGGGTCTTCCATCGTCTACTCACTTTGAGTTGTGACGACTTCATATCCACGATTGCGGGTTGCATCATTCCACCATCTCCAACAATAAGACAATAGTGCTGATCGGATTTTACCAATTCGTTTCCGTTTGGCAACACCTCTCTAGAACCTTTTCTCTCAGTGTTTTGGAGATCGGGATTGCTAGGCTCTATTTCGCCCATAAATCCACCACCAGAATCTCTTGGAACAAACTCAAGAAACTTTGTCTCTTGATAGCAAGGAACAACAAGAAGTCCTTCCTCACTGCTCCAATGTTCACTCGTTACTGTATTAAAAGCATCCCCTTGATCCGCTCCTTCGATAAAAGCGGGATCCTTCTTCTTAATCTGAGGGGATAAAGCCTGTATTATCCGAATAAACGGGATCTGCATTTCAGAACTGTCAAAACTAGTTCCTTCGCCTGCGGATGCCGTAATTTCATCCAACAAATCTGCCGGAAGTTGATCTTCTTTTATAATAATTTCTTTTGTCATTTTTATTTCCTCTTTATATCTACTGCATTTGACAGAAAGGCTCCGAATAGATCTAAATCTATCTCATCGCCACTTTCTACTCGATCCTTAACAAAGGCTTTTAATGTCATCGGGTGGACATGAGTTTTCAAAGACGGACTCAAACCCCTTTCCGATAAAGTTGCCATTGCATCTTTAGCCATGTTGTCTTGCCCACGACCAAAAGAACACGTTACATCATTTTTAATGATGTCATCAAGTCCTCTTACTCTTAACCAAGCAAAAGCCTCTTGTTTATTTTCGACGGGTATTGATGCTGCCACAATCTGCTTCTTCGTAACAGTTAATCCATCAACATCCACACGTTCAACACCCATTTCATCCATAAGGTCGGGGATCATTTGTGTGGAAAGTTTCTGTCTCTCTTGCTTTAGAGACTTGAGGTGTGTTTCCGCATCCTCTACTTCTTGCTCGACTACTCGTAACTGTCTTACTAAATTACTGAGGTTTTTCGTTGTCTCAGTACTAATTGAATCAAGTGCTCCACTCTCATCAAAATGGTCTTCAAAAATGTCACTCATTAAGTATCTCCTCTTCAGGTTTAAGTTGACAAAGTTATATTTAATATATAAATAGTTATATATGAAAAACAACCCCCTTGTCAAATATAATTTTAAGACAAAGCCATTTGACCATCAAATAAGGGCATTGGAAGCTTGTCGAGACAAAAAATACTTTGCTCTTTTCATGGAAATGGGTACGGGGAAATCGAAAGTTCTTATCGACGATATTGCGTACTTATATTGTCAAAAGGAAATCGATTTTGCCTTGATCATTGCCCCTAAAGGAGTGTATCGTAACTGGATTGAAAGAGAAATCCCGCAGCACTTTCCCGACGACGTTCCTTATAGAATAATTCGTTGGGTCAGCAACCCGAATAAAGAACAAGAACGGGAGATACGAGCGGTAAAGGATGAGTTCAATGGAATTACAATTTTTGTTATGAATGTGGAAATATTTTCAACAGTAAAAGGAAAAAATATCGGGAGATGGCTAGGTAAGAGATTTGGTCAAAGAGGTGTAGTTGCCATAGACGAATCAACGGCTATAAAGAACTACCGATCGAATCGAACCAAAACCCTAGTGCAAACTTCGAAAGATTTTTTATATTCCCGGATCTTGACGGGTTCTCCCGTGACGAATTCTCCGATGGACGTGTACTCTCAGACTGAGTTTTTGAAGTCGGGGGTCTTGGGGTATAATAATTATTACGCTTTCCAATCTCGATACGCTAACTTGCAGACTAGGAACATGGGAGCTACAAGTTTCAGACAAGTTGTTGGATTTAAGAACCTAGACGAGTTAAATAAAAAACTTGACAACTTTAGTTTTCGGGTGCTCAAGAAGGATTGTTTGGATCTTCCAGATAAAGTATATATGCCCCGTTATGTAGGCATGACTAAAAGACAACTTGAATTATACGAGCAAATTCGGAAAGAGGCCCTGGTCTTATTTGAGGATGGCAAGATTGTTTCGGCTCCTCAAATGGTCACGCAGATGCTTAGACTTCAACAAATTCTTTCGGGTTATCTGACCACGGACGATGGATACCAAGAAAACTTCGATACCAAGAGAATGGATGCTCTTTTAGACATTTGTTATGAGACTTCGGGGAAGGTAATCGTCTGGTCACGCTTTCGGTACGACATTATGAAGATTCATCAAGTCCTTACAGAGAATTTCGGGAAAGAATCCGCAGCGACGTACTACGGGGACACCTCAGACGACGAAAGAAGTAGAATTATCGACACTTTTCAAGAACCATCCTCTAAATTACGATTTTTTATTGGAAATCCCGCAACTGCGGGTCGGGGATTAACCCTCACGGAGGCAAGTACAGTAGTTTACTACGCTAATGACTTTAACCTCGACACACGAATCCAATCGGAAGATCGATGTCATCGTATCGGGCAGAAAAAATCGGTAACCTACATTGATTTGATCTCTGAGGGTACAATAGACGAAAAAATAGTGAGTTCTCTAGTCAACAAGATAAACCTTAGTGCAAAGGTTCTTGGTGAGGAAGCCAAAGAGTGGCTTCAGATTAAGCCGAAGAAGAGTTAGAGTCCTTCTAAATTTCTAAGCTTATTTAATTTTTTATCGATAGTGTCGTTTATCCACCATTCGGCTTCTTCCTCCCTGGAGCCAAGTCTTGTTAATAAGATCTTGGCTTCTTCGGGAGAAAGCATACCATTATGTAATCGGTGAACGACATCATCTTTTTCTCTCGAAAGATCAGTCTCGTTCTGTTTCATTTCCAAACCTTCTTTCATGTTCCTCTCGGATCATTCTAGAAACTTGCCTAGCCATAGTTCTACCCTCTTCGTGGGCGATATCTCTAAGCCTTTCCCTATCATCTATCGGGACGGCAATATTTACAAATGGAACTTCGGCTCTTTCTCGGTTTTTCATACCAACGTTTGCCATTTTATACTCCTTCTATAACATGAACATATAGAACATATATACTAGATGAAATAAAAATACAACCCCTAATCCATAAAATCGGGTTTTCGTAAAGGCATCCTAAATTCTTCATACCATTCGGTATTCTCTTGGCATTGTTGTTTCTGAGCAAATGGATCGAGTTCTTGTTTCAAAGTATGAGCCATATAAAGGCAACTTTTCTGCTCATTGAAGGCAAGTCGGTGAACTACAGTTTCGGAGTCAACCAGAACATTAGGGATGGTTATTAAATAGAGAACAAAAAAGGATGCTTTGATCATTGTATTGTCTCCTCTTTTTCATCATGGTATACATCCGTAACAATGGATGCAGCCACAATCCCAAGGTCGCTTTGTTTTAGCTTTATGGCTTCATCGACAAGCCAATCGGCAACTTCGGGGGTCAGATGTTTCCAAACATCTCCTTTTTTAAGATCGACCTTCGATAGAAGACTTTGTAGGCAGTCAACTTCAATCGCTCTCCAAGGGCATTCTTTTTTCCGGTCCTCATAATTCGGGATCATTACACATGAGACTCTCATGCCAAGTTCCATTTTATATTTTTTGACCAGGCGATTCGTAAAATATACAACCTCATCTTTTCGGGGATTACTAGTAATCATCCCAAAGGCTGATTCTTTTTCGGTGATGTTAGTTATCACTACTTTTCTTTTATGCGTCATAATTAATTGATCCTTTTTCCTTATCATATCTTTGAGCCGACTCGATAGCCGTAGATACGAAGAAATCTAAATCCTTCGGATCTACGAACTGTTGAGCCAACATGGTGAAACGAAATATTCCTATGTAGGCGACCAAGGACGGATCGCATCCGTCCTCTTTCCAATTGTCGCAACATGAGGATATATCCTCGTGAATTGTATTCCACTCATCTGGGTTAAATAATTTCATTAGCCGTCTCTCTTGGTTATGACACAATCATCCAAAAATATTCTTTGGTTCTTTGGCATATTGTATAATCTTTTCTTAATTAACCAAGTATTACATTCCTTGACCGATGAAAATTCTTCGTCGAACACAATGGTGGGGCAACTATGATCCCCAACAGAATGAACAATGCAAATTAATGCTATGGCTTTTACAATCATTGGTTCTTGCCCCATTTTTCATTTAAAGAGTTTGCCCATTGCTTGAGTTCTTTATGAGCTTCAAACTCTGTTTCGTCATATTCCTCGAAGTCGAAAACTACATCGACTCCATCATTCATTTGATTAAACAATTGTTGTTGAGC
>Ga0098054_1001877_pt1 | contig 10224 bp, 9 predicted proteins | sample 16_taG_FD_75048 | JGI IMG/M metagenome (GOLD analysis project Ga0098054, IMG submission 75048) | Marine viral communities from the Subarctic Pacific Ocean - 16_ETSP_OMZ_AT15313 metaG | ecosystem: Environmental > Aquatic > Marine > Oceanic | place: Pacific Ocean | collected 2015-01-18
ATATTTTGATTTTATCAGAGAATTCGGAAATCCCGTTCCTGGCGGTCAAGGAGGCGATGTTGTTCGCGACGGAAATTACACTTCCCCAACTTATGGCGCATATGCAGCACAAGCTTGGTTTAGAAACAATTCACCAGTTACTTTTGTTCGTTTAGGAGGAAAAGACCACGATAGCGCAACGGATGACGGTTACGCTCTTGCCGGCTGGCAGACCACTAAAACTGCTGCTACATCTGCTATAGCCGATAACGGTGGAGCATGGGGCTTGTTTGTAGCAGACGCACCAGGCCAAACGGTTTTAACTGGGACACTTGTAGTTAGTGATGCGGCTTTAGTGGCAGACAATTATGTTCGCATATATGCTAACAATATGGAGCGTTTATTTACGAGCGGTACCGCTGATAATGCAGATACCAGTGATGATGGAAGCGGAAGAATATATTTTAACGCCACTGGATCCGATGAAGCTACTGCAAACACCGAGATTGTAGCAGCCAATTTAGTAACTGCGATCAATTTTTCTGATTTGCCTGTTACTGCATCGGCAAGTGCAGCGATTGTGGGAATAACTGCTAGTTCCGATCTTTCAACACTTTCGGAAGGCGTAGAGATTGGGTATGATGCCGCCGGCGGATCCGATTTTGCTCTTACTATAACAACTAACACAATTGCAGCAGCCGTAACAGGAACGATGAGCGCTTCTTACGATGCCGTAACAGGAACACTCGCAGCGACTTGGTATTTGGACCAAGCAGCTGTTATCGGACTTTCGGGATCTAAATCTGGGAACGGCGCAAACGCAGTTGGATCCAGTATATATTTTGACTCTGTCGGTACAAAACAATTTAAAGTTCAAATTAGCTCTTCTTTAAAAGGTATTGAAGTTGATAGCACATTTAATTTTACCGACACTAGTGAAAACTTTATTCGAAGAGTATTCAACACTAATCCAATTTTGTCTAATAGTGGCGCTGTGTCTGCGGATAGTAATTCTTTCACCCGCTATTGGCTAGGTGAATCATATGAAGGCGCCGTTAATCAGACATTGCTTTCTTCTTCTGGTGCTGGGGCTCAGATAGGCGTTATTCTGCCTTTAATTGATGATGGCGCTACTACATTGGGTGGTAAATTTCGCAAATCATATCAAGATGCACAAACAGGCCATTTCTTTGCACAAGATTTAAATACCGGCGAATCTGCTACCGGTAGTTTTGACGTTACAAGTCAGCAAAATCTTTTTAAATTAGTAGCACGAAACAGCGGTGACTATGTGTCTCGCAACCTTAAAGTGTCTATTAAAGACATTAAAGCTAGTTCAATGGATTCGGCTGATCCATATGGCTCCTTTAGCGTTGTTATCCGCAAAATAGATGATACCGACAATCGTGTTGATGTTGTCGAACAGTTTAATAATTGTAATTTAAATCCAGCATCGGAAAACTTCATTGGAAGAAAGATTGGGGATCGATATTCCGACTGGGATGAGGCCGACCGTCGCTATAAATATTACGGCTCATACGATAATCTATCAAAATACGTATATGTTGATATGCCTGATGAAGTAAAAAGAGGCGATACTGATGCTAGATTCTTGCCTTTCGGAGTTAGAGGGCCTCTCAGATTTAAATCATTTACAGACGACACTGATAGTTCAGGTATTTCCGATACATTAGTATCAGGAAATATAGATGATTATGGTATAACCACAGTCGACACTTTCATCAGCGGCGCAGCTGCTACTGATGGACAGATTACGTTTGAGTTTCCAGAATTGAGACTTCGTATATCTGGTTCTGAAAACGATCCTGTTAATCCGGCAGATTCTTTTTATGGTGTAGATACCACTTTTAACTCTTCTAGATTTAATAAAAGTGTTCGTGACCATCTTAAAGTTAAGCCAACCGGGATTGGTGATTTCACTGCCGACTCTCTTACCGAAAGGGTGTTTAATTTTACACTAGACGATATGTGTAGAGACGGCGCCGAGGCCAACAAGATTTTTGCCTACAAAGTAGGATCTCGCGCGACTACGCCAACCGGCGCCGCTCGCGGCGGTCTTACTTATTTACGAGGCACAGATGCCTATACTGAAGTATTGGACGCCGGCATCGACCGGTTTACCACAGTATTTCATGGCGGTTTTGACGGTCTGGATATTACAGAATCGGAACCATTGCGCATTGTAAACTACGAGGATGGCGCACCAATGACGAACTACATGTTCAATTCTGTGCAAGTAGCAATTGATTCTTTGAGAGATCCAGAAGTAATTGAGTATGCTATCGCTGCAATGCCCGGTGTTGTTAATAGCACTCTTAACAGAACATTGATTAACATGTGTGAATCTCGCGGAGACGCGCTAGCTGTTATCGATTTAAAAGAAGTATATCAACCTCAATACCAAAGCACCGATGACGCAGCTACTCGAAGAGGATCAGTTGCCGGCGCCGTTAATGAATTAAAAGCAAATCTAGTTGTTAATTCAAGTTATGGTGCAACTTATTACCCATGGGTCCAGATTAAAGATAACAATAGCGGTCAAACAGTGTGGGTGCCGCCTTCTGTTCCGGCGCTGGGCGCCATGTCGTATGGACAAAAGGCTGCTGAACTTTGGTTTGCTCCAGCTGGATTTACAAGAGGTGGATTATCAGAAGGTAGAGGTGGCGTACCGGTAATCGGTGTTAGTGATAGATTAACATCTCGCGACCGCGATACACTTTATGATAACAGAATTAACCCAATCGCACAATTTCCAGCAGAGGGTATTGTCATCTTTGGTCAAAAGACCTTGCAAGCTACGCCTTCTGCATTGGATAGAATCAATGTAAGAAGACTAATGATCTTCCTAAAGCGTCAAATTTCAAGATTTGCTGCGACAATCTTATTTGATCAAAACGTTAGAGTAACTTGGAATCGTTTTAAAGGACAAGTTGAGCCATTTTTACGCGGTGTGCAAGCTGGACTTGGTATCACTAGATTCAAGCTAGTATTGGATGAGACTACCACTACGCAAGACTTAATTGATCGCAATATTATGTATGCTAAAATTTATATTCAGCCTGCTAGGGCAATTGAATATATTGCTATTGACTTTATTTTAACGGATAGTGGTGCAGCATTTGAGGATTAATCAAAAAATAAACTACTTATTAGTAAGTGGCAAGGAGACTTAAGAAATGGCATTTTGGAGTGATCTTAACGTAGAACCTAAACGAAGCTTTCGATGGTATTTTACTATCGGCAAGTCCGACGAGAACGCATTACAAACTTATGCTATTAAAACTGTAAAAAAACCTTCATTTACCATTAGCGAAGTACCTCATCAATTTGTTGCTCATACATTTTACTTTCCAGGAAGAATAACTTGGAACACGGTCGACGTAACATTTATTGATCCTGTAATACCAGACCAAGCTTCGGCAATTACCAACATGGTCGTCGCCGCAGGGTATAATGTTCCGAAAGATGAGAGCGCGTCGCTCAAATCTTTTAGCAAAGCAAAATTTGCAAACGCCGGGACCCAAGCCAGTATTACCCAAATTGATGCAGAAGGGGATCCAATTGAAATTTGGACATTAAATAATTCTTTCTTTACTAATGTTGATTATGGGCAATTAGATTATAGTAGCGAAGAGATGGTCATTAATTCAGTTACCATTCGTTATGATTATGCCACATTAGAAGTTACGAGCGGTAATCCCATTTCCAAATTAACGCCTTAACGCCTGGATAGGATTTAATCATGCCTTTTTGGAGTGCTCCAGCCGCGCAGCCTAAACTATCCTTTAGATGGTATGCCTCTTTTGGAATACAAGAATATGCAATAAATACTTATTGCTTGCGTTCCTTTCAAAAGCCTTCTTTTGAGATTGCACAAAGTGAATATATTTGGCTTAATGATGTTTCTTTTCGTCCCGGCGTTTTATCATGGAATCCAATAGAGATAACAATCAGCGATTTAGAAAATTCAGATGATAACAACACTTCCAAATTATATCACATATTAAAAGAGGCCGGCTATCAAGATCGAAATCCAAACACTCCGAGATCAGCTTTTGAAAAGAAAAAATTTCAAACTGCTCTCGGAGGACAAATAAGATTAACACAAATAAACTCAGAAGGAATTCCGCTTGAAGAATGGGTATTAGAAAATCCGTTTATTACTGGCGTTAACTTTGGTCAAGCAAATTATGGCGCAGAAGAGATAATGACAATTTCTTTAAACATCCGATATGATTTTGCAACTCATGCGTTGAGTTAATTGATTTTAAAATTTTATAAAAAACTATATATTATATAACACACAAATTAGAGAGGTTTTTATGTCAAGAAATCAAAGTCGCGTAGCGGCTAATGCACCGGTCGCCAATCAACCACAAAGTGTAGCACCACCCGCTCAAGCTCAAGCTAACCCGTTTAATTTTGTTACACCTACAGAAATGATTGATCTACCGAGCAAAGGAGAATATTACCCCGAAAATCACCCACTTCGTGGTATAGATGCCGTTGAGGTTAAACACATGACGGCAAAAGAAGAAGATATTTTGACCTCCGCAACATTACTCAAAAAGGGTGTTGCTATCGATAAAATGCTTCAAAGTATCATTGTTGATAACAGAATTAAGGTTGATGATCTGTTAATTGGGGATAAAAATGCATTATTAATTGCTTCCCGCGTTTTTGGATATGGCTCTGATTATACAGTCAGCTTACAGTGTCCTAATTGCGAAAATAGTTTTAAAACAGTTTTTGACTTAAATGAACTGGAAAACAAAGAGACAATGAGTATTGAAGCCGTTAGTAAGACAGAAAATAATACTTTTACTGTGACTCTTCCTAAAAGCAATTTTGTAGTTGAGTTTAGATTGTTAACTTCTAGAGATGAAAAGAACATGTCCAACAAAAGCGGAACTCTTAGTTTGCTAAAGTTATTTGTTGTCTCTATTAATGAGCAAACTGATTCATTTTATATTGAAAGAGCCTTACATTCCTTACCTATTTTAGACGCATCTATTCTAAAAAAAGCATATGCAACATCAATGCCGGATATTAATATGAATCACGAGGTTGAATGCACTCAATGTGGCGATACGTCTGAAATGGAGGTTCCGCTGAATGCGGGCTTTTTTTGGCCTAACCTCTGATTATATCAAAGATGTATATGAGCAAATGTTCTTTATGAATTATTTGGGCAATTGGTCAATTACAGAGCTGTATAATTTACCTGTTGGTCTTCGATCGTGGTTTGTGAGAAGAACTATCAAACAAAAAGAAGAAGAAGCCAAAGCAGTAGAAGACGCACAAACAAAATCCTCTAAAAGATAATACTTAATTACATTACTATTTATACTTATAGGGGTGATTGTTGATGCTAGTAAAACGTAAAATTGATTTTGAAAAACTCAAAGCAGATAATTTAAACGAAACGTTTCTTGGAACATTTGCGGCAGATGTGGAATATGTTTTAGCTCATATGCTTGATCGAGGATTTAATCCACGTTTAACAGGTCCTGGCCGTCTTTATGAAGAAGACGAAGAAACAGCTCCTCAAGTTAGAATTAAAGGAGCTAAAGAAGATTTAGAAGCTTTTGCTAATGTTTTAGAACAAGAAAAAGCATATGCTTTAAAATATCTCGATGTGGGACTTGGAAGTCCAGAACTGACGGAAATTAAAATCAAGCTAGAAAAGTCTATTTATAATTTTGAAAAAGTCACTGGCTTGAAGTGGCCATTAAGGTAATATAAATGGCTGATAATGAAACCCCAAAAACTCCGACGACTCCGACGACTCCAGAGCCTTCAGATACGGACAAGACCACAAAGCGGCTCAACGATCAGAATAAAATATTAAAAGAACTAAGGAGGACCCAAGCGGAGTTCCTTGAAGACCAGCTTCGCTTAAATGAGCGCCTTACTGAAGAACAGAAGAAGCTGTTAGACAGCAAAGAGCAAGCGCTTGCGATCAACGCAGATCTTTTAAAGGCGCGCCGAACACAACTAAGTGTGCTTGAAGTTGCCACTGAGGAAGAACTTAAACAACTAGGCCTTTTCAAAGAAGGCCTTGAAACTAAAGAAAAATTAATAGAAAGACAAAAGCAATTGATAAAAGCACTTGAAGGTAGTGCAGAAGCAGCGGACAAGCTCAACAAAGGAATATCTGCAGCAGATGCCGCGGCCAATCAATTGTTACGAAGAATGTTTGGTGTTACTAGGGCTTCGAAGGAGATGGGCGAAGCTTTAAAGAATCCTCGCAGAAGTCTCAAGATGATGCAGGCACGCCTTAAAGAAAATTTAACAGCAACTAATTTGATGGGCTCTGCGGCGCTTAAAGTAGCAGAAGGGTTTAAAAAGGCAGCAGATCAGGTAAAGCAAACCTACGGCATTATGGCTACACTAAAAAAAGGGAAGGAGTTTTACGATCAATCTCGTTTAATATCGCGACAGGTTGGCGTCTTGTCTGCGGACGAATTAAGTGAATTTCAGAGTCGTATGACCGGTCTATCAGATGCAACTCGTTTTACTCGCGCTGAAATGATGAAAACACATCAAGAACTCTTCAAGGCATCCAACGCTTATCGCGAGATGTCCAAAAAAGATCAGGGCGCGACAATAGAATTATCAAAAACTCTTGAAAGAAGATTAGGAGTAGCTGCAACTACGAGTGGTGCAGCGGTGAACAATCTTGTGCAGATCTTTGGTAAAACTCCAGCTGCCGCTAATAAAATGACGGCTAGCATGGCTGTGGCTGCAAAAACGATGAAACTAGATGTTAGCAAGGCCATGGCAGATTTTGCCTCACAAAGCAATAATTTAGCCAAATTTGGACTTCCAGACGTAGAAAATGAATTCTTACGACTGGCCAAAGTTCAGCAACAAACCGGAATATCAATGGACAGCATGATCAGTTCTATGGAAAAGTTTACTACATTTGAAGGTGCATTAACGGCTGCTACAAAAATGAATGCTGTGTTTGGATCAACAATTGATGGTTTAGAATTAATGGATACGGTTATGGAAGAAGGGCCTTTAAAGGGTTTCCTTAAATTGCGAAAAGAAATGGAAGCTAACGGCATTCAGATGGATAAACTAAGTTTTGCCCAAATGAGGTCTTTAAAGGAAAGCATTGGACTCACAGAACAGCAAATAAAGCAATTTGGCGGTATCAGTGTTGAAGAGTTGGAAAAAATAGCGTCAGAGACATATAGCGTTACTGACGCTTCGAAGCAATTACAAGATGGCCAAAAAAATGGAGAAACCAGCACTGAGAGTCTTGCAATTGCTCAAGATAATTTAGCCAAGAGTTTGCAATGGGTCGCTGATGGAATCGAAAAAGTAAAAAAATGGGCTAACGATCTTATAGGTAGTCTCGGTGCGTTCGGGCCTTTATTGGCTTCAGGCGGCGCCGTTATAGGCGGTCTTGTGCTTTTAGCTGGAACTTTAAAGGGAATTGGCAATCTATTCACCAGTGTAGGAGGAACAGCGCCCGCAGCAGCAGGCGGAATTAATAAAATAGGCGCCGCTGCAAGCAAACAAGCCAGCATGGTTGGGAGATTTGCTAAAGGCCTAGGCGGATTGACCATCGCCGCCGCCGGTGTCGGGGTTGGTAGAGAAATGTATAAGAAAGGCTGGAAAAAGACCGGTGTCGCCGTCGGCGCAGGTTCCGCCGCTCTCGGCGGCGCAATGGTGGGCTCAGCCATCCTCCCCGGCGTCGGCACGGTGGTCGGCGGTGTTATCGGCGGAATCGGCGGCGGAATCGCTAGTATGTTTGAGGGAGAGCAAAACTACCTCAGCAAGCCTACTTATGCTACAGTAGGCGAAAAACCTGAACTAGTTTCAAAACGTACCCAGAAATTACTACCCACAGCATCTAAAGTATCTGGAGCACCTGGCTCCACTGATCTTAAATTAACCGTAAACATGATGGCAAAAGACGGCACCATCTTAGACAAAAAAGTAGTCAATCAGACTTTAGAGAGCGATATTGAGAAAACCGTCAATCATATGATAGATGAAAAATTCAATTTAATTTTTGGTTAATATCTAATTACTATTATGCCGGTAGCTACATCACAAGACAACGGATATAAATATATAAAGATTACGCCATTACACGTTAAGAACGGCAGTGCATTATTTTTTAACAGTATTATAACGGAATTCTCAGATTCATGGACACCGAGATGGAGTCCAACTAATGTTTACGGACGTATGGACCCAATGTCTTTCTATTCAGGCACCGGCCGCGAGTTAACATTGGGATTTCGCGTTATTTCAGATGATCGTTATGAAGCATCAGAAAATATGAAAAAAATTCAAAGGCTGTTGCAATATCAATATCCATCTTATACATACATTGATAAGAGTCCAATATTGTTAGCTCCTCCGTATTTTAAATTTAGATTTTTAAATGCTGTCGGTGGAAGCAAAGGATTTATAGAAGGATATATTAACGGCGCAATACAAATTAACCCTGGATTTCAATCGAAAGATCAAGCACAATATTTTTCTTCTGATGTAACTGATATAGATAATAAAGATAAAATACTGTTTTCTGATGTGAATATAGTGTTACGAATTCAAGTGCTTCATGACGGAACAATAGGCTTGGATGCGGCCAGTGGCCACTTTACTGCGCCTGGCGAGGAGCGCTATCCATATGGCGTTAAACAGATAAAGGCCCAAACTGCGCCTGCGCCGGCTACTAACAATACCAAACCGGGCGACACGGACGGCGCGGTAGATACTTCAAATGGACCCGGAGATAAGAAAAGCCAAAAAGCCAAAGCTAAAAAGCTAGAATTAGACCGAGTGTTCTTGTCGCGCAAGACGATCACATCTATGCTCACCAGTAAAAGGTAAAGGAAAGTAAATGCCAATCTCAAGATACGATGAAAGAAGAATCTTAACTAATCAAACGTTTGAGTATGCCGCATCGGATATATTTCAAAATAGAAACATTGATCAACTTAATCAGTATGAAACTGCTGAACTAAAATACCCAGATCCGCAAGAATTAACAAATATTGATACAGTTGCTAGAAATTGGGGAGTTACAACTAAATATTTTAATTTAGCAAAAGAATTTTACAATGCTCCGGAATATTGGTGGATCATTGCCTGGTTCAATCTAAGACCACTAGAAACGGATTATAGACCAGGCGATGTAGTGCTCATTCCAGTCCCGCTTGAAAGCGTATTAAGCGCTTTTGGAATGTTATAGAGAGAAATAAAATATGGCTAATCCTCCAAATCCCAAAAATACATCAACAGAAAGCGATGGAAGTGCGCTCCAGTCTGCGCCTAGCATCCCTGAACAATGTTTTTTAATAGACCAAGCAAAGGATATTCTCGACGCATTAAAAAGCAAAAATCAAATAGGCTCAGGCGATATGGTGCGCCAAATAGGGGAAGAATCGCTTCAAGGTTATACAACAAATTTAAAATACATTAATGATATAACATTAGCACAAAATTCAAAAAACTTTTTTGAAATTACACCCGCACAAAAAGCACAACTAGCCCATTATGCTGTTATTTATGTAGTAAAAAAAGGCGCCACCGCCAATTCATCAACAAAAAAGAATATATTTCAAGATTCGGCGCTAGCAGATTTTAGTACTGGGGATGCTTTCTTAACGTCCGGACGCCGCACAGGCGCCGGAATTAAAAGCATAAAAATTACTCACGAAGGAATCGATTCAGCTACAAAAAATGTAGCATTGGTCAATGCACAATTTGTTTTTCAAGATATAAGGGAGATGTTAATTGATCCTTATGTTGAATTGTTTAAGATTGGGACAAAAGAAGAAATAAACGGTAAAACAATTTATAGAACAATTGAATTTGAGTTAGGCTGGAAAACGCACGACAAGCTGGCTACAAAATTGGGTCTTGGCGGCAAGCAAAATCAAATGAAGCTTAAGCTAAAAACCAACTTGGTAAAATATACATTTGATTTAAATCAAAATGGCTCAATAACTGTAAATGCTCAATATAGAGGACATATAATGGATGTCTTCAATTGACCCAATTCTAATATTTTAGCATTGGCTAAAAGCAATTTCCAGGGCATTAAAGACAACGAAGCACAGATACTCGAAGATCAAACAAAGTTAGGGAACGCCGCGCTTAAGAACTATAAAAAAGCGAAGATTTCGCAGAAGCTGTATAAACTAGCTGAAGAGATGTTGAATAAGCCTGCCGGCCTTGAAACCGTCGCCTTCG
>Ga0098054_1001886_pt1 | contig 10196 bp, 11 predicted proteins | sample 16_taG_FD_75048 | JGI IMG/M metagenome (GOLD analysis project Ga0098054, IMG submission 75048) | Marine viral communities from the Subarctic Pacific Ocean - 16_ETSP_OMZ_AT15313 metaG | ecosystem: Environmental > Aquatic > Marine > Oceanic | place: Pacific Ocean | collected 2015-01-18
ATAATATTTCACAAAGTGAAAAAAACACTGTAAAATCTGAAAGAGAAAGTAATTCTAATATTATGAACACAAACCAATTAGTTCAAGAAATTAAATCTGTGCTCGATGAGAAGCTTTCTTCTGAGAAAATGTCGAAAGACACGTTTGCTGCAGAGTCTGTTGCTTCAATTTCTGATATCGTGAATCAAGCTATTCGCGAGAAGAATGAGGAGTACAAAAAGGATCTCTCAAGCGCAAAAGAAGAAAAAGCCCAAGTCGAGGCTCAGCACCAAGAGCTTACTGCTTCCGTGGAAGAAATGAAACAGAAGTTGGAGGCGGCTGAAGAGAAGATTCGTCAGTTCGAAGATGAGCAAACACGCCAACAGGCGCTTGCTTGTTTTAATGCTCGCATGGAAGCTGTTGAGCAGGATTATGAACTGAGTGAGGCTGATTTGAAGATTGTCGCATCTGAAGTTAAGGAATTAACTGAAACAGATGAGGCGTTCGCTTCTTATCAGGAGAAGTTGGCCGTGGTCTTCGCTCATAAGAGCAAAGATCATTTACAGGCCGAGAAAAATAAATTTGATAGCGCAGTTGCGAAAGCAGTTGAAAAACGCGTCACCGAAATGAAGGAAGCGAAAGCCTCCACTGATGAACCTTCGGAGAGCGAAGCTAGCAAAAAAGAAAATTTAGAGGAAGCTTTAGAGGAAGCGGAGCAGGTTACGCCTGAGATCTCCAATACTAATGAAGCATCTTCTAGCGAAACGGAAACTCTGAGAACTAAGTTCCAGTCTGCGTTTAGCAAAGAAAACATCAAAGTAACCTATTAATATATATTAAACATTATGGCAAATAGACTATTACCATTCAGGCAATACGACGAAAACGATGTTATTAACTTGTTCTCTAATGCGGCGGCTGATGCAAAGCCAAGCACAAATGGGAACGGTAGTGCAGGAGTTTTCGTAAGTGTTTCCGCGGGGAATTTAGATAAGAGCCCCGTTACATATGTTGATCGTACAGAGCTTGGCGCTTCGCACGATCACACTCGGAACCAATATCCAGAAGTTCAGCTTCAGGTGACTGCCGCTGCGGTAGGCGCGAAAGCTGGCGAGGTTGTTGGTATCACATTGAAGCAAACCCTCGAGACAGACGAGAACGGAGAAAAACTTCTCTACAATCCTGTTAAGAAGGACGAACTTCAAGCTGTACTCTCTGGCCAGGCAGTGCCTATCGCCACGAGAGGTATCTTCACTTTAACAGATGACGCAGTTGATTGCACATTAACTAGCGCCTGGCCATCACCTGGCCAAGCGGTTGTGATGGGGCCAGAAACAGCGGGTAAGGTAAGTGGAATCGCTTATGACAGCCTTTATGCTGATTATGACGGGACTACGACTACCACGACTGGTGCGAAGTTTGCCATCAGCGCAGGTGGTGAGGTAATTTACAGTCTTGGGCATGTACTTGGTACGTGGCTTGGCACTGGCACAAGAACTTCAACGGGCCCGACAACGGATGCGTATGCTGGAACTTACGGCGTTATCAAGTTAAATCTCTAATCTTAGAAACCAGAAAGGAATCAAGAAAATGAATATTACCTTAAAAAGAACTCCAGAACAGATTGAGTTGATTCAGGCAATGGGCTCTAAGAACAGAGACACTGCTTATGAAGCTCAAGTAGCTCTGGCGGAATTTATTGGCCCAGTTATTAACGAAGTATTAAGCAATGCTCCTACAGTGAGTAATTTGTTTACCCCGCTTCAGTTTAATGCTGATGACAATCCTAGTATTCCGCTAGACATTTATTATGATGTATCCGATGAGGATTACATCAACGTATACAGCACCAACGCTCCTGGTGGACTTCCCCAGAATCAGGTGACTCCTACTCACAGCGAGATGAAAGTCGCTACATACAAGCTCGACACAGCTGTTTCTTTTGACAAGAAATACGCTTCTCGTTCGAGGTTGGACGTAGTGAGTAAAACTTTTACTCGTGCCGCGCAGGAAGTTTTACTGAAACAGGAAAGAACGTCCGCCAACTTGTTGTTGGGCGCTTTAGCCAACGCAACAACATCTGTAAATGGCACCTCAACGGCTCATGCGTTTGCGAGCGCACAAGACGGAAGGTTCTTATTAGATGACTTAAACTCCATGCTGACTAGGGCCAAAAGGATTCGTCCTTCTTGGGCTGGTGGAACACCTGTTGGCGGAAACGCTGGTCTTACAGACATACTCGTTTCCCCAGAGGTTGTTGCCGATCTACGTGAGATGGCTTACAATCCGATTAACACGAGGGAAGCCGATGGTACGAACGCATCTACGGCCAACGCGGGCACATCCGCCCCTGATTCTGTTCGTGCGGGAATGTATGCTAGCGCTGGCACTCCTGAGTTTTATGGCGTTAGCGTCATGGAGCTTCATGAATTAGGCCCAGCCGCTAAGTTCACTGCGATCTTTGACACCTTGGTGGGTTCAATCGCAGCTGGTCCTGGCGCGGGAAGTGCATCGTTCACCTTCGCGTCTGCTACTGATGACCTTGTTATCGGTATTGACCGTAGCCGAGACGCTTTCGTCAAGGCAATCGCGGTTGATGGTGAGACAGGCTCAGAGTTCAACCTCGTGGCTGATGATCAATACAGCATCCGTCAAGCGAAAGTTGGATGGTTCGGTTCTATCGAAGAGGGTAGAGTCGTGCTTGATGACCGAGCAATAGTTGGTTGTGCTATTGACGCATCTTAATCAACGAGCGGGCTTATACGCTTAATCAAGACCCACTCCTTCGGGGGTGGGTTTTTTTATTCTATTTGAGCCCTAAAAAGTGTAACTCCCAATAGAAATTAAAGGTGTAAGGTTATAATATACATTATCATGAAAAAAGCACAAAAAGCACAAAAAGCAAAAAAGTTGTAGCAAAAACCAAAAAAACAACCGCAGCTAAAAAACAAAAAAACCTCAACAAACTGAATCTTGCTGATGGTAAAGCTGAAGTGGACAAGGTTAGAGCGCTCGAGGAGCTGCTAGGAGTCGATCAAATGAACGTTTTTAGGACTAATGATATTGAGGTATTCAAGGAAAATATTAGTGAAATGACTTTGAACGATTTACAGACATTGGCTGTAGAGGCTGGAATATTCCCTGGTGGAAATAAAATGGCGTTAAAAAATCGGCTAACCAAAGAGTTTATTAGTCAAACCAAAGGAAGAAGACTTGCGGCTGGGCAGCTTAAGCCGATAGTAGACCCACGAGATCCTAGATTTGAAAAAATCAAAAAACTAATGTCTGAGGGTTTATAATGGCCAATCATCCAGAAACCATAGCTAATACTGTATTTGTCAATGAATTTGACAGTGATACAGATATGGCTACTCTCGCACAAGTCTCTGGGTGGTTTGAAAATAATCTTGGCGAATTAAATACTTTATTATTTACTTCGTTTAGTGGTAGCGGAAAAGTTGGAACTTCTGCTCAAATTTTTACGCCGACTCTTGGCTTAGAGGAAAGCGGGATATATAAAAAGCTATATTTAAAGCACTTTTACAAAAAGAAGGCGAGAAACGTACTCAAAGGAATCGACAGTAGTGTAGACTTTATAAGCTTGCGCGAAGGCGATTCAATGATCACCAGAACAAACAAAAATGAAATTGCTAAAACTTATCGAGCCCTTGCCAAAGATGCAGAAGAAGAGTTGGAGAAGGCTGTGTATGCTTATAACTATTACCAAGCAAAGCCAAGACAGGTAGCTGGAGACGAAGTTAGAATTTCTCCTACTGGTGATTGTTAATAATTAATTCAAGCCAAGGCTAGAAAAAAGACTTCCTTGATAGCCTATTCCGCTAAGCACAAAACCTGTCACGGGGTTACATTCAAACGAAAAGCTCGCGTTAAACATTAAATTTTGTCCAATTGACTGAGTTATAGATTGTGATTGAATTTTAGCGTTTTGTATTTTAGTGGACACTGAGCGTGTTTTGGTTGCGCTTGAGTCAGTAGTATTGAATATTATTTCCATTTGGTAAACATCATCTTTTGAGAATATAGTATCAGTATCTCCTTCTGCTATGTTTGCGCCAGCGACCGCAGAAAGTTCTATTTGGCCCAGAGATGGATATTCTGTTTTTCTATCATAAACATATTTAGACCCAAAACCAAGTAAATCTGATCGATTAATAGGAATATTAATTGAAATGTTCTGGACATGCATTCTTGTGTCGCCCCCGCTAGGAGCGACTCCGCCTATATTTGGATTCGATAAGAACAGGTCAATATTGCCAGGTTTTAGATAATGAGTATCACCAGTATTGAAAACTCCTCCGTCTGTGATGTCGCCGCGTTTTACTATATAGCCATAATTCGTCATATCTGACGCTAGAACGCCGTTTTGCCTGTCAACCGCTGGTATGACCCCAGAAGCTACAATGTCGGGCTCTGCGGCACTAGGAGGCCTGTAATAACCAGATGTGCCGCTTACTTGGCTGAATGTTACATTTGATGCAGAATAATCGACCGAAGCGGTTGGCATAGTTCCCACGCTTGCGTCTATCGAGTAGCTGTTTGCGTAGCAATTCCCAAAACTTAAAACGCTTAAATTATCATACCCGCTTAATGTGTTAAAGTCTTGCTCTCCTTTTTCTGTTACAAACAAAAAGAAATTTCTATCGTCATTTCCAGTAACTCCGCTTAAAAATGATGCGTCGCCAGACGCGTGAAAGCCGAGCGCTTGCTCGTTTCTTCCGTCAGTCAAGAGGTATGAAAAGCCCAAAGAAACAGCGGGCTGAGTAACCGTTGGTCTTGCCGCAAGTGACTTATCTCTTGATATATGTTTTACTTCTGCTCGGTTTATTGCTATATCGAAGCTTGCGGCTTGAACGGTATTTAAGAGTTTTAGCTTGCTTTGGATTTCGCCTTCAAGTAAGCCGTCATGTGGGCCCAGGGCAGCACCGCTATGAGCTTGGTATGCTGGACTAGGCCCAGTAAGCAGCGCTACATTTTGATATCCTATCCTGTTTCTCATCCTCTATGCCTATAAAAAATTACACCACAATCAAAAGACTGTGGTGTAAAACATGTTTTTATATTACTAAGTGTTAAGCTTCTGTCCGTACAGATTCAAGGCCGCACTGGGTGCCAGAAATAAACAATCCGTTGACTGTGTCTGACGCACCACCAACAGTAGCGGTAAACGTCATATCAACTGACTTGTTGTCTCCTATGCTAGAGCTAAACGATTCGCTTTCAAGCGTTGCGTTTCTTAGGATATAAGCGATTTGTCCATTATTTGATCCCACAGAAGAACCACCAGCAGTTGGCTTGTTCATAAGAACTGCTATGTCGTGTTTATCTGTGTCGTACAATTCATCAAACAAAATGCCAGCTTTAAGATCTGCTACTACGGCAGATATTGACATTGAAACTGTTACTGGAAAATCGACTTCTCGGGCAAAGCCAAACGCGTTTCCTAGTCTTTGGATAACGCTTCTTCCCAGCGGAAGGTCCATTGAGAAATTCTGAATGTGAGCTCCGTTTGTAGATCCGTCGGTTAATTGTGTGATAAGACTTGGGTCACTGCCAAGGAATTTAACAGTCATATCTCCAGGCCTTAATATTTTACCAACTTCACCAGTTCTTGGGGTTGGCAACGTGAATGTTGCAGTTCCTTCGGTTCCAGCATCAGGGTCAAGCGCTGGAGTAGCTAAGCCTGCCGCTGCGGTTGCAGCCGTAATGTTTAAACCTTCAACAGAAACACTTGCCGTGGGCAGAGAACCAACCGCGCCATTAACGCTATAATTAGTGATGAATCCATTACCAATTGAAATAACAGTGCTTGTTGCAGCTGTTTGTGAACCAGCAAGGCTTGCCGTGGCAGTTGAGTCAGATTCATTTGCATCAGTGCCTTCTTTAACAGTAAGAATATGATAATTTCTACCAGACGAGTTTGCCAGCAAACCAGAAATTGCACCGCAGTTTGCTGCGCTTTCCGTGTTTGCGGGGTCTACGCTTATTCCGAGCTTGTCTTCGTTTGTGCCGTCTGTTATTAAATACGAAAAATCTAATCCAACGGTTGGAGCTTCAATAACTGCAGAATCAATACGTGCCAATTGGCCGAATTGATTAACATCAGTTCTGTTGATTGCGAAATTATAATTAGCGCTTTGTACTCTGTGGATTTGATGGAACATTCCAGACGCCAACAGTTTACTGCCAACTGCAGGCATGCGCCATGCATGGTCAACTATGTCAACCGTTTTGCCGCCACTATATTGTTTATTAACAAATAGCGCTTCACTTTGATAAATTACTCTGTTTCTAGCCATGATATTTTAAGGTTTAAGGTTATTGTTGTTTACAGCATTTATGGTTAAATGTGAAATATTTTTTAAAATTTGAAAGTCAAAAGTTAACTTTCTACTTAACATTACACTTATTGTGTCCTGGGAGAACGATATTTATGTATTTCAAAGTCTATAAAGCCTACGAAAACATTAGGATTAACTTTCTTTTTGATGCGGTCGCTAAGTTTTGACACGTTTACATCCTCAATGTGAAACATTTCGCTTGTATTGTCGGCTTCTATTTGATTGTAGCTATATCCTGTTGGATATGTTCCTGTTTTTATACCTCCAAATTCAGTTGTTGGAAAATCTTCAAAATCAATTTCGGCGAACGATCTGTGCCTGGCATCCGCGGCAAGAGAAAGAACGCAATCAAGACAATATAAATCAGTAGTCATAACAACTACTTTAACGTTTGTTTGGGTCACGTCTAGTCCCCCAAAAGCTACTGGTTCGTTTCTTATGCTTTCTGACGTTAAAAAAGCTGCGGGAAGAACTTGATCATAAGGAGCCACACCAGAAGTCTCCAAGTTTCCAAATCTGTCATTTGTTTTAAATTTGTTTTCGATAACTAAATCTTCTTCTGTTTGGTTGGTTACGTAAAGATTAAAGTCTTTCACTCCGAAGCCTCCGCTTAGGGATAAATTGTTTCCTGGTAAATTTCCAGCGTTATCACCAGTAAAAAAGACTCGTCCGTTTTCATAGTCTATCTTAAGCCCGCTCGTGCCTCTGGTTATCTCGAAAGCAGATCCGTCTTCTCTTTGCCCGCTTATTCTGTCAACGACAGTTGGGCCAGCTGTTCCCTGTGAGTCAACAACTGAGGTATTTAAGCCGCTGTCAAAAATAAACTGTTTATACGGAGAAGAATAAACATTATAAGTGTCGTCGAGGCGATCATCTGTCATATTATAAAATATACCAGTTTTGTTTTTATACGCATCCCCGCGCTTTTGTAAATGATTATCAAACCATAGAAAAAAACTGGTTACCAGGGTATGTTGAAATTGTGGCTTCATAGTATAGATAGTTTATTGATTTTTTTTATAAAGTTATTTAATATTTCAGAAATATATTTAGTATTTTTGAATCCGCCAGATCTTACTGTGTCTTCTGACTGAATTCCTCCTCCAGAGCGACTTGTCTCTGTTTCTGTGTTTAGGTATCTTCCTAATCCAGACATTCCAGATTCTATTCCCTTTAGCCAGCTTCTTCCACTTGCCCATGGTAATGGGGTTGCCTGGAAAAGTTCTTCAGTCGAAGGGTAAAATACTTTAAAATCAACAATTTCTTTTTTGATTCTTATGAACCGCAAATCTGATGTTTTAAGCATTTCTCTGACGGTTTCCGTTGGGTCATCGTTTTTATCAAAGCCTATAAAGCCAAATAAGCTTCCTCTGCCGACAAACTGACTTGGATCGGCATTGGTTTTCTGCTCAAGCTCCCTTGTTATTGGGTGGCTATTGAATTCTGCTAACATGCTGTTTTTAATTTTTTTAAACTCTTTCGCCAATATTGGCTCGACTTGCGGTTTAACAAACTTTCCAGTCTGTTTCAGGGCAATTTCAACTGCTCCTTGTGGAACTACGACTCTACTCATCGATCGGCTTTAAGTAATAGGTGTAGTATCGCGCGTCAAAAAGTCCATGTGGTCTGTAATCGCTGAATATTGTAAATCTTCTGCTATCAAACTGAACCCGTTTCGCATCTTTAAGGTATGAGTGAGCATCTCCAGATACTTTTATCCTGACGCTGCCAGCGGGCATTTTTATTTTTAACTGGGAGTCGAGTTGGGAATCTGAAAAGTAATCTTCCTCTTGTCTAAGGTATTGTACTCGAGCTTTATATGTTCCAGATTGGTTCACATAGCTTATGCTTGTGGTTGCTCCAGCAGTGCCATAAACTGAATTAAACGCCGCATTAGTGGTTGCAACTGTTTTTTTGCCTTCTTTAATAATCTGTATATCGCGAGCAAAAGTGTCATGAAGACTGTCCATTGCTTCATTTAGCGATGTTTTGTCCGCGGCTGTAAGTAGGCTTGCCATGCTTTTCTTTACACTCTTTATCGTTTTTTGTGTAAAGATATTTAGGTTTAAGGCTTATTATGGACGCAAGAGGATTACTGGGCGACTACTACGGTCGCAATACAAAGAAATTATTCAAAACTTTTTTGATTCTTCTCGAGGATTTAAAAACAGAACATGAGATTCATTTTTGCAAACTTCACAAAAACTTACCCAATCACAAAGAGTTAATTGAGCAAGCAGATTATTTTGATGAGAAGAAAATGCAATATCTAAGAAAAAAAGTATTAGATATGGGTAATGAAAATATTCGCAGCAATGGCGATGATCTGGAAAAATTTACTATCGAGTTCGAATTTAAAAATTAAAAAAAATAATTATAATAAGGAATAAGGTATGAAGGAAATATATAGTTTTTCTGTAGAGGTAGAGGAAAAAACAACTCAAGAAGTTGAAAAAACAATTGTCGACAAGGATACTGGCAAAAAAGAAAAAGTTAAAGTCGAGGAAGAGACCGTCACAAAAACGCCTGTCCGAGTCATTCTAAAGGAGCCAAATCGCCGACAAACAGAAGAAGCGGACATGGAGTATAGCATTGAAATGAGCCAATGTGTAAAAAGGGGAATTTTAACAAAAGCCATGCTCGCAAACAAATATACTGACACTGGGGGCCTTATAGCTGAAGACGATGCAAGGGCAATAGCCAAGCAATATGGCGAACTTGGAGAACTTCAATCGGAATACACAAGGCTTTCTACTAAAACGGGCAAAAAAACCAAAGAAGATCAAGAGCAGGCTACTAAAATCTTAGGCGACATTGGACTGTTGAGAAAATCAATTGTTGACACCGAAACAGCTTATGCTTCCCTTTTTAATCATACTGCCGATACAAAAGCTCAAAATCGAGTAATCATGTGGTATGTTTTAAATTTAACACATGTCATTCGTGGAGAAGAAGGAGAAATAGAGCCGCTTTTCAAAGGGGAGACTTTTAAGGAAAAAGAAAATCACTATTATGACTTAGATGAAAAAGACGATCCTCTATATTCTTTGATTCAGGGCAAGCTCGCTACATTCATGAGCTATTGGTATTTTGCCAGTGCGATCAGCAAAGAAGACTTTGAGCAATTAGATAAAGACATTGAATCTGGCGAAGTCTGACAATGTCTTCTTTAAAGCAATCAGTTTTAAAGAGAATTCTGAGAGACGTTGCGCAGGGTTATAGTCTATCGTATTATAAAGGCGAAAGAATTTACGTCCAGCATCTTGGGCTAATACAGCAAATTGAAATTGACGATTATCGGGAAGAGCACTATCAAAGTGCTAAAAAACGCGGAGTACCAACAGAAGCCGAAGTTCTTGATTTACTAGAAGAAGAAAAGCAGTGGACAAAAAAAGACGAAAAGGAAATCAAAGACAAGCAACTGTACATTGACAGTTTAATAGAAAACAAATCGGGCTTATACCTCCAAAGTCAACTAGAACGTCAAGATAAAATCATAGAAGAGTCTCGCAAAGAGCTGCAAGAAAAATTAATTGCAAGGCAATCTTTAATAGGAAATACTTGCGAAGAATATGCAGACAAAAGGTGCATTGATTTATACGTTATAAAAAGTTTTTTTCATGATCAAAGCTTTTCTGATTCAGTTTTTACAAACGAAGAATATGACGAATTGACGCAACAGGAATTACAGGAAGTTCATTTGATCTATGACAAAATATTTAAAGTGTTTACTGAAGAGAACTTCCAGAAATTAGTTGTGGACGATTTTTACAACGTTTACATGAACGCGTGCGATAGTCCTATTAATTTTTTTGGCAAACCCACACTACAGTTAACTCATTATCAAATCGGGTTATA
>Ga0098054_1001888_pt1 | contig 10195 bp, 7 predicted proteins | sample 16_taG_FD_75048 | JGI IMG/M metagenome (GOLD analysis project Ga0098054, IMG submission 75048) | Marine viral communities from the Subarctic Pacific Ocean - 16_ETSP_OMZ_AT15313 metaG | ecosystem: Environmental > Aquatic > Marine > Oceanic | place: Pacific Ocean | collected 2015-01-18
AACACTAAGGCAAGAGGGGGCCTAGCCCCTCTTGCCTTTTTTCTTTCTCTCTTTTGTTTTTTATTTTCAATGACCGTTTGTGGGATATGCTCGCAGGGGGTCATTGAACATGGTACAAAATATAGGAGATTACCATGACTTTGAGCAAAAACACCACCGCAGCCACCACCACGACCGCGAGCATAGCCATGCTCACGGCCCTCACGGGCTTCCAGAGCGGAGAGAGCGTGGAAATCGAGAGGGGAGAGGCCACCCTCGTGGCGGAGGATTGCATAGCATGGCTATGCTTTCGCTCCTGCCCGCAGGACGGGCATGGCAGGATGGTCTCCCTGAAAGAGGGGGCCGACAACGGTCTGTTCGTGCCTGCGGGCACGAAGGTAACCCTCACGAAGGAGAGCCCCTTCGAGGCTGGGTACTCCAGTTTCGAGGGGATGAAGCCCCTCACGTCTTCGGACGTGGACGAGGTCTTGGCCCGCTGGGGCCAGGTCTTGGCTGCCAAGAAGGCGGCGAGGAAGGCTGCTGCTGCGGCCTACGACGCTGCTCAGGCGGCCAAGACCTTGGCAGACGCTGAGGCTTTGAAGCCTCTGGTGTCGGTCCTGGCGAGTATGGGGATTGAGCACACCCTGGAGCACCAGGATGGCCAGGCGGTCATCCAGGTCCCGGTGGGCCGGGTTGACGCATGGGGCAACCCCGACCCCATGACGGTGTTCGCACCGAAGGGACGGCGGGTCCAGATCGACGGGGTTGAGGTCCAGGGGTTGGTCCTGGCGGGCCTCCTCCTGGATGACCTCCAGGATGGAGGAAAATGGGAAGTGAGCTGGAAGGCACACTGTGTCCGGGCAGCGATGCCCGTGACAGACCTCCTTCCTGGGTTTGAGTGGAAGCAGGAGTGGGTCCGGTACCCCTTCCTCGAAATGGGAGCGATGGGAACCCCGCGCTCCCACTGGGGGCGCTCTGTGTCTGTGAAGCCGCCCGAGGGGAGTGTAGGTTGGTATATAGTGTTTTGGGAGGGTGCCGACGAGCGCGGGGCCTTAAAACCCAAATACGACGCCACTTCGGCCACTTCGGTGGCTTCAGCGATTCGGGAATGGCTCAACTAGCCTAAGCTAGTTGAGGATTAGGACGGGGGCCTCTGGGCCCCTGTCCTCTTTTTCTTTCTCTCTTTTTGTTTTTTATTTTCAATGACCGTTTGCGGGATATGCTCGCAAGGGGTCATTGAACATGGTACAAAATATAGGAGATACCATGACTGTTAATAGCAAACTAACCATCGACATCAACACGGCTACCCTCGCGGAGCTGTGCCAGCTCCCAGGCATTGGGCCTGCAAAGGCACAGACCATAATCAACACAAGGCGATTCACAAAGGTGAAGCACCTTGTAAAGGTACCAGGCATCTCAGAAAAGATGCTTGAGAAGATAAAGGAGGAGTGGAACTTGATTGTAATCCCCCTCAAGGGGACTAAATTCTTCAAGAACCTTTGTGTAGAGGTTCAAATGGGCCGGGGAGTAAGCATAAAGCTAGATGATGGATGGCACTTCCTTATCTCTAAAGGAGAACTTACTGGGGACTGGTATCTCTCACAGAATGTAACGAAATGGAGACCAGTGTTAAGCCTTACTAGGTTGCATTGGCCTTATGGAACACATGAATGTAGTATTGTCCCCGCTAATCCCGCTTCGCCAAAGGAAATCCGAGAAAAGGCAAAGGAAATGGCTTCAACTTTCTTCCAGATAAAAAATTGGAAGAAAGCATTCTTCATTACATCAAGAGATGTACATGCACGACGAACGCTGTTCGAAGTATTTGAAATCTATCGAGCATGTCTTTCCGGCGTCACCGACCCCCAAGAAAGTCTTGTTAGATCACTTCTTGGACACGAAGGGCTTGAACTTTGGAGAAATTTAAATCAACATCGCAAGAAAGCATTGAAAAACCTCATCAAAAGCCGACTATTTGAAGAGCTAGGGTGTAGGAGGAGATCTCGCGTTTTGGCTAGGTTCCTCAACGCAAAAAGAGGCAGGGATGCTTTTAAAGCCTCGTGGGCTTTCAACCCAGCAATTGTTAACCAGTTGGTTCGGGACATGCATAAGGACAATTGTTATGCGTCAAACAATTGCTTTGGAATCTTACAAGGCGATGCTAGACATCACAAAAGCATAACACTAACTTCAATGTTAAGAATGCTGGGGCCTAATCATAAATTGTCTCATGCGATACAACTGTATACGCACTCTACCTGGTCGTATATTCCTTCGCGATACCTCCCCAATATAATCGAGTGGTATAGTAAATATCCTGCTCCTAGATGTGCTGGAATGATGTCAGCCACCTTGATTGAGTTTACTAAGCTGTTAAAAGAATCTCACGCCTCAAGGCGGAGTATAACCTCCAATAACTTGCTGCAAGAGCATTTGAAAGAAAACAAATTGAGTAGCGATCATCTCCTAGAGATGATTGATGGGATAGAAAACTGGAACTTTGAACAAGTTAAAGCTTTGCACAATCGGCGGATACCGGAAGCAATAGAGCATTTGAAAGAGGTAAAAGAAAAACATTACAAAGAAAAAAACAAAGCACTTGATATGGAAAAGAAAAGACTATCCCTCAAATACAAGAAGGCAAAGAAAAAATACGCCCCCTTCTTGGAAGCCTGGAAAATAATACAAAATTGGTTCAAAGAAAATTCGGAAGACGGGAAAAAACTACTTCCGAAGCTAGAAGTACCTGACATGCGATTACTTACCAGTAAAGTCGACTATCTTGCTGAATCTCAAAAAATGAAGCATTGTATAAGCTTATACTATGGCAAAAGCGAATACTTACAAGAAGATAAGCAGTTGTTTGGACTACTGCTCGAAAAGTGGGATCCAACGTATTCATTAATGCATAAAGATTACAGGCTCTGCAAAGAAATACTGGAGCTCATTCCAGAAATCATCGCTGGAAAGAAACTACCACAACGAGAACACTTTCATGCGTGGCATGTAGAGTACGAAAACGAAATGGGTACTCTGGGCATTTGGGTAAGAGAGGATGGATCCATGCGAATGTGCGAGTTTAGTGGCTTCATGAACGCAATACCCAGCGACAAGCTGGTTCAGTTTGCAAAACAATGTTTTGTAAGAAAAGGATGGGATCCTACTTTAATTGAAGCAGGGAGGCATCCCCTAGAAGACATGCAGTTCTAGCTAAACAGAGGCAGGGGGGCAACCCCTTGCCTTTTTTATTTCAATGGCTGCTTGCGGGATATGCCCGCAGAAAGCCATTGAACCATGGTACTAAATATAGGAGATACCATGAATATCCACAGCAACCTGATTCCATTCATTGCAACACTTCAGCTAAACGAGTTCGACAAGCACGAACTCGTTTCTCGGATCGTTCAAGATCAAATTGACCGAAGTAAGATCAACTCAAAATTTACAACAACAATGAAAGAAGATGGAACTTTGATCCTGCGAGGGTCTCGCAACCCTCTGGTTGAGCCTCAGCATAAGGAATTCTACGAAGTTTCAATCCCTCATACAATGATCAAACGAGAAGAATTGAAACTTGAGAAACAATACTTCCGAACCTGGTTGAGGCACCAGGAGTTAGACGGCTTGATCGTTCAAGGGGAACAGAAAGATGGAACCATCCAAACCTGGATGCGGCGTAATGCTCGCTCTTACAATGGTGAGAAGTTTGATAAGTGCGTAGAAGATCTTCAAAAGATGAAGTGGATTTTTCACACGGTAAACAAAGGCCATCGTTGGGGATTCACTTTCGTCGAGATAGTAGAGCCAGAGGAGAAAGAGCAAAAGCCACCAGAGGAGGAAGAAATTTGTTTTGAGCAAGAGCCAACAAAGGAGGAAGAAATTTGTTTTGAGCAAGAGCCAACAAAGGGGGAGGAAATTTGCTTTGAGCAAGATCCATACAAAGGTAGGAAGCCCCCCTTCCTTCCATGCACAAAGACAAAGTATGTTTATTTGGGTGAACCCTTGATTTTGTCACGGTGGGGGAACCTGTACGCCCACGCACCCTACAAAATGGTTGGCAAGGTGTGTGGTGCACCAACGAAGAAGGGGACGCCTTGCCGTCGCTGGTGCAAAAAGAAACATTGCGCAACCCATACAAAAGAAAAGAGTAAGCAAGAAAAAGAAGCAAAGGACAAATTGGAAAAGATTGCTGAAGTTTATTATAACAATAGTTGTCTCCAACGCCACGAGGAGCTTATCGAAGAGATCGAAAAAGCTCAACTCGTGTTGAGTGACGAATACGATCGCCTCAGAGATAAGGCAGAAACCAATGCGGAGAAATACCGTAGAAGTGGGAGCACCGAAGACTTCGACAAATTCGTAACAGCGAATACAGACTACCAAAGTCTTCTAGACCTGTTCCTAATCTAAACAGGTTTAGGTGGGTAGGGGTTGTTGCAGTATACCCAAGAGAGCAATAGTCCCTACCTACTTTGAAAGATGGGGGGCTTACGCCCCCTGTCTTTTGTCTTTTTTCTTTTTTATGGCATCTAGCCAGAAAACCAACAGGGAGAAAGGATGAGAAAAATAATTTGTAGCGCTGCTGAATACAGAGACTACGTGTGGAAGGTTAACCAACCTACAGGGGGGTGGGAAAAACTAAAAATTGCCATATGGCAAGAAGAAGAAAGTGAAGACAGCGGGCTGGCGTTCCAGCTCGAAGGCGTTTTGTACTGCATCTTTAGCGGTACAAACCTTAATATGAAGAAGGCTCTCGCCTTCTTCGAAAAAGTATTAAAATAGAAATACGCATAGGGGAGCCCCTTCAAAGGGGCCTCCCTTTCTTTTTTTATGGCATAGCTGTGGAGAATTCTCTCTTCAGTTTTGTCATGTAAACGGCTAGCACAAGGAGCAAAGCCATGGATAAAGTCATCAAAACCGCAATCGAAAAAAGCAACCAGGCAGAGGCGCTATTGCGCCTCTTTAAGGAGATGTCACAGGAGGGACAAGTGTCCGTCCTGGAACAAGCGAGGCGGCAAGCCGCGCTTGAAGCGGTTGAGGTTGTCGAGGAGGAGGAAGAGGAGGAAGGTGAGGAAGGTGAGGACTTCCTTCTGTCGAAACGCGATAAGCGTCAAATGGAGATCCATCAGAGGAGGGAGCAGTGGAGACTGCACAACTACTCGACAACCCTCGTGGCAAAGGTTGCCACTATGATAAAGGATCCCACAAAGTATCACTTCCGAGTGATGCAGGAGACGGGTCTTCGTGGCCTGCTCTGGCATATGGCAGAAGCTGGTATGCTCGGAGGTGATGAGGTCAAGCCTGCGATCATGCACATCCAGAATGAAGTGGAAGTGGATGGAAGGAAGCAGCCGATCCCAGAGGAGCTGATTGACGCTCTCATTGCAGGGAATGGTGTCAACCAAGTCAAATGGTTGACACTGAAAGAAAAGCACTTGATCAACACGAAGTTGATCGGTATCATCGCAAAGACCTTCCCGAAGGCAGTTGACTTCCGTGCATACGTGTCAGGACTGTGTGCCCCTGGCAAGTTTGTGCCGAACGTAAGGGTCCACTTCCGAGATCCAATGACGTGGAAGATGGATGTAGATAAGAAGTGGCACCTTGTGTACACTTTAGATGAAAACGGAGAGCGGATTCCCATGCCGCAAGGTAATGATGGCAACGCCATCATTCACCCAGACCATCCCATCTTGAAAATGATGTTGATGTCTGCACAAGGTGGCACCTTGCAGCACAGGTTCTGGGAGCCTATGGAGAAGATTTTCGGCAAAGGCATCTTTGAGGTAAACGAAGATGCCATTATCGATGGTGTCCCTGCGATCATTGGCAATAAGTCATTGATCAAGGGTGCGATGAAGGGCAAGGAGCTGCCAGACTACATCGATGTCCCGATGACGATTATTCAGGTTTGGGACAAGCCCAGCCAAAAGGATGTGAGCCGTGCTGGCTTTGCATTCCTGCAGAACTTCTCGCTGAATGCTAAGACAAAAGCAGGTGTGCGAGCAATGATTGTTGATTGGTACAATCTGTTTGCAGCACGAGGAGGTATGCGCTACTATGTGGATAAAAGCGCAAGGGATGACGAGACTCTCGCCAAGATCGTCGCACTCTGTGACAAGATCGGTCTTGACCCAATGCACTGCAAAGATGTAAAGACAATTGCAACAATGCATATGGAGAAAGATATTTATACCTTGGCGCAAGGTGCTGGGCTCAAGATGAGCACGTATACCACTATCATTGATAACGGTATTCCTCGTACTGCAAAGGATAAGCATGGGAATGTCTACCCAGTAATTGCGATGAATAGTGAAACAATCAAGAAGCGGCTTAAAGTTAAAGTAACCGCAGAGAACTGGGAAGAGTTCATTATACAACATAAACTCAATGGTAGAGTCACTACGAGAGATCAGTCCTACTGGATGAAGAGGATTCAGACCCTAAATCCCAAGTGGGACGGCATACTGGCAAATGCCGACGAGTTGATCATTGAGAAATTCGTTGACATGTTCCTGCCAGGTGATGTCATCATCGGAGGAAGGCATCCAATGGTAGCGCAACAGAATGTGCTGCCTGCCATAGTGGTCAAGCCATTGACTGGTGTGCTGAAAGCAACAGGACGCATTTCCTGTGGTACCTACCGCATGAACTTGTGGAACGTTACGTATCTGCAAAATGCAGATGCAGATGGAGACAGGTCCATGTGGTGTGCAAATCCGGAGATATTGAAATATTTCACTCCCGAAAGCAAAGTGCCAAACGTGCATGGCGGGAATGAGATTGCTCTAGCCATTGAACCAGACAAGCGGTCTTCCGAACTCGATGAGAAGGCAAAAATTATGGTCGTAAGCCCCAATGGGGGACTCAATAAGAAAGCCTATCGCCTTATCGCTAGAGAGGGTGGTGGGCCGACGGGTGAGCTGACTAACTTGCATGCAATGTTTATGCAATTGTCAGATGGTGCTCTGACTGAGTGGAACAATGAATACTTTAGACGCTTGGCCCTAGGGAACAGTCCCATGACTCAAGAGTCAATTGACGCCATGAAAAGGTGGGTGCAGTACACTTCCATGGAGTTTGCTTCAAATCCAAACAATTGGACTGAATCAGAGCCCAACCTTTGGGAACTGCCCAAGGGCAAAGAAGAAAGGTTCTTGGGACCTGAATGGTATGTTGGTAGTGGTTTCAACCAACAGCTCAACATCCAGATGATTATGGATTGGGCTTATGAGAAAGTAGAAGCCGTGTACCCTCACCTTCAGAGAGTAAGGAACAAAAAGGGCGAAAGAGCCTATGGCATCAAGAAGTTAACTGGATGGAGGGTTGCCGCAGGTGATAACAAGCGGATCAATCCATTGAAGTGGGACCACAGGGAAAGCCTTGTACCTGCGGAGTCGCTGGTCGCATACTGTGCAAAGACTGCGAAAGAGCTTTGGGATGAAATGGGTGTCGCAGAACACATGGAATCAGAAGAACTTGATCTGTTAGAGCTGATCAAGAAAGCAACGCCTGACTCCTACTGCTGGGAACCAGTCAGCAAGAGTAAGAAAGATGCATTGCTAAAGAAGAGTGGCTTGCTCAACTACTCAGATGCGTTGAATCGGCTACGCAAGATGGAGCATGAGCAGAAGAGAGAGAGGAGAGAGATTGCGAGAGCAAAAATTGCTGCCAAACTTTCAGAAATGGAAGTGCAGGAGATTGTAAGTCTCATCGCAACGCAAGTTGCGGACGGCGAAGAGGGAGAGCGAGACCGGACGACGAACTACATCTTCCGAGCAGTCTGTCTGCCTGGAAGTCCGATGTCGGATGTGCTGGGGCTTTCCGAAGCTACTAAGTGTAAGTTTGCTTCAGAGATACTTCCCAACGGTCGCTCAAGAGCTGAAGCCATCATCGATTGGCTTATCCGCGAGCAGAAGCCTCGTCAAGAAGAAGGCGAACCAGTCTTGTTGTTTCAGTTGGCACTCGAAGCGACTGGGCGGATTGATGCTGATCCCAAACACATCAAGCGATGGGCTAAGATCGGGTTGCATTTGGATACAGATCCAGAGCACCCATCGAAACATATGCAGCACTCGGGGATTCCGTTTGCTAAGTGTAAGCACTGCTGTCGAGAGATCGATTCAGTGGTGCGTGCCCGACTTAGGGATAAGAAAACTCTGGCTAATGCCGACAAGGTATTCGCCAGGGTGAGCCTGGTAAATCGGCTCATCAAAGACCTAAGGGTAGAGTAGGGGACTCCGCATGTGGAAGTAGCTCCGCATGCTTAGAGTAGAGTAGGGGACCCCCTTACGGGGGTTTCCTTTGATAGGTTTCTTTGATTGTCGCAAAAACCTATCCAGGGTAAGACCTGACTACCGTGCAATCAATGTCATATGGCAGTAATTGCGGGGAAACGACAATAGACCTAGTGCTTGACATATGGTTGAACCGAAAGGATGATCCCCACTAATCACACGAGAACGATATCTAGTCAAGCAATTCGTCGCCTAGGGGTAGCTCCCTTGGGCGACGAATTTTTTTATTTCAACAAACTCTTGTGGGATCCAGCCTGACGGCTGCTATCTAAAATCTCCACCCCTTAACAGGGGGTTTTAGATGATTAGATTAACGAGAGTTTGAGGGCAGATTGGTGGCAACGGATGTAGCTTGGAACTAACCTAAGCTCGTGGACCCTATATGCAGAGCAGGTGAGGCCTCTCTGTTCTGTAGTGAGGGGGAAGCGGGTGGTCGCCGGATGGGACCAGTTAGGCGTAAACAAAGCAGCCGCTACAACGGAAAGTCGTGAGGGGAAGTACCTCATCGCCGTTGCCACCAGTATGCCCTCAAGCCAAAACAAGGAGAATAACATGGAATGGGAATTGGCCGTCGGCCAACTCTCGGTGGTGAGGGAAGAGTGGATTAAGTCCACCCCACCGAGCCGTCGAAATTCCCGAAAGGGAAGGAAAAAATTATGGGAGGCACTGAAGAGTGCCGGACTCGCAACCGGAACGACCCGACCCCTAGTTTGGGGAGTTGTAAAGGTGAAGGGTTAAGTCTCCACGCCGTCGCCCAAGGGGCGACGATTTTTTTTATTTCAACAAACTCTTGTGGAAACCAGCCTGACGGCTGCTATCTAAAGTTTACCACCCCTTAACAGGGGATTTCAGATGAAACGATTAACTAATACCAAGGAGAATGTTATGCTTGTTGCAACTCACAACGGCCCGTTCCAGGCGGACGAAGTGTTTGCGGTAACGCTTATCAAGCGTTTCGTAAACCCTTCAGCAGAAGTGGTCCGGACGCGGGACCAGGCCATCCTCGATGAGGCCGACATCGTGGTAGATGTCGGTGGGGTCTACGATCCTCAAACCTTGCGTTTTGATCACCACCAAAACGACTACACCGGCTCCAAGTCGTCCGTGGGGATGACGCTGGACTGGCTCGAAGATTCGGAACACATCCACCCCTTCGTGGCCAACGAACTTCGCTCGTCTCTCGTCGACGAACTCGATGACGCTGACACGAACGGCACTCACTCCGCGATGTCGCTCCTGATCTGGAGCATGAATCCCCAGTGGGATGACGACGACCCTCGGAACTTTGACAAAAAGTTTAATGACGCTCTGCTCATGGCAGACTACATCATCAAAACAAATGTCAATGTGGCTGAGTCCAAGCTCAAAGCCAGCAATGCCATGGACAACCTCGCTACCGTATTCGGTGGAGCAATGGTTGAGAGCGCGACATACTTGCCGGATCTGGCCTTCGAGATTTCTCGGAGGTCTTCCCAGGCAATGTTCGTCATCTGGCCCTCTTCGGATACGCAGTGGATGGTGCAGTGCATCCCCCCAAAGGATGATCGGACCTCTCAGCGTCTCCCCTTCCCGGAGGCTGTTGCTGGCCTTCGTGGTGCTGATCTGGAAAGTGTCGTCGGTGACCTCGGTTCCGACACCAACCCCAGCGCACCATTTGTCCATAAGGGGCGCTTCATCGGTGGAGCCGCGACTCGTGAGGGTGCATACGCACTCGCAGAGTTTGCACTCCGCAGCCTCTCTGCAGGAATCGAACTCTAGACTCCGATCAAAGCTTAGCCCCTGCGTCATAATGGCGTAGGGGCCTTTTTATTTTCCAAGGCCCCTAACGGGGCCTATCTTGTGGTTCTAGTATATGGTGGGGTTCAAATCCGCCACATGTCGGGCAGCATAACCGAGTGGCTCTAAGAAAGGCAGAT
>Ga0098054_1001891_pt1 | contig 10184 bp, 13 predicted proteins | sample 16_taG_FD_75048 | JGI IMG/M metagenome (GOLD analysis project Ga0098054, IMG submission 75048) | Marine viral communities from the Subarctic Pacific Ocean - 16_ETSP_OMZ_AT15313 metaG | ecosystem: Environmental > Aquatic > Marine > Oceanic | place: Pacific Ocean | collected 2015-01-18
AGTTTCCGCCACGGCGAAATTTAATTAAAAAACAAGTGCAAATCTGAAGTGCCACAAAAACAGCATTTAGAAAGATGACGGAAAAGGCAAAGAAGCAGGGCCGACCAGCCAAGACGTTGAAGCAGCGAGCGGAGGAGATGGGAATATCGCAGAAGACTTTGCAGAACCGAATCAACGCCGGCGGCGGCAAAGATCCCGAAGTGGTTGATGCCCTCAAGCAAGCTCAAATCCGCAAGACGAACCTCGACGCCGACAAGATCGAGATGTCGATGGAGGTTGTGGCGGGATCGCTTTACCCGCGCGACAAGGTGGACGAGATGGTGCAAAAGATTGGCTATGTAACTAATGCCCTGCTTCGCGCATCCTTTGCCGAGCTCCCGCCGTTAGTCGCCGGCCTATCGCCGGCGAAAGCCGAAAAGGTGATTCGGGAATGGTCGATTGCCTGGTCGGACAAGCTGAAGGACGCGGAGGATGAAGTCTGGGTTGAGGCTCGGAAATCGGTGGTGCGGGAAACGCGTGGCGATCTGAAAAAGGTCGCGGCGGCTAAAGCGAGGAAGGGAGAATGATTTATGAGAAACGAAACGAACGCGGAAGATCATGGATAGATGCCCGCCAGAAACGATTGAAAGCACGGAGAGCGCCGATCATCCCTGATGGGCAACTAGACGGACACCCATGCCGCAAAACGTCATGAGCCAAATCTTCCGAGACGCCATCACCGCTCCCAACCGCCTCCACCCAGCGGAATGGTGCGCGAAGAATGTCAAGCTGACCTATGGCAGCAGCCGAGCGCCGACGTTCTCGCCCGACCTGACTCCCTGGGTCCGCGACCCGATGGCGGAAATCTTCGACAACGCGAACAAGGAAATCGTGATCAAGGCTCCGGTTGGCAGCGGCAAGTCCACAATGATCGAGGCACTTTTGTCCTACGTCGTCGCGGAAGATCCCGGCCCAACACTGGTCACCGGCCAGACCGATTCGGACATTGCGGATTGGAGCGAGTCACGAATGTGGAAAGTCTTGAAAGGCTCGCCGGCCACAAGCGGGTTATTCCCGACCGAAAAGGGCAAGGTCCGCAAGATGGAATGCATGTTCCCACACATGGACCTTTGGCTGACGGGCGCGAACATGAGCGGCCTACAGTCAAAGTCGATTCGTTGGCTGATCGGCGATGAAGTCTGGATGTGGAAGCGCGGAATGGTCGAGGAGTTCAGAGGGCGAATGCACCGCCGCTGGAATGGTCGGCGCATCCTGATGGGGCAGGCGGGCATCGAGGACGACGATTTCGATCTGGCTTGGCAGCAGTGCGAACAACGCGAATGGTGCTGGGTTTGTCCCGATTGCGGCTCCGTTCAATCGTGGCAATTCTCGCGGCTCAAATTTCCGAAGGATGGAACGAATTCAGAGCGGGCGCTGCAATGCGTCATGACCTGCGCGGACTGCGATTCCGAGCTTGCCGACACCACGGCCAACCGCCGGACGTTGTGCGATTCGTCCGTTTATCAGGTGACGAAAGAAGCCGAGACTCCCGGTCACGTTGGCTTTCATTACGATGCGCTAACGCTCTGGGACTCGCCTTGGTCTGATCAGGTTCTCCAGTTCCTCAATGCTATGGACTCGCTCAAAAAGGGCGACACTACGCCGCTCCGACAAGTAACGCAAAAGCAGCGGGCCGAATCGTGGAAGGAGGACTTGAGCATCTCGCGGCCGTCGATCCCGATTTACGAGGGAACCGTCGAGGAGTATGGCGACGGTAAAAAAATCAATGACGAGGTGATGCGCTGTGCCACGGTTGATGTGCAGCGCGACCACTACTGGCTAATGGTGCGGGCCTGGAGGGCTGACGGCTCCAGCGTTGGACTTTGGTATGGCCGAGTGAACACCGACGAAACCATTGCGAAAATCGTTTCGCGCTATGGCGTTGAGCCTAATCTAGTCTTCATCGATACGGGCTACGACTCCGGCCGAGTCTACGATATGATCGTTGAATACGGTTGGTGGGGGATTCGCGGCGACAAAGCCGACTCATTCACCTGGCCGGCGACTAAGCAGCGCGGGAAGAGCGAGAGGCTATACAGCCGCCGCAAGCTCGCAACCGCTCCGAGCCGGAACGGAATGGCGCGGTATTTCTTCGTGGCCGTCGACGGAGTGAAGAACATCGTGGCCAACCTGCGCGGCGGCAACGGCGCTCGGTGGGAGGTTCTGGAGGATTTGCATGGGAGCCACGCCGCGCAACTTGATTCGGAGGAACGCGAGGAGTTCATCAATTCGCGCGACAAACAAACGTCGATGCGCTGGGTGAAGAAGAAAAAAGACAACCACTCTTGGGACTGCGAGGTCTATCAGGTGGCGGTTGCGCTGATGCGCGGCGTGTTCAAGTAAATCCTTAATCTTGACAAAGTTGCTGAACATGGTAAGGATTCACCCGCATGGATGTTTTCGGGACCGCACGCAATGTTTACAAGGCCATCAAGGACGACGCCGAGGCAGTAGCGTCGGTGCGGGCTGAATATGCGGCGTTGGCGCTCGAAGTCGCCACCAGCAGCAAGGGCGGGTTGGACATCACATCGGCCACGGTGAACGGCCAAAGTTTTGCGGGAACGGTATCCATTACAAAATCGGATCGGTTGCAACTGCTCAACCTAGTGCTCGCACAGGTTGACGCCGGCGGGTGTATTTCCCGCCGTTCCCGCGTGCATTTCTAAACCCATGGCACTCCTTGACCAATACGGACGCCCGACGACCTCGCGGCACTACGCCCACGCTGCCGACCGCAGCCGCTTTCGCGGGCCTGACTTTTCGTTTCAAGATAGGTCGATTGAAGAGCTAATCCCGAGTTACGACCGCAAGACGCTGGTTTCGGTTTCAAAGCGACTGTTTCAAAACATGGGCGCGCCGATGCGCTCGGCTATTCTCCAGAAAGCAGAGTACAGCGTCGGCACGGCATGGTTGCCAACCTACGGCGGGACCGACCAGGAAGCAGGCGAGGATGTAATGAGTTGGATGGCCAACGTCTTCTATCCTCTCGCCGATGTTCGCGGAGGTGCGCACAACTGGCACAACCTGCTCGAGCAATCATCAATCGCAATGGACCGCGACGGCGAGGCATTCGTGTTGCTGACAACCTCCAAGGACGGCAACTTTCCGAGAGTCCAGCAGATCCCGAGCTACATGGTTTCGAGCGATTCGTGCGATAATTCGCCGAGCTCCGAAACAGGAAAGAACGGCGGCAAATATCGCGGGCTAAAGCTGAATGACGGCGTGGTCTACAACGAGCAAGGCGCGGCGGTTGCTTATCGCGTTGAGTATTCGAAGGGCCGAAAAGATGCGGAATACATCTCGGCCCGATCAATGATTCACGTTCTCGACCTGACCTATCAGGACCAGGGACGCGGACTGCCGGCGTTCTCGCATTGTCTCGATGATCTAAAGTCGATGCTCCAGTCTACGGAGTACGAACTCATTCGCCAGCAGGTAATTTCATCCATTTTGCTCGTCGAGAACAACGAGACGGGCGGGCCTGACATCGACGACCCCGCCTTTGATTTGTCGGTTGATTCCAACGGCGAAGGAGTTGCGTCTGAGCAGGTTGGGCCGGGCTATCGCTATTTTAAATCCGAAAGTGGCAGCGGTCTCAGCGTTGTAAAACACGAGAATCCCGGCCCGGTTTGGGAAAGTTTTCAGGACAGGCTGACGCGCTCCGCTGTTTCTGGAGTCTGGGCTTACGGGCTAATCTGGAAAGCGGCAGGACAAGGGACGGCGGAACGAGTAGACGTTGTGCGAGCTCGCAAGTTCGTCGAGAAACGGCAGAAGCAACTCAAACACCTGGCGACGCGCATCGTATCTTACGCTGCCGCATTTGCCGCCGAGAAAGGCCGTGTTCCAATGCTCGGCAACCTCCTAAAAATTGGATTCACCGTGCCGCCGCGATTGACGATTGACGACGGCCGCGAGCTCAAAGGACTGATCGAAGGCAAGCGTGCCGGCATCGTTTCGGACGAGACGATCCAAGGATTTCAGGGCAACACTCCGATTGACCATTACCGGACAGTGGCGCGACTTGCTGCGCAAAAGGAGCTGGCACGGCAAGAGGCTGAATCAGAATTTGGCGTCAAAATCGACCCGAGGGAAATGGGACTTGTTACGCCGAACGAACCAGCGCCAACGGACGAGGAAAACGAACAAGAAAGCGAAGACGACTCATGAAAGAGATTCTAGTTTACGGCCAAATCGGATGGGACGTGGTTCCGTCCGACATCATGCGGCAACTCAAAGACGCCGGCGACGAGGACATTCTGCTCCGCATTCATTCGATGGGCGGCAGCGTGTTTGACGGCATCGCGATTTTGTCCATGTTGCGCGAGCATCCCGGCGAGATCCACGCGCAGATTGACGGCGTCGCAATGAGCATGGCCGCGAGCATCGCGATTAGCGCCGAGACGCTGACGATGCCAAGCAACGGTTGGTTGATGTTCCATGAGGCAAGCTGGAGCGGCGGCGGATCGTCAAAGGAGTTGAAGCAGAAGGCTGAAATCCTCGACGTGTTCAATGCTGACCTGGGCCAGCAACTCAGCGACATCATGAACATCACGCCCGAGGACGTTGCGAAGCTCCTTGCTGACGAGATTTGGCTAGATGGCGACGCCGCAAACGAGGCCGGATTTGTTTCCGAATTGATGGGCAACGAGGCGCTCGCCGCCAACGCCGAGGACAAGTTCAAGAACGCGCCAGACTCCTTCAAGCTTTCTAAACTTGACTATCTTGCGCAACATGGTAAGGATTCACTCAGACAACAGGAAAACGATATGTCACTACTCGAAAAAATCGGCCTGAAAAAAGGCGAAGAGAAAGCGCCCGAAGAGGTCGAAGCTGTCGAGGCTATCGACGAAACCGCAGATCAGGCGAAGGCCGAACACGCTCTGGAAATCGAGGCCATGCAAGGCCAGGTTGACGAGCAAAGCGAAACCATCACCGCTCTGACATCGGAGCTTGATGAAGCTAAAGCGGAAATCGACGCGCTCGCCGCATCCCATGCCGAGAAGCTTGGCGAGCTCGAGACGGCACACGCTGAAGCTCTCGCGACCAAGGACGAGGAAGTTCAAGCAGCCGACGAATCCGCAACGGCGAAAGCCAACGAGCAAGTCGCATCGCTCGGCGTTCCTCCTGTCGCAGTGGTTTCCGAGGATGAGCTGGAAGGTAAATCCGAGGTAGTTTCTCTGGAGGCATATCAGGCGCTCGAAGGCGCAGACAAAGCCGCATATCTCAAAAATCACGCCGACGCACTCCGCAAGCTGGAGCAAGAGGCGAAGTAACAAAAAAACAAATCTCAACCCATATAGAAAACAATGGCTAATTCAATCGCAGGCATCAACGACGACATCATCTCTGCCGGAGTCCTTCGCGGATTCACCGCAGGCGTCGCACCTCTCGGAGCATTCGCAACCAACTTCTCCAGCGACGCTGCGAAGAAGGGCGACAAAGTGAGCGTTCTCCGCGACAATACCGCAATCGACGCGGTTCAAACCAAGGCAACCCACGCCGACTACACCATCCAGGATTGCGATTCTGACGCGGTGGAAGTCTCGCTTGGTCAGCCCAAATACGTTTCCTGGAGCCTCGATGACACCGAGGTCGCCAACAGTTCCGTTCTCAGCCTCGACACCTACGGCTTCCGCAAGGGCAATGCCCTGGCAGTTGGAGTGGTGCAGGACATCTGGAGCGAAATCACCGCAGCCAACTTTGGAGCGGCAGCATTCACCGGCGCGGCTTCGACCTTCGATGAAGACGATGTGATCGACATCAAGGACGCGTGCGACGACGCCAACTGGGGTGACGAAGGGCGCACGCTCATCGTTTCCAACGCGTATTACAACGCGCTTCTGAAGTCGGCCGACCTCAAGGATGCCAGCGCCTACGGTTCGCCGTCAGTCGTTCAAGACGGACAGCTTCCCATGGTTGGCGGTTTCCGCGTCATGCGCTCCAACATCATCCCCGGCAACAGCGAAAACCTCGTTGGGTTCGCGGTCGATAGCTCGGCCCTGGCCGTTGCAATGCGCTATCTCAGCCCGCAGGAGGGCAACACCTACAACCGCGCCGAGCGATTGACGGGTGAGGGCGACATCACGATCGGTCTTCGCGACTGGTACGACAACGATAGCGGCGTCCGCAAGCGCCTCGTCGAGTGCGTTTACGGTTACGAAACCGGCATCGCGACGGGCATCAAGCGCATGGTTTCCGCCTAAACATCGAAGAATCAGGATCATGGCAGCATTCGCAACACTTGTGAAATACAAGAACGGCAAGCGTGACACGTCGGCCAACGGCGATCCTCGCGAGCTTAACGCTGAGTTCAAAGCCATCGTTTTGTGCGGCGGTGACGGGCTCGACGAGATCGAGCTTCACACCAGCCGTCAAGGCCGAGTGAAGCGCAAGAAGTTCAAGCCGGCCGCAGTGGTTGCCAAGAAGGCGACGAAGAAAGCGGCAGCGAAGAAAGCCGCCAAGGTCGCGGAAGACTAGTTTCTGGTTGGTATTCATGGTTCAGCGGGCGGCGGGGCAACCTGTCGCCCGCTTTTTTAAAGACGAAAAAATGAGTGATTTAACAGACTTCACAAGCGCCGGGTTCGATGTGTTCTCAGCGGTGAACGGCACCGAAACACTGACCATCGACGGCGGGAGCGCGGTTGCCGGAATTCAGAACGAGGACCGCCGTGTTCGCGACTGGGAGAGCGGTGGGTGGGACGAAGAAGCTTCTCTGCTTCTCGTCATTGACCGCGCCGACTGGCTCGCTGGCGGCTATTCTGCAGACGTTAAAACCTACCAAGGCAAACTTGCCACGGTTGGCTCGCGCTCGATGCGAGTGGCGGCAACGTCCATCGGGATCGGCTTTGTTGAGATTGGCCTGGGAGACGCGGAGGAGGCGAAGTAATGCAGATCGAGATTGATCCCGGCGACGTTGGCGTGACCCTCGACCTATGGGCCGAGAAGGTTGGCGAGACGACGGAGCAGGCGACCATCCGCCTGGCGGTTGGCGTTGCTCGCAGCCTAATGGTCGAGACGCGACCGAAACAGGCAACGATTGCTGACCTCAAGAAAAAGACAGCGGCATCAATGGGTCTAGTTGTCGAGCCCGTGGCTCAAGTGCATTTCAATCGAATTTTGTCAGGCAAGGCGAGAGGTGTAGCGATTGACGGCAAGTTGTATCCGGTTCGACAAGACAGGGTACTGAAAAGCATCCAAGACATATGGAGCGCTATTGAGCGGCACAGGGACAATCGGGGGCGAACCATTAAGCTGGCTCCCCGCGATAGGTATATCTGCGGGAGGGCTAACTTCAATAAAGTAGTAATGAAGCGGCGAAGGCTCTGGGGCGTCGCCAAGGGCGCATGGTATGGCGCGGGACTGGCAGCGGGTAGAAAGCAAGCTGGACTTGACAGGATCAACATCAAGCCTAAGCCGAAATGGATTGAGCACCACTCGAGCAAGGGCCAATCTACGCAAATGGGTAGTCGGCACGACACGACCATCATCTTGGGGAGCCGAGCAAAATCAATGAGGGGTAGGGCGATTTCAAAAGCCGAAATGAGCAAGGCAGTCAAAGCGGCTCGCCGAGCGATGTTTAAATATTACGGAGTTCGCCTCCGCGCAATCAAGCGCGGCGGTTGATTCTTGACTATCTTGCTGAACATGGTAAGGATTCGTTGCAGATGACCAACCGCCTATTAGAGAATGCGCTTGCTGAGTGGCTGGAGGCTAACGCGCCGGCCGAGCTCGCGACGGTCTCATGGGTGGTTATCGACGACACCACGGAGGGCGGGAAAACCTACCCGCTCGGAATCGTCGAGGTGACTGGCTCGCAGGAACATGAGGTGGCGGTGGGCGTTTACGAAATGAGCCTCACGGTGGCGCTTGAAACCAACCCAGAGGACACGTCAACGGCCGACGCGGCAACAATGAAAGACGCGCTGTATTGCCTGCTCGGAGACCGGCCGACATTAATTTCAGGATTAGACAACAGAGCGGACTTGATTTGCTGGGAAGCCAGGATCTCGAGCCCGGTCACTACTCCCAACGACGGGAGGAGACGCGACGAATTCGGCCTGTCGGTCGTTTGCGCCGCGCAAGTTACCTAACCCAAAAAAAGAAAGACAAAATACAATGGCTGGAGCACAAGTTTACGGAGACCTCACTTTCGGTTGCGCGGACGAATCGACAACCCTCGACCTTTACGCCGCGTCCGTTTCGATGGACCTGACGAGCAACGTCGGATGGGGAATGAACCACGTTGGCGACGAGGCCGCGCTCTCAATCGGCAACGTCGGCGGCAGTCTCAACATCAGCGGCCTGGCATCGACGGCCGACACGCTCGGCGCGGCCCTTGGTGATGCGCTGGAGGCCGGCGACATCGGCAACAGCTCAATTTTCACAGTCAACAACACAGCGAACGCGTTCAACGCGATTACGGTTTGGTATGTGACGGGCGGCAACCTGTCGCGCAATCAAGCCGGATTCGAGGAGGGCAGTCTTGAGATGGTCGGCCGAGTCGCATTGACCGATACCACGCCAACGGCAGTCACTTAAAACCCACAAGATTAGAATGCTAGGAACCGCCTCAAAAACCTATCCATCCACCGGCGACATCGGGCTTGCGTCCTGTCTGCTGGCGGTTGGCATTCCGCCCGCACCAGAGCGGCGGATGCGCGTTGTGAAGAACCTCGACGGCACCGACTTTTCGCGGTTCGCGTTTGGGCATGTTTGCATCGATAATAAACTCAGCACATCAACGCTGATGGATCGATGGCGACAGGGTGCCGATGGCGTCCGCGCAAACCGCGCAACGGCGTTCGCGATGCTCCAAGTCTGGAATATGACAAGGGCGGCAATGTTCGCGCTACGATCGCACAGGCGGATGACGAAGGGCCTTTGTGGCGGTCACAACATCATCGTCGAAAGCCGAGACGTGGCACGCTGGGTGGACCCTGGCACCGCATGGGAGTTCGCACCAATCCACGACGGCGGCGAGTCTGTCGCGGCCCGCAGCGCGGAGCTATCGGCCACGCTCGTCCTGCTGGGCTGCGAATTAATGGGCGTTGACGAGAAAGGCCGCTGGGTGTTCTCGCGCAAAGGCGTTCAGGCAAATCCCGACGCGATGGAGTGCGCTCAAATCTGGCCGCGAATCGGCAGCGATCGCAACACCGATGCGGCATACATGGCAGCAGCATCGAGCAACCGTAACACGCTCATGGATTTGGCGCGGTCACACGATCCGACCGTCATGCTCAAAAACGAGGACGAGATTGGAGCGTTCAGCCAGGCGAAATACGAAGCCGGAGAAAAGGGCGCGTGCGAAATCGCGAGGAGATTAGGATTATGAAAACACCAATGGAATCAATTCAGAAGGGCGTAGAAGTGGGCGGCAGGATGCTGCAATCACCGCTCAACGCAAAACGAATGCGCGTGTTAATCAGGCGCAAAAACCCGCTCTTTTCGGACGAGGAAACCGACGACCCGCTTGTTGGCGCTGAGTCTGTTTTCTATTGCCTGACGCGAACCAGCGACGAGCTCGCTGCGATGTTCAGCGAGACGCAAATGCAATGGGACGAGCGCGTTGGAGTGTTTGCCGAATCGCTCGAGGATGGCGCACTGGAGGATTTCGCAGCATTGCTGGGTGTTGAAGAGGACGCGATTGGAGACGCCACCGTGCAGCCCATTGACGCGGGAAAGATGGAAGCCCCGCAGGAGGTGACGGAGACAGCGGGGCGCAACCTCATTGGCTCGACTTCCTCGCAGTCGCTGGAATGTCTGCCGGCCTGTCCTACACCGAAGCCAATGCGCTCCCTATCGTCGAAATCCTCCGAATCTGTCACGCCAAAGGTTGCTACAACGGCCGAAAATATCGAAGCGACCGAGACAATAAACGCCGGAAGCGGAATCTAAAACAACTCATCGAGAGACCCTGGAACAATGGCGAACCTGACTAGCACCATCAAACTCGCGCTGGATTCTACAGCGGCGAAAAAGGGTATCGCCAAGATGAAGGCGAGGTTCAGGGACATGGGTAAGACGCTCGCCAACGGGTTCAAGCTTGCGGCCAAAGCGGGCGCGGCATTATTCGTCGGACTGACTGCGGCGACCGTTCTTTACGCGAAAAAGTTTGCCACGGAAATGGACCGCATCGGAAAGCTGTC
>Ga0098054_1001893_pt1 | contig 10180 bp, 7 predicted proteins | sample 16_taG_FD_75048 | JGI IMG/M metagenome (GOLD analysis project Ga0098054, IMG submission 75048) | Marine viral communities from the Subarctic Pacific Ocean - 16_ETSP_OMZ_AT15313 metaG | ecosystem: Environmental > Aquatic > Marine > Oceanic | place: Pacific Ocean | collected 2015-01-18
GTGTCCATAAGCTGGATAAAATCGTCTGTGTGGGAAAAGAGCCCTTCTTTGGGGTTATTCTCTGGGTCATTTACCTCTTCGGTGTTTACTAATCTAAACGCTCCGTTTTCTCCGAATTGCTTCTGAAACTTATTAATGGCAAACTTATTAATGTCGGAGTTTCCTGTCAGGGCCATTAAATAACCCATATCGTTCAACTCAATGTTGTCGGTAAGTGTATCCGAAAAAATATTGGCTGTAATGGCTTCAAGGCCCAGTTTTTTCGCTTTTTCCACATTGTTTTGGTTATTGTCTATCAGTACTACATGCCTGTTGTTCTTTCTTAAATAATTTCCAATAAGTCTGGACAGTTTGGATGCGCCGATTATCAAAATACCTTCTGACTTTGTCAAGAACACGCCCACAAGCTTAGCAAACAAACGTGCCGTGGTGGCATTTAATAACACCGTACCCAAAACAATCATAAAAACCAGGGGGGTAATATATTCTGCGCCCGGTTCTCCGCGTAACATCAACTTAGAACCAAAAAGTGAGGCAATACCTGCGGCAACTATACCACGTGGACCTACCCAGCCAATAAAAAGCTTTTCCTTGAATTTTAAATTGGATCCCTGAGAGCTCAGGAATACCCCCAATGGCCTGATTATAAAAACAATCACCGCAAAAAGAGCGAGCGTTCTCCAATTATAAATTAGCTCCATATCGCTAATATTGATATTAGCAGCCAAGAGGATAAATAATATGGAAATCAGCAATACACTGAGCGACTCCTTAAAATAAAGCAGCTCCTTTATGTTGGGTAGCTTCATATTTCCCAACACCATGCCCATTACCACAACGGCCAATAAGCCAGATTCATGGGCAAAAAGGTCAGACTCCACATAAACCAAAAGCACGGTGGACAAGGAAACTACGTTCAATAAATAATGCGGAATAAAATCCTTTTTAATGGCAAATGCCAACGCATGAGCAAAGGTGAAACCAAAAGTGGTTCCAAACAGAATAATTTTACCAAACTCGACAAGAGCAGTTTGTGTAAATGCTTGTCCCTCCCCAACGCTGATAAATTCGAATACCAATACAGCAACCAAGGCCCCGATTGGGTCAATCAGGATTCCTTCCCATTTTAAAACCGCCGAAACGTCCTTTTTTAGGGGGATATTTCTCAAAATAGGAGTAATAACAGTTGGACCCGTAACAATTATCAAGGCAGAAAACAGGAAAGAAATTTGCCAAGAAAGCCCAAAAATATAATGGGCTGACACACCTGCTCCAAAAAATGTAACAATCGTACCTATGGTTATCAGCTTAGATATTACCGGTCCTACATTCGATATTTCGGCCCTTTTAAGGGTAAGCCCTCCTTCAAAAAGGATGACGCTAATGGCCAGTGACACAAAATAATAAAGCCCTTCCCCGGGGAACAAGCCTTTTTCTCCATTCCAGATGGGTTCAATAATTTTTGATCCATCTTCTGTATACAGTGTTGCGATTGGGCCCACCAGCAAACCAATCAATATCAAGGGTAAAATGGCCGGCAATTTAAACCGCCAAGCCACCCATTGTGCAATAATGCCAAGAATTATAATTCCAGCAAGTTCGAGCATGGTCTAAGTTTTGTGGAAATTTAATGTTTTTCTTTTAGATAATCGTTCTTCACAGAAGCTCCAAATGTTTTTGTTGGTCCTCCATATCACATATTATGAGGAAACTTTGTGCCACAAACAAGTACTTAACCCGATTTTGTTAAAATACGGCCAATATATCCTCTTTTTTTCTCCATTTGGATGGTGCTTTTCTTATTTTGCATGCCATTTTACTTTCAGAATGACAATTTATCCTATAGAAACCGGTAATTTTAAGTTAGATGGTGGCGCCATGTTCGGCGTGGTGCCCAAGTCCATTTGGAATAGAACCAACCCTGCGGATGGCAACAATATGATTGATCTGGCCGCGCGCTGCCTTTTAATCGAAGATGGCGATAGGCTTATTTTAATCGATAATGGCCTGGGCAACAAACAATCCGAAAAATTTTTTAGCTACTACTATCTCTGGGGCGACCACACCTTGGACAGATCTTTGAAAAATGCCGGGTTCCACCGTGATGATATTACGGATGTTTTTTTGACCCATTTGCATTTTGATCATTGCGGGGGCAGCATTCAGTGGAACAAGGACCGAACTGGTTATGAGCCCGCCTTCAAGAATGCCAAGTTCTGGACGAACAAGGACCATTGGGAATGGGCAACAAAGCCCAATGCACGAGAAAAAGCTTCTTTCTTAAAGGAGAATCTTTTGCCTATGGAAGAAAGTGGTCAGTTGCATTTTGTGAACCGAAAGGAAGGTTCCTTTCTGGAAAAATCCGAACTCGGTTTTGGCATCCACTTTGTGGATGGACATACCGATAAACAAATGCTTCCCCATTTAAAATACAAGGGAAAAACCTTGGTTTTTGTGGCCGACCTTATTGCGACCGTAGGTCATATTCCCCTTCCTTATGTTATGGGGTATGATACTCGCCCATTATTGACCTTAAAAGAAAAACAGTCGTTCTTAAATAAAGCTGTGGAAAACGATTGGTTGCTGCTGTTCGAGCACGATGCCCACAATCAAATCTGCTCTCTGAAACAAACCGAGAAAGGAGTTCGATTGAACGAATTGTTTACATATAACGAACTATTTAAATCACAATAAAACCCCTCACCTTTACAAATACAATTTATGAATCGCACATATAACAAACTATCATTCCTATCCATTTCCGCTGCCCTGTTTTTAATGGGTTGTGGTTCCACTGCGTTGGTTTCAACACCGGTTGAGAACATTGATGCCGTTCCTTTAAAAATCGCCGAGCTTACCGATGCCGAGAAAAAACATTGGGGACATCTTGATCTTGTTACAGACACTATTCCTGGTATGAGCGTTGACAAGGCCTACAACGAAATCATAAAAAACAAAAGGGGGAAAACGGTTGTGGTGGCCGTTTTGGATTCGGGTATGGATTTAGAACACGAAGACTTACAGGGTGTACTTTGGACCAATACTGATGAAGTCCCAAATAATGGAAAAGATGATGATGGCAATGGTTATTTGGATGATGTTCATGGCTACAACTTTTTAGGAGATTCCTACAATGAGCAATTGGAATATGTTCGCATGCTTCGCTTGAATATCGGAGATGCTTCTGAGAGGGCTGAAGCTAGGCTTTTACTGGACAAGGAATATCCTGAAGCGGTTCAGAACAAGCAACAGTACGAACAAATATTTCAGGTAGTAAAAGGGGCGGACCAATTGGTTAAAACCGAATTGGGCAAAGAAGACTACACTAAAAAAGATTTGCTTTCCATTGAACCAAAAACTGCCCAAATGGAACAAAGTGTCGCTGTATTGACACAGATGTTCACTTATGGTGACAGTATTCCAGAGGTTTTGGAAGAATTGGAGGAAGGAATCAAGTATTTTTCCGAACAAGCCAATTATAACCTCAACAAAGATTTTAACGGTCGAGCTCCTGTAGGTGACGACCCTTATGATATTACCGATGTTCCTTATGGAAACGGAAATCCCAAAAACCAAGTGGATACCGAAAGCCACGGAACCCACGTAGCTGGAATTATCGCGGCAACTAGGAACAATGGTGTTGGAGTTGATGGTGTTGCCAATAATGTTGAAATAATGAGTATTAGGGCGGTTCCCAATGGAGACGAGTACGATAAAGATATTGCGCTTGGCATTCGCTATGCAGTAGATAATGGCGCATCTATCATCAACTGTAGTTTTGGAAAGTCCTTTTCGCCTAAAGCAGAATGGGTTTATGACGCTATAAAATATGCTGCCTCCAAAGATGTTCTTATTGTTCACGCTGCAGGCAACGATGGTGAAGACTTGGAAGACCCTGAAAACAGAAATTATCCAAACGATGACATGGATGAAGATCGAGAGTTTGTAGACAATATGATTACCGTTGGTGCACTTTCCAGCAACTATGGCTCTGAAATGGTGGCCTCTTTTTCCAATTATGGAAATCAACGGGTTGACGTATTCGCTCCTGGTGCCGAAATTTACTCTACCATGCCGGACAATGATTATGAATTTCAAGGAGGAACTTCGATGGCTGCTCCTGCGGTAGCCGGTGTAGCCGCATTGATTCGATCTTTTCATCCAGATTTATCCGCATCACAGGTAAAAAACATCATCATGCAATCTGGATTAAGAACAAAAGCATCTGTAATTGTGGCCGGTGATCAGACCAAGGCCACCACTTTCGACAAAATTTCTAAGTCTGGTAAAATGGTCAATGCATATAATGCCTTAATTTTGGCAAACAACATTTCAAACGGTAAAATGACCTTAGAAAAAAATTCAAAATAACATATGAAGCGTTCCTTTTTATTAGCCTTTTTCGGGGCCACTCTTTTTTTAAGTGCACAAAACTCAAGTAGCTGGCAACAGCACGTGGATTATACCATGGATGTGCAAATGGATGTGAAAACATATCAGTACACCGGTACCCAAAAATTAGTCTACACCAACAACTCTCCAGATGATTTGAATCGTGTTTTCTATCATTTGTTTTACAATGCTTTTCAGCCCGGTAGTGAAATGGATATTAGACTCCAAAACATCAAAGATCCCGATAAAAGGATGGTGGAAAACGGAGAAAGTAGGATTGCCTCACTTTCAGAAAGTGAAATGGGGTACTTGAATGCTAAATCCCTTACTCAGGATGGACGACCAGTTTCTTTTAAAGAAGAGGGAACCATTCTTGTGGTAGATTTGGACAAACCTATTCCGGCCGGTGGAAAAACCACATTAGAAATGACCTTTGAAGGTCAAGTCCCTTTACAAATAAGACGTTCTGGAAGAAACAGCAAAGAAAATGTGGCGCTTTCCATGAGCCAATGGTATCCTAAACTTTCAGAATATGATTTTGAAGGATGGCACCCCAACCCATACATCGCTCGTGAATTTCATGGCGTATGGGGAGATTTTGATGTCAAAATTACATTGGACAAGGATTACACCGTAGGAGGCACTGGATATCTTCAAAATCCACAAGAAATTGGTCATGGTTATGAAACTCCCGGGACCAAAGTAAAAACCAAGGGAAAAACCCTTACCTGGCATTTTAAAGCCCCTAATGTACACGATTTTATGTGGGCTGCCGACCCAGAATATATTCATGATACTTATGTGATGGAAAATGGGCCTACGCTTCATTTTTTCTACAAAGACAATCCAGAATTCAACGAAAACTGGAAAAACCTTCAGCCAAAAACGGCCGAGGCAATGACGTTTTTTAGCAACAATGTTGGCAAATATCCTTACGAGCAATATTCCGTTGTTCAAGGAGGAGATGGTGGAATGGAGTATGCTATGAGTACGTTGGTTACTGGAAATCGCGAATTTGGAAGCTTGGTAGGTGTAATGGTACATGAGATGGCTCACTCTTGGTTTCAGCATGTTTTGGCCACCAATGAGTCGGAGCACGAATGGATGGATGAAGGATTCACTTCCTTTATCAGCAGTTTGTGCATGAACCAAATTATGGAGCAGAACAAGCAAAACCCCTTCGAAGGGTCGTACCGAGGCTACTATGCCTTGGTAAACTCTGGTTTGGAGATGCCACAATCCACTCATGCTGACAGATACACCACAAACTTTGCTTATGGGGTTGCAGCTTACAGCAAAGGATCAATATTTCTTTCGCAACTTGGTTATGTAATCGGACAGGATAAATTGATGGAAACCATTCAAAAATATTTTGAGGACTTCAAGTTTAAGCACCCAGTACCGAACGACATCAAAAGAACAGCAGAGAAAGTATCTGGAATGGAACTTAACTGGTATTTGACCGATTGGACACAAACAACCAACACGATTGATTACGGTATTAAAAGTGTTGAAGCGGATGGGGACAAAACTAAAGTAAGCATGGAAAGAATTGGCGAAATGCCAATGCCTTTGGATATTTTGGTAGTAGGTAAAGATGGAACACAAGAAACCTATTATGTGCCACTGCGCATGATGTATGGAGAAAAAGATAACCCTTACCCCAACCTAGAACGTACTGTTTTGAAAGATTGGCCATGGGCTTACCCAACGTATGAGTTTACATTGGACATGCCTTTGGATAACGTTCAGGCCATTATGATCGACCCATCACAATTAATGGCCGATGTAGATGGGGAAAACAACGTATATCAGGCAGAGGAATAGGCGCCTCTTTCTTTATAAAAATTTTAAGGGTGGCCGATTGTGCCACCCTTTCTTATTCTATATAAGATTTATTTAAGTAATTTACCCATTAAAAGGAACTGTCGCGAAAATGCTGGAAGAAAACACCAATTCAAATAAGACAGATGAACCCCTAAAGTCTCCTCAAGGGGACATTGCCTTTCCCAAAAAAGAAAAGCTTACCAACAAAAAGGTGTTCGAAGCGCTTTTTACCGAAGGCAAAAATTTACGAGAGTTTCCCATTAAACTTATCTACCTCAGCACCAATTCCAAAGAAGAGTTCCCCATAAAAGTTGCCGTGGTCGCTCCCAAGAAAAGATTTAAAACCGCTGTGGACCGTAACCGGATAAAGCGACTTTTGAGGGAAGCCTACAGACTAAATAAGCCCTTCATTTTTAACAACATTGAGGGAAACTTTGCGTTCATATTTTTATACCTTGGCAAGAAGGCCCCAAGTTTTAATGAAGTTGATGCGGCCATGAAAAAACTGTTAGAGGCCTTTGTAAAAAAAGAATTCCATGAAAAGATTGATTAAAAAGCAGGTTTTAATTCCCATTTTGGCGCTTGCCGTTTTGATCGGGGCCAGTAGTTTTAAAAGCGACTTTTTTGAGATTGCCAAACAAATAGAAATCTTTACTACCCTTTTTAAGGAACTCAACATGAACTATGTGGACGAGACCAATCCTGCAGAGTTGATGGATTCGGCCATAAAAAACATGTTGGGCGAATTAGACCCCTATACCCAGTTCTTGAACGAACAGGACGTTGAATCTTTCAAAATCAACAATTCTGGAGAATATTCAGGTATTGGAGCCCTGGTCCGTTCTTATGAAAATAAGTTAGTGGTGGTAGAAGCGTACCAAGGTTATGCCGCGGATAAAGCAGGGCTAAAGGCTGGAGATGAGATTATTAAAATTGGCGAAACCTTGGTTGCCGACTTCGACGATAATGCTGGAGAGCTCCTCAAAGGAGCCAACAACTCCACAGTAGAGGTTACCTTTTTAAGACAAGGAGAAACCAAAACTGCCACAATTACTCGCCAGGGTGTCGAGGTGGATGCTGTTCCGTTTTACGATATGATTGACGACAAAACAGGATATATTGTGTTGTCCCGTTTCAATAGGAAGGCTTCCAAGCAGTCAAAATTAGCCATGCAGGACCTTAAAGGTCAAGGCGCAGAAAGGTTGGTTTTGGACTTAAGAGGAAACCCCGGGGGATTGTTGTCCGAAGCCATAAATGTTACCAACCTATTTTGTGCCCAAGGGAGAATTAATCGTAACGACAAAATCCAAGGTAAAAAAGTTCAATCAAGAATACAGGACCAAAAACAAACCCGAGGACGAAGAGATTCCATTAGTTGTTTTAGTTGATGGAAAAAGTGCGTCGGCAAGTGAAATAGTTTCCGGTGGCCTACAAGATTTGGATCGGGCCGTAATTGTTGGAGCCCGAAGTTTTGGCAAAGGATTGGTACAACGACCCCTTAAACTTACTTATGGAACACAATTAAAGGTCACTATTTCTAGATATTATACTCCTTCTGGACGATGCATACAGTCATTGGACTATTGGAACAGAGATGCTGAAGGAAATGCCGTTCGCAACACCAATTTTAATGAGTTCACCACAAAAAATGGCCGAAAAGTTTGGGACGGGGGTGGCGTAATGCCGGATGTTACCATAGAATCTTTAAAAACCAACTCCCTTATTGACGCTTTGGAAGCCAATAATATTCTTTTTGATTTTGCAACGGAGTATTTCTACGATCACAGTTTTGATTCAGTAGAAAACTTTAATTTTTCCGATGCTGATTATGCATTGTTTAAATCGTACGCCAAAGAGCAAAACTTCTCCTACCAAACCAAAACAGAAAAACTACTAGAGGAGTCTGTCAATGGTGATGATACCTTATTGGGGGCCGAAGTACAGGAAAAGTACAAAGACCTGCTTCTTGCTGTGAATAGGGGAAAAATAACTGCCTTAGATAATTTCCAAAAGGAAATCCAAAAGAATCTGGAAGACGAAATCATAACCAGATATTTTTACCGGGAAGGTCTTTATAAATACTACCTAAACCACGATGATGCCATTCTCACCGCAAAAGAATTGCTTGCCGATAACAATAAGTACTCAAGTATTTTAAAATAACGAAAGCATTACAACAACCCATTTAGGGCATCTATCAATTCATGTCGTGTAACCGTCAAGTTTTTCAAACAGGGACAGTATTTTGGAGCTACCTTAAGGAAAATATTGTTCATGACCTACACGATACTTACCTTGATTTTAGTCGGGTTTATTCTTTTGTTTTGGCTTTACAATTTAATGTACAATTGTTTTTCCAGGTCCTTTTGTATTTTAAAAAACCGAAATAGTGGCTCCATCACTATAAAGGATGCTTCCATTATTTGCGTGACCACCATAAAAAAAGGAAAAAACCATTAGTAGAACTGTTGGTTTTATTCGAAAACTTTTCTGGACATCATATCCACAGAAAAATAAGGGTTTGGGACAGCAAGCCTCAGTTAAATAGATTCCAGCCAGACAAAACTATCCCAATGGGGCTAAACATTGCAAGAAAACCCAAGGACCCAGTATTTCTTTCGCAAAAGATGTGTCGCTTCTCTTTTATGTTTGTAATTATATGTAGCTTAAAAACCATCCTATATGTTACGGGTTGCTATATTATCATGGGCGAAATTTTTGGAAGGATTTTTTCGGAGCCGGACAGATACGAGCATGTTTTTAAATCATCGAACACCTGGCAAATAGGACTACTATTTATTGGTATTACTGCTTTTCTTTATCTGCTTTCACAAAAAATCGGTGTTTTGGTCATCGGTAAAACAATGGGGCAAAACTGGAATCTATTGTATTACGGTATTGGGGCAACAGCAACGATTTCGGGATGCAGGAACACAGGAACGTTTATCAAAAATAATCCTGTGGTACAGTTCAATTATACATTTGAAGCTTATGGTAAAAACAGAGTCGAAGGGGATGATAAAAAAGTTATTGAAAAAGATCAATCACCACAAGAAACCGAACAATTGGAAATTATGTATCTCCCCAACGACCCTTCAATTTCCCGAATTACCGAAAACCTGGAGTCTATGGAATTCAACCGCTTTCTTAATATAAAATTTATGGTGGTCGTCTTCATTTTTTCGGCCGTTTTTATATTCTCTTTTTATCAAACCGTCTTCAATGTGTGAATTTAGAATTAAAAAGAAGGAATAAATCCTATTTTTGGGCATGCAACAACTAAAGGTCTGTGAACTTTTTGCGGGAGTTGGTGGTTTTCGCCTAGGGCTGGAAAATACAGGGCGCTACAAAGTAGTATGGAGCAACCAATGGGAGCCTTCTACCAAAATGCAGCACGCATCCTTGGTTTATGAGGCTCGTTTTGGGTCTGAAAACCACTCTAATTCCAATATTGAAACCGTAAAAACCAAAGAAATACCAGATCACGACATGCTTGTTGGCGGTTTTCCGTGCCAAGATTATTCCGTTGCCACATCTTTAAAGAATTCCAAAGGCCTCATAGGCAAAAAAGGCGTCCTCTGGTGGTCCATTCATCGGATTCTTACCGAAACAAAGAACAGGCCTAAATACCTTTTTTTGGAAAATGTGGATCGTCTTTTAAAATCCCCATCCAATCAGCGCGGAAGAGATTTTGCTGTTATGCTCCGTAGTTTATCAGATTTAGGTTATGCCGTGGAATGGCGCGTGATAAATGCGGCCGAGTATGGTATGCCACAGCGCCGAAGGCGCGTTTTTTTTCTAGCATATTTAAAGGATACCCATATATACCATAAACTCCGAAAAACTGCTCCCACAGACTGGATTTTGAAGGAAGGAACTTTTAGTGAAGTCTTTCCTGTTGTCCAATCAGCTCAAAACCTGGTTTTTTTTGATTTAGAGAAGGATTTGGTAACACTATCCA
>Ga0098054_1001894_pt1 | contig 10179 bp, 20 predicted proteins | sample 16_taG_FD_75048 | JGI IMG/M metagenome (GOLD analysis project Ga0098054, IMG submission 75048) | Marine viral communities from the Subarctic Pacific Ocean - 16_ETSP_OMZ_AT15313 metaG | ecosystem: Environmental > Aquatic > Marine > Oceanic | place: Pacific Ocean | collected 2015-01-18
AGTTTAAAAAACTTTCAAAAAACAGTAGACACTTTAACCAAACAAGAAGCTGGTCGTGGAGGCGCAGCTGGTGGATTGGTTGCTGCTGGTATTGGTGCTAGCCTAGCTCTTAACCCAATAGCTGTATTGCCTACGGTTTTAGGATTGGCAGTTGCAAGAAAACTTTTTGCTTCTCCTAAAGTAGTAGCTGCTTTTGCTAAAACAGATAAAGGTTCAATTATGACCTCTTTAGATATGACAGAGCAAGCAATAAGACAGACTCTTGTAAGAGAATTAGGAATGAAAGCAGAGCAAGCAGGAGCATTAGCTGGAGATATTATGAGTGGCGCTATAGATGCAGTAGGTGTTGAGGAAATAATTAACGATACAAAAAAAGCAGCACAAGAAGTAGTTACTGGAGTAGAGGATATAGAACAACAAACAAGACAAAACTTACGCTCAACTCAAGCACCTATTGTTCAAAACATACCTCTTCCAGAAGTTCCATCAATTGAAATGCCTAACCTAGATCCTTTATCACAAGAAAGATTAGATCTAGATGAACAGTTATTCGGTAGACCTTCTAGGCTTGGATAATACTTCTACCGTTTACTTCAATTACTTTCCCATCAAAATCATTACAGATCTTTTTTATTAAAGCATTATTATAAATAGGGTGAGTTGCATATAACTTTTGTTTCTCCATCCAGGCTTCTTGTTGTTTGGTGAGTTTGGTTGTTGGTGCATTCTTTCTCATCAGAAACGTATTTCATTACGGTCCATACCTAAAGGCTTATCTGATAAACAGATCCACTCTTCTAACGGTATATGTATGTAAGGTTCGTTATCTTCGTCATAGGTAGGATTATCACTTACATTCATTCTGACATCATAAACAAAGTCTTTCTTCCATTCATGCATATAAATACCATCAGTCATAGCATAAACAATAATGAACGGTACGCCTGTTGCTAATGCAAACGAAGATCCTTTTCTAAGTTTATTCGTAGAAATTATCAAAGTGTCATACTTGTCATACGCAAAGGTACGACATTTAACTTCGCACCAATAGTTTTTTTCTTGCGACTCTATCCAATAATCTAGTGAATAACTTGTGGGTAACTTATGACAACTAACTCCCCAAAGGCCCTCTAAGAATCCTGCTACTCTTTCCTCTCGTTTCTGATCTTCTCTGCTTTCTAATGATGGTGTCTTCATATTATTCCTCAAAGAAGTTAGGATCTACGGCAACAAACCTTTTGGTTGGTCTACCCTTACCCCCAACTTTTATTTCAATTTCCTGGATTTCTCCAGCATTTTTTAATCGTTCTATAATTTCTTTTACTTCGTATGACTTCATACTTCTAAATAGTTCATGCCTATCTACTTCTCTTTTAGATATACCTTCTCCATTTCTAGATCTAATAAATGATAAGACTTGCTTGATTTTAGACTCTGTTGCAGAACTTGCTACCTTATCTCTACAAGCTTCAATAAACATAAGATCATAGTATCTAATGTAATCAATCGCCCACTTAGTTATATCGGCTGTAATCTTTGTTGCATCAGCACTAGAAGCTAAAGTAGCGAGCAAAGATAATCTCATAGCCTTCTCTCTGGATCTACTGAGCAAAGGTTCTAAGTTATCTTTTTCTAATATGTCTTGCCTTTTAATAATCTCCCGAGCAAAGTCTTGTAACAGTTCTTCTGACGGTTTATCAAACTCTAGTACAGTTTGGTTTAGATCTAACTCTGCATTATCTCTTGCTGCATCAGATAAATTACCTTTCATTCTACGAACATAATTAATCCAATTGACTATACTTGTAGGTGGCTCTTTAAATCTTTTTAGATCTCCAACTCGTCTTGGTTCATTAGATTCAACAACTACAAACCTGTTAAGAAAACCATCTGCTATTCTTCCGCTGTTAAGTGCGCCGTAAAAGTTTTTAGGTACAGACAATCCAACTAATGTAATAGCTGGTTTATGTGTAACCCTATTCATCATCTTTTCTTTGTACTCTTCTTGTACTGCCATAAGTGAATAGTTGTCTGGTCGTAGAGTCCCATGGCAACGCCCCCAAGCTTCCATAAGTGTTTGTATGCCGTCCTCTTTGTTTGTGTTACCAGCATTACTTATAGCTTCAAGCCTTTTACCAAACTCATCCATAATAGTTATTTGTGTTGGTCTTATTTTTAAAACAGAATGAACAGCACCACTTGATGTATAACCATCACCAACAACTAATTTTTCTTGATCCGAAGCATTCAATACAGATTCAATAAATGTTTTGATGTTTTCTTTACCCTGTCCAGATTTAGCAACACCCATAAAATACATACTAGAAAAGTTATTCATGTTTGTTCTATATAATCTGCCACAAGTCACACTTGCTAATGCCAGCGCTCCTACAAGAGATAGTTCTGGTTGTGGAACTTGAGCAATATCTTCACAAAAATCAAACATGTTTTTTAACAAACCTGGTGGCGAGAATAAATCTTTAGGTGGTGTAATACTTTCGGTTGACTGTATAAATAGTGGAGCTATCTGATTCTTACGATCATGTGTTCTTTTAACATTATCAACAACTGAATCTACTTCTTGTTGCGGTAGTGGTGGATTATTATTCTTATTCCAGTTTTGTAAAAAGACTCTAACAAATTCTAGGTTTACATTTTTAGATATAAGATAACCTGCAATCCTAGCAGCTCCATCATTCCTAGATCCTTCCAACACACCATCCAAGGAGAAAGGTGCCGTTTGTTTACTGCTATCAATCTTAGGCACTCCTGTAATCTGTAGAAATTCTTTTTCAGTAAAGTCTGGAAGATCTGAGTGGTCATGTACTTTCCAATCTGGAAACATAACAGGCTTATAAACTTGGCCATTAGCATGACGGTTATATGGAGCAATAATAAGACCCCCTACACCCCTAATATCTATTAGTCGTTCAATAGGTGTTTCGTTGGTCCTTCTGGTTGCAAAGGTTGTATAGTTTTCTGGATTGTTATAATAGTAATGCATACCCTTACCAGTTATAACTTTAAATGGACAAGCAGGTAAATTTTTCTCTACCCAATCCATAGCCTCTGGTGAATCTGCATCAACAACAACAAACTTGCCACAAACTAATGCGACAACTAAATTGTCTCTATCTTTAAACCAAGACTCTACAAGTTCCCTAGTGGGTCTTGTTTCCTTATATTGTTCCCAGCCTTTTAAAAATGATGGCGGTTTTTTGTTAGATCTTTGTAAAGGTACTACATTATATCCATCATCATAATAAGCCAGCGCAATATCCAAGGACGAGTCATCCTCGGTAATATTGAGTTGGAACATACTATTCCTGTTCTTCTAAAATTTCAGATATAGAACCGTAAATAGATTCAAAGTCTAATCTTCCCTCTGTTGCTTGTATGATCTGTTTAGCTTGCGCTATAGATGGTTGCCTGTATCCATACCTCCAGGATTTGCATGATGCTTCTGAGCAATTAAAATCTTCTGCTGCTTTTTTATGACCTAAAAACTTTATATAACCAGATAATGTATATTGATCTACTTTTCTTTCTTTATGCTTTGGTTGAACGCCCATAGTACTTAACTCCTTTAATTTTTTTGTTGCAATAGCCTTGGACCTAAAATAGTAATTAGCTAGCCAAGTTATATCGTTTTGTTTGCTCATATACTTCTCCTAAATAATATGATTTACATATTGTAGTTTCTTGGGGTATAATAATCAAGTTCATTTTTACACAAACTATAGGAGGGTAGATTATGAGCTTAAAAGATAAAATAAAAACACCTGATAAATTGGTGGACCAACAAGGGGCCAAGCTTCTTGTATATGGTCAAGCGGGGGCTGGTAAAACTTTTGCAACACAAAGCATGCCAGGTAAAGTTTTAGTCATTAGTGCGGAAGCTGGATTGCTTTCCATTAAAGATGCGCCTAATGTATCTGCTATTGAAGTATCTAATTATGATGATCTAAGAGAGGTGTATGCTGCTCTTAAATCTGGTGAATTAGTGTATGATAGCGTATGTTTAGACTCTGTATCAGAGATCTCTGAGATCTTATTGGTACATGAGAAAGGCAGAAACAAAGACGGAAGAATGGCTTATCAAAATGTAAGTGAAGCCGTTACAAGTCTAATGAGATCATTTAGGGATCTAGATATGCATGTCTTATTTCTTTGCAAAGAAGGTAAAGAAAATAATGATGGTGTATTTTTCTTTGGTCCTAAGATGGCAAGTAAACCTTTAGGAGATGCAATTACATATTTCTTTGACGAGGTTTTAGCACTACGAGTTATCGAAGATCAAGATGATGACGGTAATCCCGTAGCTGCAAGGTGGTTACAAACAAGGATAGGTCAAGGCTACACAGCCAAAGACCGTAGCGGTAAGCTAGAAGCCTTTGAGGAACCAAATTTAACTGCTCTAATTGCAAAATTAGGGTTTACTATTAATGTTGAAAATAAGGAGAGTGCGTAATGTCAGATTTTGATGGCGTTGATTTTTTTGAAAATGCGGAGCAAATGGAATCGAAAGGTCCCGAGGTTGCTCCAACTGGTGAATACGAAGCAAAGATTATTGCTGCTGAGAAATATAAATCTAACAGCGGTAATTGGACGCAGAAGGTAACTTTTCAAGTTGATGGCGGTAACTACCGAGATCATAATGAATGGTATAACTTATGGTCTGCTAATGAAGATTCAAAAAGAATAGCAAGTGAGATATTTAGTCGGCTTGCTCTTACTTGTGGATTTAAGAAGCTACCAGATCTTGCAAAAGATTTTATAGGTAAGCAACTTAGACTTGGTATTAGACAGTATGAAGACAACTGGACTAATAACGAGGGCCAAGCTGTCACTTCTTTGAAGACTAAAATCATAAAGATGGAACCTTCAGAGATGAAACCAGCTGCACCTGGAGATAAACCTCCATTCTAGGTGAAAAGGAAAGAAGGGGGCTATATGCCCCTTTTTTTTGTGTTTTGAAAATTTTCGACCTTCTGAGAAGCCCGTAGCGAGCTTTTATTACCTTGGTCTAAGGTTTACCATTAACGAAGTTATCACGTTTTTGGGGTATTTGGATCTATAGCTATTAGGTAAAGTTCTTGCCAAAATTGGGCTTTGTGTAAGAGATCGTTGTTTTCTTCAATAAGTTTTTCTAGATCTATTTTGTTGTTGTCACCTGGTATAAAAATAGAAAAGAATATTTTATTTTTATCTACTTCGGTTTCAAACTTATCTCTTAATATATCTGGAAGGTTGGCGGCGTTAGGATCTACACCATCGGCATAAAACTTTGCTTGGACCAAAACCTCTCTTTCTTGTTTAAGATCTTTCATTTTCTTTTTCTCCAGAACCACCAGGCAGTTGTTCCACATCAAACCAACCACAAGGATAATTAATCATTACATATTCTCCAACTTACTAATGATACGGTTTAAATAGAAAACTGATTTCTTGAGATCTTGAATGTTTGCCCCCTTATGATCTTCTCTCCAAATATATTTAACGGCATTACCTTTGCAGTAGCCTTTAAATTCTTCAGCCGTAAGCATAGATTCAATAACATCTAAACATTCAAGGCCCCCCTGCAAATAATGAGGAGGGTGATTTACTGGATCATGCTTGCCTTTGCTCATTTCCTATCTCCAAGATCTACAGTCACAATATTGGGTGAGTTATAGATCGTAGCTTCTTGGCCGTTTAATACAGCGTTGTATTCGCCTAGTAAATGTTCAAGCTTAAGCCAACCAGAAGTCATGTCATCATGATTCATTTTGAAGATCTTACTTGCAAAAGGTTTTTTCTTTTCTTGCGCAACAAAGATAAAATCAGCTACATGAAAGCCAGCTTTCTCAAAGCCACGCTTATACCAAGCTGCTTGAAGATCATACTGATACTTCTTGATAGATGAAGTAAAACCTCGAACTGAGCAATCAGTCGTAGTTTTATAGTCAACAAGAATAATAGAGTTAGATTCATGAGGCATACTGACAGGGTATCTAAGCACATCTGACTTAACTTTAAGTAATAGATCCTTTTCCCACCAAAAGATTGCTCTTTCAAACGGAGAGTTGAACACACCTGGATATTCTCCCTCATCAGCTGATAGATGTTTAATACCTTCTGGTATCAAAGCTTCTTTCATACTGTAAAGAGTGTCTTTATCTTTAGCAGTAATAACGGTTAGCCCTCTGTCCTCATACTCCTTTTTTAGCTCTTTGTTAGCGTTAGTGTACGGAGATCCACTCAAGCACACCACATCGTTTACAAAAGCTTCCTCTCCCTCAACAATAAGTGAGTGAGCAGCAGTTCCAAACTTCATAGCTGGGGTAGTTTCATTTTCCTCTTCAAATGCATGAAGCTGACTCTGACCAAACCTTCTAATGTTTGATGATGAGATTCCTGGTACTGAATGATAGAAGTTATGTTCCATATCTGGGAAATAGACAGCATCTCCGAGGACCATATGCTCTTCGTTCTCTAAAATTTCTGGCATTATTTTCATGATGCCTCCTGCTCGTTTTCGTATTCCCTAATAGAAAAATCAAAATTATGATCTGCCGCCCATCCTTGAAGCGCATACATAGTTTTTTTATCTAGCACATCTAAATGATCGTTAAAAGCAACTGTAATTTCTGGTTTCTTTTTAGCTGAAAACCAAATATCTATTCGGCAACTATTGTATGGTCTATCTGAATAAGCTAAAGAAATTAAATCTTTGCTTGTTTGACAAACATACATTCTAGAAATCTCTATAAGATCTGATAAATTCCACACATCAAAATTTTTGTTTATCTTTTGACTACTATTACTCATGACGCCTCCTTGTTTTTAAGCTGTTGGTAATGTTCTTTGCCAATCATTTTTTCAATAGATATTTTTAAAACCGTTGCTATTAGGTCCCATTGCTTATAACCCACTTCAACAAAATCTATACCAAGTTCTAAAGCCTTGTTATGTATTCTTCTTTTCTGGCTAATGGTTGCATCTCTTAATAAATGCTTGTATTCCATATGCCAGAAATAGGCAAGGCCCATATAGTTTGGCGTACCAATAAAACTTTTATCTAATTCAAATAGTTTATGGTCTGCTTCTATAGTGGCGGTGTTAAGGTTTAGTATATAGCTACTCATGACGCCTCCTTCATGCTATCAACGGCATCTGTAAGCTTATTAACAATCTCTGTTAGATCTGAGATGTTGGCCTTCAGTTCAAACAAAGTGTAGTTAAGACGATCTTTAGTGATCTCTCTTTCGTTTGATGCATTTAAGATCGCATCTATCTGTTCTTTAGTTGTTTGCATATTACTCTCCTAAGTAAATGTGTTTCATTGCATTTTAAAGGAAAAAGTCTATAATGTCTACATATAGAAACTTTAGGAGGTTACAAATGGGTAGAACAAGCGATATGTACATGTTAATGCGTTTGTCTTATGACCAGGCTGAGAACGATCTGGCTGATAAGAAAACGAATAATCTTGTGGGGGCCTACAAGAAATATCACAAAGAAAACTTAAACTTTGAGTCATCCTGTCCAGAGGAAGAAGTTCGTATGTTTTATAACGAAGAGTTTGAGAACATTCAAATAGTTTAGTTCGCGTCATTCAGCAATTAAGCTGGATAGTCTGCATAAGTATCGGGGGAGCTTGGCGAAACAATCCCCCGCTTTTATATAAGGAACAAAGATATGAGCAACACAGAGTTAATACAAACCATCGTTAATCAATTTAGCCAGCTTTCTAGATCTGAGAAGCTTGAATTGATTGATATATTCATGCGTCATGTTGCAAATGAGGTTAAACAAGAAAACATAGATAATTTTGTTAAATAAGTTATAGTTAATTAATGACAGTTAAAAAAGTAGTGCCAATCCAAAGTAAAATGAAAAAGCCAACTCTAGCTGAGGTGGTTTCGCGTTTAGAGAATCTTTTTAACAATTACACACTAAGAGGCGAAGATAAGTTAAGCGTTGTTTTAACTTCATTGAGCTATTGTGTGTGGAGTCTACAGAAACTTGTAGAAGATGATGATGATAAGCTGCTGCATTTAGTGGATGAGATCCTCAATCAGTATGTAGAATTGGGTGAAACTGTCATAGAATTTACGCCAGATAATGACTAATCTATTATTGTCTTATTTTTGTCATAAATATATGACGCAAGAAAACATGATAAGAATGCGGGTTTGACGATTATTTTATTTTTTTCATTTTTGTCACAGGAAAGAAGGAAATATAGATAAATAAGTAATAAATATCTTGACGAAGTAATTTGTTGTAAGGTATCCTCTCAATACACTTTAGGGTAAAGTGGGGGTAGGTATTATTATTTTCCCCACTCTAATATGCTTAAAACAATATGGGTTATAGAAAAAATAAATTAGAATATGAACCTATCCTTTCTCCAGAAGAAGAAGCTCCCATTGAATTCGCTAATCTAGATAATTCACTCAATCGCAGACAAAGAAACTTTATTTGGCAAGCTGTCAATAATCCTCGGCTATCTCTCGTAGAATGCGCACATAAGGCTGGGTATAAAGATGCTCGTCAATCTGCTAATAAGCTCATGAATCATCCAACTATTCGCAAAGAATATAACTATCTGATGAATGAAGCTAAAAAGAAGTATGAGTTAAATTATGATAGAGCTGTCCAGGATTTATATGATATTAGGGACAAGGCCCTCGAAGCGGGGTCCTTTAATGCTGCCATATCGGCACAAAATAGTTTATTAAAGGTCGGGGGTCTTGTGGTGGATAGAAAAGAAGTTATGTTCGGGAAAGTAGATCAAATGAGTCGGGAAGAAGTAGAGAAACGACTTGAGCAGCTGATGGGGAATGTGGTCTTAGCCAATAAAACTGACGGTCTTCTGGATCCAGGCAAGCTGGAAGATGAGGCTGATAGTTTAGAAAGGCTGGAACAGGAAGATCTAAAACAGAAAGAAATAGATCAAGCTACGGATGTAGAGGAAGAAGAAAGTTTTGATTAGTTTTGGTTAGGTCTGTCCAGAATAAATACAAGGATGTATAAGAATAGCGCTAGGTAAAATAAGAAACTCATGAAAGTGTGGCACTCATAAGATACATACTTTTAGGAGAGTAGAAGATATATTGAATCAAATCAAACAAGCACCACTTTCGGATTGTATCGATATTAATCATAATTAGCAACAACTCTAAGGCCCTCTATTCTTTCTTGGGGTGTCTTAAACCAATAAGATTTAATGGGTTTTTTGTCTTTGTTTAAATAAACTTCTACGCCATACGGAAGCGAAGTATTAGCTTTATCTTGTTTAACAATCACATAACGGTATCTTTTCATAGGTTTTCAAAGAACTTAGTAATGATTAGATAAAGCGTTATAACAACGGTTAGCCAAATAAGAAAGCCTATCCCAAATATATATCCGATTATCTCAATCATTTGGCAAAGAAAGTTTCAAATAACCATTTACGCATAGGCTCTCTTTGGGTTGTCTTGGGTCTGCCAGCTTTACTGATGTTGGTTATTACTCTGCGCCCACTTGCATAATCAAGCTGTCGGTAATCTTCTACATCTTTATTCTTTTCATGCTTTTGAAAGTAATAACAAGTAATGGAGTTATCCATTTGCTCGTCCAGGCTTTCTTTCCTGCGTTTTTCTACTTGGTCTGAATATTGGGTCATGTTATCTCCTATTATTATCTTCAGTTATTATTATATATAAAATTGCTACAAGCACTAAGAGGGTTGCAAGTTCAAAAAGTATTTCTAAAAGGTTAAGCATCTTCGTTCTCCTTTAAATCAAATTCAGCAACCATATTTACAAAGCCAATACAATTACCATTTTCATAACCAACTTCCCAAATTTCTAGCTTATTACAATCATCTGTTATACGAATTTCAAATTCTTTATCAGCATATGAAAAATGTTGAGCAAAACTAGGCTCTATTTTAAATACATTACTCATCTTCGTTCTCCTTTAAACATCTTTCTTTTAATTCCTCATGGCCATTAAAAGCATTATGAAAAAGATCGTAGTCATTTATCCAATCTATCAATCCTTCTCTAGTTAATATTTGAAAACTCTCTCCACTCTCATGATTATAAATATGTATTGGTTTAAAATTATTACTCATCTTCGTTCTCCTCGTATTCAAATCTTATTGTTGTATTACCCACATCATCATTTTCAAAAAACATTTTTTCA
>Ga0098054_1001900_pt1 | contig 10157 bp, 7 predicted proteins | sample 16_taG_FD_75048 | JGI IMG/M metagenome (GOLD analysis project Ga0098054, IMG submission 75048) | Marine viral communities from the Subarctic Pacific Ocean - 16_ETSP_OMZ_AT15313 metaG | ecosystem: Environmental > Aquatic > Marine > Oceanic | place: Pacific Ocean | collected 2015-01-18
ACGTCTAGCATTACATGGACTTTCACCCCTAATGCTACAGATGCTTTCATCTTCATTACTAACTTAGCAACTACCAGCTCCGTAACAGAAACAGCTGCTGTAACTCACACTCAGTCAGGCACTGACTACAACTTATCTGAGTATCTACAGAATAGGAATGTGGTCAATGTAAAAGACTTTGGCGCTATGGGTGATGGTGTTACAGATGACAGTGCTGCATTTCTAGCAGCAAAAGCAGCTATAGGCAGTTGGGCATACAACAGTGACCAAGATGGCACCATAATTATACCGAGGGGCACCTACTACTTATCCACAGGTGTAGACCTGTCTGAGAACAGTGGCGAGATCCATGTACTAGGAGAGGGCCAAGGTGTTACACATCTAATTTTTGCAGCTGACACAACAGGGCTTACAGTAAACTCTAGATGCTCAGACATGCATATTTGGAGCAAACCATCATGGGATGCCTCGGTTGCTGCTGGTCGTGAGGTGTATACGAGGGATACATCTGGCAGAGGGATTACAGCAGCAGGTAGATTAAAGTTTGACCGGCTCACTGTATACGGATTTGGTGGAGAGGGAATCTACATAAATCGAATGACTAATGGTAGGGTTGAGAATTGCCGTATCACAGGCTGTACGAAGGGGATTTATAATGAGGGGCTTGCAGCAGTAACTACTACATCAAGGGTGGCTAATAACTACGTTACCTCTTGTGATATTGGTTATCATTTAGATAAGTTTGATCATAGTGTTTACAGTAATAACATCGCTGAGCTTTGTGACGTGGGCTTATCTGCCACTTCCAGTTTCTCCAGTGTTTGGGAGAAGTTGTATTTCGAGAAGAACGTAACAACAGATTACTATTTCCTGAACTCGTTCCCAGTATTCGTGGGCACTATCTCTATAGTAACTGCAACTACCCCCGCCACTTCACAGAATGTGTTCAATAATGCCGTAGCTACTGCGAACATGAATATGTCGGTTATAGAGCAGGACAAGTTGGCAAGCAGCCACTTAGGTATGATGTCGTATGATAACGCCGCATCACCTAACAAGGGGTTTAAGTTCAATCGCTTTAAGATGACCGGGGCTAGTCAACGATTCAGAGGTCTGCGTGTTTTAGATAGGGACACAGCATCAGGTCAACTAGATGCAGTTGGCACCTTTGCTATGGTGAATGGTGCGAAGGCAGCTCACACCAGCATAGTTCAGGTGAAGGCTGACGGTACAGTGTTAGATAGTGATGGGATGATAGCAAGTGTCTCCAAGCTAGCTACAGGGGAATACTCCTTAAACCTAGCATCTTCCACTCACCCTGACCATGTTACCATAGCCACCTACCAAGTGTATGCAACAGGGGCAACTCCTGTGAGGAATGCTCAGTGGTCTATGACCTCTGCCAACCTAGCTACACACGAGACAGGAAGGACAGGGCTGGTGCAAAAGATATATGTAACAGTAACAGATGCATCAGGCACTTTGCAGGATAGTGGCTTTACTGCTGAAATTAAGTGGAACAGAGCAGACGACCTAACCTCCTAAGGACTAATATGAAAATAGACAAAGCAAGGCTGGTGATATGATGAGACTTTTGGGAGATAGGAAATGAGTACTAAGTTATCTGGAGATCAGTTAGAGGTCACTATTGATGGTGCCACATCAGAGGTTGAGTCCTACTTACAAGCCAACAAGGATAGTTGGGACTATACGCCTACGAATGGATCACGGTCTGTTATTAAATACTTTGATGCTAACTCAGTGTTTGTGACAGACAAGAGTTTCACCATGTCTGAGTTTAGAGTAGCAGGTCAGTATACACGAACTAAGTCACCTACATGGACTACCACAGACGATGTTACAGAGGTACAGGCAGATGCTGGCAGGTTTGGGTCTGCGTCTGTTACAGCTCTTAATCAATGGTACGCTGCTTTTGCTTGTGCAGATGAAGGAGATGTTACCGTTTCCACACAGGCTGTCCCTTTTCTAAGAGTACGTTCTGTAGCTGCGAATGTCCTTACTCTAGGCCATGCAGGGTTAGGGGACGATGAGCTTGGGGGTCTTTTAGCTGCTGCTACGTATACTTGGACTCCCTCTGAGCTAGTGGGGGTAGATGTCCTAGTAATCAGTGAAGGTACTCTGGCGGGGAAGTTTAATATCCTTGGCTCTCGTAGAACTACCATCACTGCTGCAACTACAACCACAGTTACTTTAGCTGATGTAGGGACTATTGGTGCAAGGGATTGGATACTACCTGCCCCATCAGGATTCGACTTCTTTAGATACTTAGGCTCTTTCTACTTTGATACTGCGGAGGTAACTAACATATATGATTCGGGAAGTTTAGTTAGGTATACCGGGGTTGCTAACGCTAACTTCACTAATAACTATCAAGGCTCTCAAGCATCAGCAGTGGCGATTAAGTTGGGAGGGTATATCTCACCCCTAGCTACAGCCGCAGTACTTGAGACAAAGTACACTCTAGCAACTGCGTCTACTGGCAGTATATTTGAAAACTTTGGAGGTGATGTAAGTCACTTCTATGACAACCGTTACATGCAAAAAGATGCTGCTGGCAATCAGAGTGTTAGGCATAACAATATACCTGTTACCTTTCTATGGAGACAAGAGTACGGGTATAAGAATAGTGGGACTCTGGCTGCCAATAAAGCTTTTGATGAGCATTACGTGTACGGTTGGGTTGAACAGTAGGTATTAAGTATGCAAGAAGATGGCTGGCTACAAGACGAGATTAATATGAAAATAGACAAAGCAAGACTTAAAGACGACATGGGCAGGCCTCTTACACAGAGCCTGTTCTTAGAGATGGGCTACCATGAAGACAGAGCCATCTATACATTTAAAGACCATGACCATGAGTATAAGGGCAATACATACATCAGCCTTAAGCGTCTCTACTTGGAGATGGAAGACACTACAGAGTATGAGTTCGCTAACACCTACCTGCTAGGTTGGCAGCATTGGAAGAGGCTAAAGGCTAACAAAGCTTTAGCTAAACACTTTGTTGAATGGGAAGAGGAGCTTGAGCTTAGATTGAAGGCACAAGGTGTGAGAGCTATCATAGACCAAGCTGCTGAGGATAAAGGTTTCCAAGCAGCTAAGTGGTTGGTAGATAAAGGTTGGGACAAGCGTACAGCTGGACGTCCTAGTAAGAATGAGAAGCTTAAGGAAGAACGTATGCAGGCTAGGCTTGACGATGAGTTTGCTGGTGATGTGGTGAGACTTTTGGGAGATAGGAAATGACAACTAAGATAGCTTTTAATCAGATAGATGGGATGGTGGCTAATGTCAAGGACTTTGGTGCTGTAGGTGATGGCATTACAGATGACTTGGCTGCGTTCAGTGCTGCGAGTGCTGTGGCTACGTACCTGTTCCTCCCTGCCCCGGACGTAGCATACACCCTCTCAGACACATGGGAGGTGGCTAGCGGAGACCCTCTCACTAAGGTGTTCGGAGAGAAGAGTGTTGTACGAAGCGCCTTTGGAACCTTAGTTGCTACCAAGAAGATCTTTAATGCAGATAAGGCAGTTGACCTAGAAGACATCTATTGGGAGACAGACACTACTGACTCAACAGGTACTGCGCCGAGTTGGGACGACCTAAGTAGAACATTTGCATATAAGGCTTTTAATGCAGGGCCAACTGTAAAAGAAGGCTCTACTGTCAGAGGCTGTAGATTCAAGAACTTTGAGCGAGGTCTGATTGTTAACGGCACTAATAGCATTGAAACTAAGACTCTTGTGGAGAATAACTTCTTCACGGAGATAGCAGGGGGGAATGCTGGCTCGACCAAGCTTAACCAGTGTGGAAACATCACTTTCCAGAACAACACTGCATACCTTGGCTCTGAGTGTGTGTTTACATCAAACACAAAATTAAACGTCAATAACAACTTCCTATTTTTACCAGATAAACCTGCTATTGATGTCGGAGGTAGCGCTGCTGTTAATGTAGAAGACATACTAATCTACGGAAACGTCACCACAGGAAGAGATGGTATTGTATGTGAACGAGGGTCGTTCAAGTCAGAGATATCTGGAAACATATGTATCACTACAGCTCTTACACCTAATGGTGTTGGGATAGGTGTTACTGGTTCAGTAGGTGCGCAAGGTGTCGAGAAAACACACATACACGGGAACACCATTTACTCGTACAATAACGAAGAAGGCACCAACGGTAACATGTCAACAGGTGTTAAAGTCGGGATAGACGGTACAGGATTGGTCTGCGAGGACATTAACATCCACGACAATGTTGTCTATGACGCACTCTTCGGTGTGCAAGTGAAAGGGTATGACGATGTTGAAAGGGCTAGTAACGCGCACATTCATAACAATAAGCTCATGCGTATAACCAACTTAGGCATAACCACGCAGTATCTAGATACGGTCAGGACTCATGACAATTACGTATCTAAGAAAGGAACTGCTTATGTAGCAGGGACTAGAGGTATAGGTTTTAATACTGTAACGGATGCCCAGTCTAAGAATGACGAGTGTGTTAACTGGGGTGCGGGGTTCTTTGTCACTGATGAGCTTGATGAAGTTGAGATCGTCAACCCGGTATTGGATAAGGGATCTACTGTTACATGGTCTAGAGTTGTCGAAGAGGGCACAGTTAACGGTGGTCACGTGACTATTAGGGGGCTAGAGTTCGATACCATACCTACTGTTGGAAGCGTTCGAGCAGGCTCAAAGATTAGCAAATACACTTTATCAGAAGGACAAGCCCAAGGTTGGTGGTGTATTTCCGATAGCACTTCAGGAGGCTTGTGGGCACCCACAGCTGCTCTTACAGGCTCTGTCAATAAGTCAGCTACTTTCACTGTTAACTCTACAAACGATATTGGCAAGAAGTTCTCTAACTTCGGCGCAGTCGGAGCAATAGAAGCAGACTTGCCAGCGGGACAAGCAGGACTTAAGTATACATTCAGACGTATTGCTAATGCTTCTTTTAGGGTAGATCCTAACGGTTCTGAATCCATAAGAGGAGGAGGTGCAGGTAAGTACTTACAACTAGGTGCGAACGGGGACTTCGTGACCCTTGAGTGGGATACAAGTTCAAGTGTCTGGGAGATACTGGAAACTAGAGGCACCCTTTCATATGAGCCTTAAAATAATCACACCAACCAAAAAGTTGTAATCCCATGCAAGAAGATGATTGGCTACAAGACGCTAAGCTAAAGCTTAAGCGTATGCCAGCAGAAGCTAAGGAAGTGAGGGAACGTGCCATGCACGATCTCTTCTTCTTTGCCAAGCTGGTGAACCCCGGATACATGTATGGGTCTGTCCACCAAGAAATATTTGCTTGGATGCAGGACTATACATTGTTTGGTCAGGGGGATGAGGCAACAAGCAATAAACTAATAATGCTCCCTCGTGCTCACTTGAAGAGTCACATGGTTGCTACATGGTGTGCTTGGATAATTACACGCCATCCAGAAGTAACTATGCTGTATGTATCAGCAACATCAGAACTAGCTCAGACCCAGCTCTATGCTGTACAGAACATCATGGGCTCCTCTTCATACATGCGCTACTTCCCTGAGTATATCAACCCACAGGAAGGTAAGCGTGAGAAGTGGTCTGCTATGAAGATGACAGTGGATCATGTGCAACGTAAGAAGGAAGGCATACGAGATGCTACAATAGCTACAGCAGGCTTAACAACCAACACAACTGGTTGGCATGCTGATATAGTAGTGGCAGATGATTTGGTTGTTCCTGAGAATGCTTACACAGAAGATGGACGAGAGAGTGTTGCTAAGAAGGCCTCTCAGTTCACCTCTATACGTAACAACGGTGGCTTCACTATGGCCTGTGGTACACGCTACCACCCAAAGGACATATATGACACTTGGAAGGAGCAGGCCTTTGAAGACTTCGATGATGAGGGTAACTTCATAGGCAAGAGTGCTGTGTGGACTATACAGGAGTATGTGGTAGAGCGTGATGGCATCTTTACGTGGCCTAGGGCTGTGCGAGAGGATGGTAAGGCCTTTGGCTTTGATCAACGTTCACTAGCTCGTATAAGGGCTGAGTATGTGGACAGAGTGCAGTTCCACTCTCAGTATTATAACGATCCTAATGACCCCGGCTCAGAGCGTATCTGTAGGGAGAAGTTCCAATACTTCAACCCACGTAAGCTCACACGAGAAGGTAGTAGGTGGATGTATGGTGGGAAGAAGCTTAACATCTATGCAGCAATAGACTTTGCATTCTCCCTATCTAAAGAGGCAGATTACACAGCCATTGTGGTGATAGGCATAGACTGTGATAAGAACATCTATGTACTAGACATAGACAGGTTTAAGTCTGATAAGGCTCATGTCTACTTCAAGCACATAGCAGCCTTACACTCCCGTTGGGGGTTTAATAAGCTTAGGGCAGAGGTGACAGTGGCTCAGACAGTTATTGTTAACAGTATCAAGGACTACTTGAAGAAGGAAGGTATGTCCTTACCTATTGATGAGTTTAGACCGGGTAAGACTGAGGGTAGTAAGGAGGAGCGTATTAAAGCCTCTTTAGAGCACCGTTACGATAACCTAGAGGTATGGCACTGTGAAGGGGGTTGGACACAGCAGCTCGAAGAGGAGCTTGTCCTAGCACGTCCTCCTCATGATGACTTGAAGGACTCCTTAGCATCTGCTGTAGACATAGCTGTTGCACCAAAACAATCTAGGAACAGGGGTATGGAAGACTTCTTTACAGGGGGAACACAAACATCCTCACGCTTCGGAGGTGTTGCCTTTAGGTAGTATATGCCAATAAACTATCCACAAGCCAAGTCCTATTTAATTGAACTGGGGATTTGGCACAGAAACTTTAAGTACTACGATGGTTGGGTGGTATTAGACCTAGCCCAAAGAGAATATAATATGAGGAAAGACAAGTGAGCACTAAGATTGCAGAGATACAGCAGGCCACTGGCCAAGATGCAGAAGCTGCATGGGTGAGTCAGCTTTGGGATAAGTTTAACCAACAACGTAGAGATAAGATAGAGGAGTGGAAGGAGCAAGACGCCTATGTGTTTGCTACAGACACAACCACTACAACCAACTCTACACTTCCTTGGAAGAACTCTACAACCATTCCTAAGCTATGTCAAATAAGAGACAACCTCTTCTCTAACTACGTATCAGCTCTCTTCCCTAATGACAACTGGGTGAAGTGGGAGGCATACAGCAGGGAAGATAATGTGAAGAGTAAGTCAGAGGCCATTGAAGGCTATATGTCCAACAAGGTGAGAGAGAGTAGGTTTAGGACAGAGATAGAGAAATGTCTGTACGACTACATTGACAAAGGTAATGCCTTCGTCACCTCACACTTTGAAGCACGTTATAAAGAAGCTGCTGATGGCTCTATCATCCCAGACTATGTAGGGCCAAGAGCAGGCCGTATCAGTCCCCTAGACATTGTATTCAACCCACTGGCATCTAGCTTTGATGATAGCTTTAAAGTGGTGAGGAGTATTAAGACCATAGGAGAGCTTAAGAAGCTTGCAGCACAAGACCCTGACCAAAGGTTCTGGGCAGATGCTATTGAGCGTAGAGAGGCTCTACAGGGCTTAGCTGGTGGCTATAGTGTAGAAGACTTCGACAAGGCTGTACAATACCAAGCTGATGGCTTTGGTAACATGTATGAATATTATATGTCTGACTATGTGGAGATCTTGGAGTTCTTTGGAGACTACCACGACTCAGAGACAGGCACACTACAGACAGATCGAATCATCACTGTTGTAGATCGTTCATACACTGTACGTAATGAAGCTACACCAATATGGTTCACAGGAGCTAATATACGTCACGTAGGCTGGAGATTCCGTCCAGACAACCTATGGGCTATGGGGCCTTTAGACAACCTTGTAGGCCTCCAGTATCGCTTAGACCACCTAGAGAACCTTAAGGCTGATGCTATGGACTTAACAGTTCATCCACCACTGAAAGTAATTGGTGAAGTGGAAGAGTTTGTATGGGGGCCGGGTGTTGAGATTGGTATAGATGAGAATGGGGATGTACAAGAGCTAGGCAAGAATCTGAATGGTATTATGGCAGCAGCTAGTGAAATGGCAGCCATAGAAGACCGTATGGAGCTCTATGCAGGGGCTCCAAGAGAAGCAGCTGGCATACGTACCCCCGGAGAGAAAACCCTTGGAGAAGTGATGCAACTGGCTACAGCAGCAGGTCGTATCTTTCAGACAAGAGTGACTAACTTTGAGGTGAACTTACTAGAGCCTCTTCTGAATGACATGCTAGAGACTGCTAGACGTAATCTAGACATTACTGACATCATCCGTATCACTGATAGTGAACTGGGCATACAGGACTTCCTAAGCGTCACTAGAGAGGATATTACAGCTAATGGTGTAGTTAGGCCTGTAGGTGCTAGACACTTTGCTAAGCAGTCTCAGGACTTGCAGAACGTAATGACTGTATTCAACTCACCTATTGGTCAGATGATTATGCCTCATACTTCTACTAAGGCACTTACAGACTTCGTAGAGGATATTACAGGACTGTCTGGCTATAACATCTTCACTCCTAACATTGCTGTCTTTGAGCAGCAAGAGACCTCTAGCCTAGTTGGAAGAGCTGGGGAGGAAGCGCTTATTAGAGATACAGCTCCTACGATGGAGGGCTAATGAAGACAACTTGGACTAAGGGTGTAGATAGTCAATTGGAGGCAGACATTAAGTCTGCTTTCAAATCTGCTACAGTGGTTAGGGGGAGACTTGCTGACATCTGCAATGAGAAGATAGAGACAGCCCTCTCTACTAATAAGACACAATACGACAATCCCAACTGGTGCTATCAGCAAGCTGACATCATTGGTTACAGGAGAGCACTAGAAGAAATAGTTAGCTTATTAGAAAAATAATTGTACGAAAAACTCAATATTTCTAGTATATAGTAGTATACTAAGAATATACAGGTTATACAAACTTCTTATAATATAAACATTATATTAGATAATTTATTAATAACATAAAGGTTATACATGACAGACCAGTCAGCATTTAATAGCACTACCAATCAACAGGAAACCCCTGTACAACAACCATCTCAAGAATCAGCTTTTACCAACCAGTTAAGCATGATTAAGAATGAGAATGGAGAGCAGAAATACAATGATGTCCCTAAAGCACTTGATGCATTAGCTCATAGTCAGTCTTACATTCCACAGCTTAAGTCAGAGGTTGATACTCAGGCAGCTGAAATTGCAAGACTAACAGAAGAGTTAAGTAAGAGAGCAGCAGTGGAAGACGTTGTAGGAAAGCTCACTGCACAGCAGGCCCAACCTGAGTCAACCCCTCAAGTTAGTGGAATGAATGAGCAGGAGGTATTAAACCTCGTTCAGAACTTCTCAGCTCAACAGTCAGCGCAGACGCAGGCTAGCAGCAATGAGAAACAAGTTAGTGATGCATTGTTTGGACAGTATGGAGACAAGACCCAAGAGGTTGTTGCTTCCAAGGCTTCTGAACTAGGCATGACTGTCGAAGCTCTTCAGAGTTTGTCACAGACAAGCCCTCAAGCAGCACTTCAACTCTTCAATCAAGCTAGTGGTTCACCAGCTCCTAAAGCAACATCAGGGTCTGTGAACATACCACCAAGCTTTCAGAAAGAAGAGGGCTTAGCACCTCCAGAGAAATCTCTCTTGCGAGGAGCATCCACTAAAGAACAGATAGCATACTTGCACAAAGTGCGAGATGCTGTCTATCAAAAACATAACGTTGAAACATAATTTGAGGAAATATAATGCAGTTAACAACTAATACTACAGCGTTCATCGAGCAGGAGATCTATTCAGACTTCATTCTGATGAACCTACATGATGGCTTGCTAGGGGAGCAATACTATCGTAACGTAGCAGACTTTGGTTCAGGTGATACAATTAACATCCCTACCATTGGTTCTGTAACTATTCAAGAAGGTACTCAGAACGAAGCCTTCACATACAACCCAATCGACACTGGTCGTGTAACTCTTGCTATCACTGATTATGTTGGTGATGCTTGGTTCGTTACTGATGACATGCGTGAAGATGGTTATAACGTAGATGCTCTTATGGCAGCTCGTTCAGCTGAATCTACTCGTGCTCTACAAGAGAACTTTGAGACTCGCTTCTTAGCTA
>Ga0098054_1001902_pt1 | contig 10147 bp, 4 predicted proteins | sample 16_taG_FD_75048 | JGI IMG/M metagenome (GOLD analysis project Ga0098054, IMG submission 75048) | Marine viral communities from the Subarctic Pacific Ocean - 16_ETSP_OMZ_AT15313 metaG | ecosystem: Environmental > Aquatic > Marine > Oceanic | place: Pacific Ocean | collected 2015-01-18
AGGCAAACCACGACTACGAGAAGGACGAGACAAAGGAGTCTTCTTCACCTGCTCGTGTAAATCTTTAAAGAACTGAATGATCGCAGCCCAATCAACAGCATCAGGAGCCTCAACGACACCCATACCATTCTCAACCCAGTCACCTAACACATCACCCGGACACGTCGTATACCCTTCACGACTCTTTTTACGATGCGTTGAAACCCAAAGCCCTCTGCCGAAATGAGACTCAGCGGCATCAACAACTGTTTGTAAAGCACGTAAAGCATTGTCGCTAGGCTTGTGATAACCCCAACCAGTAAAGCACACACTAATGGAACGACTGTTCCAACCCTTAGTCCCCGCTCCTCGGTTATCCCAACCACGTCCTTCAAAAATTACACCACTCTCATCCACCAACCAGTTGTACCCGATACCATCCCAGCCTTTGCCCATATGATGACGTTCAAAAGCCTTCACCGCATCAGAATTTTTAGGTCCGTTTTCCACACCAGAATGATGTATAACCACACCTTGTACCCTTGATTTATTTAATTTATCGAACCTTCCTTTAGGAGGATTCTTAGCGCCCCATTCTTTTCTGGAAACATATTTCATACTCATAAACCTTTCTTGTCCCGTTTACTTTCCTAGTCTAGTCTCAACGATTCTCAAAAGATTTCCATACTTCACGATCTCTTGACTCGGCAATCGATCTGCGAATCTCTTCACTGCGTTGCCTACGAGGAGTGTAAATACGGACACTCACCCCACCTAACGTGGACATGATAGTTTGAATCCACGTTTCCTGAGTCTTCTCATCTTCAGGGATGATACGACGGAACCTACCCAAGAAAGGCAACATGTTTTCTAAAATGCCTAACTTCTTATCATTGATCATCCACTCACCCTTAGAGTTCTTGTCGCCCCAACCAAGCATCTTTAAAGAAGTAGTCATACCCGGAATTGTTCTGAAAGCAACAGGTAATTTTATGTACTCGTCGCGGTAAGGAATACCAGCAAACAACTTTTTGCCCGCCCAATACTCAATAGGGGTTTTAAAGAACGGAGTAGCACCAGACATGACCTGCTCTAAAGCCATACCCCCACCTTCACGAGTAGGATCTAACCTGAACAAATCTTGCAACGGCAAATCAGGAGTACCATAAGTAACCGAGCCGCCTATCTTCCAAGGCAACTGGATGTTGAAATTCTCTAAGAAATAATCAGGAACCATTCCTTCTTTCTCTTGCCCATACTCCAAGTTCTCTTTCAAACTTTGCAAACGACTAAACTTGCCGGGATTTCGAGCAAGCAACTCGACCTGCAAAGGAAGATTCTTACGTGTCCACGTGTAAAATGGGAAGAAACGCTTACCATACTTTTGTTCAATGGCGGACAAACCACCGTAATTAAAGTGCAACTTGTAAATCATTTCCAACGCATCATCCAAAGAACCACCAGTGTTCATCACATGCAAACCAGTACCCAAACGCATCATCTGCTCAGCGAACGCATTAGCATGACGAACACCAGCAAACAAAACAAAACCTGCGTCCAAAGGATTCAAAGTTATACGAGCCTGCCGATTAGCGTTCTCTTTATTACCCACGACATAATCTAAAAATCCGGGTTGTCCTAAATCAATATCAACAGACGACGCTGCCTGACCACCACCATGCCCACCAGATCTAACAATCTGATAAGCATCTTTGTACTGCTGATAATTAGAATCACCTTTCTTGGTTTCACTAAGCAACAAACGCAACCCCTCTTCAAAGTCACCCTCACCCCTCTTGTAACCCTTCATTAACAGACGTGCAGTGGAAAGATTCACATCCAAAGGAATGTCAGCGAACCACATGTTAGCCATACCACCAAAAATGTTTCTCATAACAAAACCCGGAGTGGCAACCATCTGTGCTTTCATCCAGTTATGCACCCTGTCATACTTAGCAACAAGGTCACCCACCGCTTGTCTGTCATTCATCTTTTGAGTAGCAAGCATCGCATCAATAACACTGTTAGCCATGTACTCATCGCCCGCAACCCTCCACGGACCCCACATTTGACGGCTACTATAATTGAAAACATCACGCAACTGTTCAGCAGTAACATTATTTAAATCAACGCCACCACCAAAAGAATTAAGATTAAATGCTTTACCATTCTCAGAACCCAACTGTGCTGTTATATCCTGAGCAAAACCTAACCGTTCACGTTCCGCAGCAATCAACTGTGCTTCAAGATCTAAACCTCTAGCAATAATCTTTTCAACTAAAGTCTGCTCTTCCAGATGTGCTATAACGTTAGACCCTCTTCTACTAGTCCAAAATGCTCCCGTACTTTGTGCTCTTTGAAATTCCAACTCAGTTCTTTTAATCTGCTCAACTAAATTTAAACGAGTTTGATCCATACCTAAAACAATACGTTGACCGGCTACAAACTCTGCTTGAGAAATCTCAGGTAAATTAATTATTCTCACACCACCACGCTGGGATCCAAGCATACGCTGTTCTTCTATAGCCTCTGTAGCCTCACGCCCAGCCTGACGAATAACATTAAACAACTCAAGGTTTCCTTGTATCGTGTCAGGCTGACCCTCTGCTGATAAAAGTCTTAACGCTTCAGCAGCATCATCACCCCAAACAAGCCTCGCCTGTTCATACAACTGATTAAAATGTTTCTCAAAATTATCGAACAACACATCAGCAGCAACCTCAGCCTCAGACAAATAATCCGTTTGAAGGACATCCTCCAACTCGCCCAACTCTCTAACAACTTTCAGAAACGGTTCAAGTTCCGTGAAAGTAGCAGCAACCTCACCAGTAGTAAACGGATCTTCACCAAATAATCTACGCAAAGCAGCCCCAGTAGGACCTTCTAACTGACCCGGAACCGCAAGGTCAGTGCTTCTAGGACGCGACCAAATACCCCCCTGCATGTGTCTGATAGGATTACCCGGCTGATAATTGTTCAACTCCATACCCACAGTAGGAGTACGCAGCATTGAACCTGATATTCTACCCGCCCAAATGTTTCCGTGATTTAAACTCTTAAAATCAGGACTAGAAACGAATCCTATTAAACCATAACCGTGAGCACGAGCAACATCCCCTTGATACATTTTCATAGCAACGGCTATTTCCGCTCTTCGTTGAGGAGTCATCTCTTCTCCTCTTACCCTCTCCCAATTCCTAACCTGAGGAGGTTTATCGGCAGTAGGACGAGTCCGTTTAGTAGAATCATCAAGACGAAACGGTCTGTTAACAATGTCACCGTTTACAGTCAACTCAATAGGATCAATATCTAAATTAGCAGTATCAAAATAGTTTCTAACATTACCACTCACCCAACCAGCGGGACCATCAAAAACTTGTTGCTCAGTTCCAGCACCCGGAAGTTTAACCGTGTTGCTCTGATACACACCGTCTTGATCTCTCCACCTGTAAGTGTACTCTTCAGGAACACGGGCTATTCTACTGCTCGGTGCTTTTACAAACACAGCACTCTCTGCAGCCAACGCAGAGCCATCCCAAGCATCTACAGAATAATTTTTTATTATATTCAAACCAAGGTCGGCGTTCCCAGCAGCACCAATGCTTATATTCACACCCATTCTGTCGGCAGCCAAAATAAAAGTAGAATCCAACCAGTTCAACACTCCTTGCACCACACCAATAGAAATTATTTCCCAAGCCTGTGGATCGTATGCAGCCATCGTTTGAGCAAAAGTACTTTCAAGAGTGTCATGAGCACCCATTAACATCCATCCTGCACCGCCAATTCCGTTCGTGTCACTTGAAAAATGAGTACTTATACTAACTACCCCTGAGTCATTAGTTAATGTGTTAAGCCAAAGATCTCGGTCGAGATCATTTATTACTCCTCGCGTATACATATCATTTACTGCTTCAATCGCTCTATTGTTAGCCTTATGCAACGTGTTTAACGATTCAACCATGCGGTGTTTCATAGGATGATCGCTTCTTAAAATAATGTCTCTCCACGAGTTGGCTAGTTGACCAGTCGATGACAATGCTGTATCTACACCATAGATAATAGGATTTTCAAATGAAGGTATATACCCCGGAGTATAATTTGTACCAGAAGGCATACCGAATGCTTCATTAAATTCTCTGAAAACAAAATCACGAACCGATTCAGCAGGCAACATGTTCACACTCGTAGAATTACCAACCGTGTCATTAATCAACTCTGCTGCACGAACCGTCCTGTCCGACAACATGGCATCCTCTATCCGAGTTTTTAAAAGAGGAATCAAAGTATCTTCTACAAATTCAACCTTGGGTCTCAGAAAATCGTTAGCAAAATCTGTTAAAGCCTGAGTAGTTTCAGCAGGGGTTACTGCCTCGTGACCCAAATAATCAAGAACTTGCTCACCTTCTTCTCGTATAACAGCAAAGTTATCTATTGCCTCTCTTATAACCCGCAAACGAACCATCGCAGGTCCAATATCCTCCAAGATAGGACCCAACACTTTCACAGCATCTATAGCATCACGAGTTTGACTAGTAGGACCGAACCCTCTACGCGGATAACCTGCTATATCTAAAAAAGTAACAGGAGAATCAGGATCTACCATACCTCTACGAGTTAACGATGAATTAATATCATCAATCATTCCTGAAAGTTCATCAGTTATCATTACAACTTCCGCATCAGACTCAATCAACTCTTGAATTAAAGTTTCGTAAGTATCTTCCGCTAACTCTTCCGCCTCATCAGCCGCTCTCATTCTTCCAGATATGTACTCACGACTGGCACGACCACCACCCTCAGCGGTAAAAGGCTCAGAACTTAACTGCAAATCTTCTATTAAAGTTGCTTCCATGTTTTCACGGGCAGCAATCCTAGCCCTAACAAGTTTCTCGGAGGCGGACAACTCGTTGTACTCTGCTTTTAAAGCAGCGACAGTGTTCTCGGCTGCTTCCAAAGCCTCAATCTGATTAACATAATTATCTGCATTAAAAATAATTCCTCGACTAGCGAGGTACTGTTCCAAAAATCTTAACCGTGCATCCGCCGCCATAGAATAAACATATGCGGCACGCTTAGCAGCATACCCTTGCTCCCATATTGATTGCCCTGCTTCCATCCATCCTGCCGCTATGAGAGCATCATCTATTTGTTCTTCAACTGAGCGACCTAAAGTGTCTTCCGCACCAAACCCGTACCTGACACGATTAGCATTCCGCAACTCCTGAATGGCCTCAAACCGTTGGACATTTTCTGTAGATGGATACGTCATACCATGATGATCATGGATCAATCTAGAAGCAGGATCATTAGGATCAAAATTACGATTCAATCTACGTATACTAGTTCCATCTCTCATACCACCCGGATTTTTTAAAACAACACTAGACCAAGTGCTCCGATCCGAAGGAGTGTCAACACTAGGAATAGAAATCTCTCTACCTCTCACATACTCCCCGCTAGTGGTAATACGAGAAGGCTGAGTTGTGCGCTGCTTCAAACGATTAACAGTCGCACGTGCTCTCCTCTGAGCACCCGTCATATCTCCCACACTAGACAACGGCTCCTCAAAAAGACCCGTTACACCCGACACCCACTCGATGTCCGCCACATCCTCAACACCGTACATGGCACGAAGAAGAGCCTTACCCTCCTCAGTCATAACCATAGCAGAGTAACCACCATAATCATTCAACACATCGTCCACATCCCGTAAGAAAGCGCCAACAGGAAGACCATCCTCACCAAACTCTAAAGGACCATACAAGTTATCTTGAATAAAGATCCTCATCTCAGGTTCTTCAACCAAATCTATAAGCAACTGTTTAACAGCACCTATTTCCTGAAGAGTCATATCAGGATATTTAGACTGAAGATGAGCCAACCTTTCTGGAGTACCCGCATTACCCACCACATCCTCAGGATCTTTCAACCTCGCAACCCAAGCAGGTTCACGATCAATACGCCCCAAAGTAACATCATCAACATTGTTATAATTGCGATGAATAACATTCTCAACCTGACGGGTATGCTTCTGCATACGCTCAGTCAAATAACCAACACCCATATTGGAACGATCAAAACCTGACCGCATCTCAGAAGCCAACAAAATATCATCCACATCTCTGCTGCGACTCAAAGTCCTAGCAGCATCCCTCGCCTGCCTTCTACTTTTCTCATACGCCGCCGCAGTCTCTTGAGGATTACGTGCTCTACGCAAATCATCTATATACTCTGTTTGAGGATCAACAAAAAACTTTTTAAAAGCCTGAGCACCCTTAGTGGTAGCAACCTTCTCATACAACATTCCCGGACCAGCCATAATAGAAGCAGAAATACCACTCGCTACAGGGAACACACCAACAGGCAACGTATCAACAGGAACACGAGCAGCCTGCCTCACAAACTGTCTAGCCTCCTCAGATAAACCAGCAGGTAAATCCTTTAAACGTTTCTTACTCTGAGATTTGAAAATAAGATCAGCCAGATCGTCCGTATCATCAACACTTTTTAAAGCACCCTCTTTAACCAACCGTGCTCTCTCCGCTAAAGGAACCTGCTTCGCTCGTTTACGAGCCATAGTCTTAGAACCCCTAGTGATACCCCCTAAGAAAGCACCAGTACCCGGAACTCTGAACCTTAAACCTGTTTGAATACCCAACTCGTCAATTAACTCTTTACCTACTTTGCCATGGTTACGAGTCAACACGTTACGAGCAGCCGAAATGCTTCTCTTCTGCCCAGTAGCCTTAATAGCATCCTTGATAGCGTTCCTTCTTAAAGGATCAGTTGCCTCATCTAAAAGAAACTTAAGATTAGAAGTCAACCTTTTAGTGCCACCAGCACGAGCAACAGCAGCCATACCACCCGAAGCAGTGAACGGATCAGTAGCAATATCGCCCACAAAACCAAGCAGACGATTACCCCACGTTCCTAGATCAACACCCTCTTCGTGAATAAGGTCACCGAAACCATACCATTCATCACTTAAAGCCTGATCACGAAACTCTCCGAAATTGAAACCTTCACCTTGAAACAGGTCAATAGTTTCTTTAATACCAGAACGAACAGTCTGCCCCGGAATCGCTAACCCTTTAAAAATTGTACTAAGAATCCCTCCATCGGGTTCTTGACGGTCAGCGGGGTTAACTATAGGAGTGTAAGGAAGAGAGGCTAAACGTTCGAAAGACATCTGCCCTACAGGAGCGGTTCCTCTGGGAGCAGGAGCACGTCCTCTTTTTATTATGTTTTGAAGCGCATCATTAACGGCAGACATCTGATGCTAATTCCAAGACTTAGTAGGTTCGTTCCAAACTTTTCCGCTCCCTAAAACCCGTTCAATGTAATCACGAATATCATTTTCTTCAACATTTGTATTTCCTAAAATCAATGCGCGATAAGCCTCTGGAGGATAACTCTTACCCTGTACCATGACACGATCCGAGTCAAATAAGTTACCTAAAGCAGGTAAACCACCCCCAATACCTAGAGGATCAGGCGCTCCGGGTAGATTAAAATCTCCCGGCTCTTGAAATCTAGTAGGATCAATAGCCGCTTCTGCTTCTAATAATTCTTTTAACATCTCCTCAGATTCAGAAAGATTATCTGCACCAGTACCATATACAATCTCCGCTACCTGATCTGCAATAGCAGCCGCAGTAGCAGGGTCACCACCCATTACAGGGTCACCCATGCCACCACCAAGACCAGAAATCTGACCCAACACACCTTCCCAGAACAAACTAGTATCCTCAGCAATACCCTCATCTAACAAAATGTCCTGAATAGCCAACCTGAAGTTACGCTCAGAAAGACCACCCAACTGAAGATCATCAATACGAGTAACCACATCAGTCCACGCATCAGGATTACCACGAGTAGCCATAAACACAGTTTCAACAACAGGAATATCCGCCTCAGGATCTAAAGCAGCCCACCCTTGAGCAGCCTCAGTAGCAGCCTCAGACACACCCTGTTGAAATTCCCTCTCCTGCATGTCCAACAACTCATCCTGATAGAAAGCATCATCCGTGTATTCTGTCCGCCATTGAGCGTCATCAACAGCATCCCTAACGATCTGCCTGTCCAATTGAGCCTGATCCATTATCGTGCGCTGATCAACACCATACCTAGAAGTATCAGCCGTTATAGCAGCCAACTCTCTACTCAAAGCCCTATCTGCTGCCGCTTCCTGAGCAGCCACTACAGCAGCGTCCCTACCAGCCTGTATACCAGCAACATCAGTGCCAGACATTTGACCAGCAGCAAAAATATTAGGATCAAGATTCAAATAAGATCCCAAAACATCCCCGTACAACGCAGCCTCATCAACAGAGCGAATATCATCCACAGAACCTAACTCTGCAGCCAAACCAAGATTACGAGCATCAGTTCTTAAACCCTGCTCAATGTTGCCAAAATTACCTACACCCATCATAGTTAACGCATCATCGCTCATGCCACCGATACGACCCATAGCACTCAATAACGCTTCATCTTCTTGAGCGGCACCTCTACTAATAGCATCTGACATAGCAAACGTGTCCGCAGCCAAAGAAGCATCAACGTCACCCATCAACTGTGCATTCAAAGCATCCATTCGAGAACGTTCAGCAGCCTGATCTTCAGCAAAAGCAGCCAAAGCCAAATCCTGTTCGCTCATAAAACTTTCATATATAGATGCTTGCTGCTGCTCCCACAACCCTTGAGCAGTTTCAATATCCATAAGACCAGCATCTAATGCTGCTTGAATATACCCCAACGTGTCTTGCAACGCATTATCAATAATTGCTTTTTGTTGCCCTCCAAAACTTGTATCAACAGGACCAACAGGAGGAGGAACGACAGTAGTAGGAGGAGGAACCACGGCAGCGGGAGGAGGAACAATTGCAGGAGGATCAAGAACTATTTCAGGATCAGAAAAGATTTCAGGCGCAGGTGCTTGACCTGCCGCTGCCGCCACAGCATCAAAAAAACCAGAATCGACAGCAGCATTAAAATAATTCATCTCATCAATAGATAACCCAGTAAGCGCATCTAAATTCGCTGCAATCTTTTCAGGACTTTCTCCAGAATTTTGAATATGTTGAGCCGCTGTAGCCAACGGTCTCATCCCTTCCATATTTCCGGGTCCCATAGTCGCAGCAGGCTGAGCACGAGCCGCAAGGTTAGCACCCACAGAAGGCATACCTAAACTACCCCAATCGTAATCAGCCATCTGTTGAAGATGCATATTAGAACCACGAGGAGGAGAAGTTCTAGATCGTGCAGCAACAGCAGGAGGAACAGCAGGCGCAGCAGGTTTAGCAGTCCTAGAACCCGTATACCCCGCACCTGCTACAGCAGCAGCCGCAGGAGCCATCATTTTTGCTTTCATCGCAAAAGCACGAGGATCAGCAGAACGCTGCCTTTCTAACGCTTTTAAATAATCATCAACAGCAGCCATTAACTTAAAGCCTCCCGAATTTTCGCAGCAGTAGAAGCACGTTGAGTGTTAGCATCAAACGAATCTTGAAAACGAGAACCAAAATAATCCCCATAAGCACCCATACGTTCCAAAGCAATATTAGTCAAAGCATCATCCAACATCGCACCACGTTCAGCCATCACCCGACTATAATTAGCCGCTGCATCAGCCATACCAAGATTCTTAACACCTGAAGTTTCAAACCCACGCTGAGCATAATTACTCAACAACTGAGGAACCTGCTTTTTGTACTGCTTACCTAAATCAAACCTGTCTGTCTCATAACCACGCTTGGCCCTTTTAGCAGTACGGGTTGTACCCGCCAAAGAACGCGACAAACGTTGCTCAGGAGAAATCCCGTAAGGATCTGAAATATTGTAATTACTGAAAGGTTGATAAGCCATAATTATCTACTTTGTTTAATACCCGGATATCTTCTACGAACAGCCGCACGAACCCGTGCCTTTTGAGCAGGAGAACCATGTTGAGAAACACGAGCCAAAGCATTACGAGCGTGAGACCGATCGTTGATCGGATACTTACGCTGCTTAGGCATAGCAAAATCTCCCCGTGGAAGGTTTCTTCTTTGTGAGGCGGACAAACGAGCCATCTAGTTAAACACCTGACCCGCAATGAGAAGAGTGGCGGTGTCTACAACAACATTGAGAACAACAGCCCCCTCCGACCCACCGCCGCTGAGAG
>Ga0098054_1001913_pt1 | contig 10104 bp, 7 predicted proteins | sample 16_taG_FD_75048 | JGI IMG/M metagenome (GOLD analysis project Ga0098054, IMG submission 75048) | Marine viral communities from the Subarctic Pacific Ocean - 16_ETSP_OMZ_AT15313 metaG | ecosystem: Environmental > Aquatic > Marine > Oceanic | place: Pacific Ocean | collected 2015-01-18
AAGAAGAAAAAATATTACAGGAAGAAAAACAACCAGAGCTTCCTGAAGGCGTAGAAAAACTTGTACAGTTTATGGAAGAAACTGGAGGAACTGTCGAAGATTACACAAAACTTAATCGAGATTACTCTAAAATAGACAATGTAAGTTTATTACAAGAATACTACGAATATAGTAAACCTCACTTAAATCAAGAAGACATTAATTTTTTAATGGATAAAAATTTTGCTTATGATGAGGAGACGGATGATCCGTCGGACATAAAAGCTAAGCAATTAGCTTTTAAAGAGGAATTATTTAAAGCTAAAGACCTTTTGAAAAAAACAAAGGAAAAATATTATACTGATCTTAAGTTAAGATCTAAACAACAAAATATTTCTCCTGAATATCAAAAAGCTCTAGAGTACTATAATAATTCTCAGCAATTTGACAAACAAGCTGAAGAAGCTAAATCTGCTTTTATAAAAGAGACAAATAATGTTTTTAACGAAGAATTCAAAGGTTTTGATTTTAAGGTAGGAGAAAACAAATACAGAGTTAAAGTAGATGATGCTGAAAAATTAAAAACAACCCAATCAAATCTAAATAATTTTTTAAATCCATATATTAAAGATGGTAAATACTCTGATATGCAGGGTTATCATAAAGCTATATTTACTGCACAAAATGCGGATAAAATAGCAAATCATTTTTACGAGCAAGGCCGTGCCGACGCTATTAAAGATGCTGCTAAAAAAGCTAAAAATATAAATATGGATCCAAGACAAGAAGGCTCTACTGTTGTAACTAATAGTGGAGATAAAATTAGAGTTGTTTCGGGGGAATCATCTGACAAATTGCGAATTAAATGGAAATAATAATAACTTAAAATCAAAACAACATGGCTTTTACAAGTGGTGTACCGGCTGCATTGCAACCAACGCAAACTAAAACTTTGTATTCCGGTAATTACATTGATTTCACAGCTGCGGCTTTCGATCAATGGACACAACAATTTTTACCAGACGTGTACGAAAAAGAAGTTGAGAGATATGGTAACAGATCTATCGGTTCTTTTCTTCGTATGGTTTCTGCTGAGATGCCTTCTACTTCAGATCAAATAATCTGGACTGAGCAAGGAAGATTACACACAAGATATGCTAACTGTCTTCCGCAAGGAAGTGCTGGTGTTATGCCAGCTGCTGGAGCGGCTGCTGCAATTGTAGCAAATGCAAATCCAGGAGGCGTACTTAACTTTAACATACCTGCTGCGAACCAACCTACTAGTTTAGGTGTTAGTTCAGTAGCTACAACGGCATGTAACTTTAAAATAGGACAAACAGTTATGGTCCAAGTTCAAACTGCAGCTAATTCAGCTGTTGGTGGAACTGGGGAAGTAATAAAAGGAGTTTGTACTAATGTATCAGGACAGCAATTTCAAATTAAGTCTTACCTTTCACACGGTGGTGTTACTGCCATACAAGAGGTTACTGCTATTGCTTACGGATCTGAATTTGCTAAAGGTACTGGAAACTTTACTGATAGCTTAGATCCAGGATATGCTACATTTACTAATGCACCTATCATTTTAAAAGAAAATTATCAAATCAGTGGTTCTGACACAGCTCAGATCGGTTGGATTGAAGTTACTTCTGAAAATGGTGCTAGTGGATATTTATGGTATATTAAATCAGAGCACGAAGTAAGACTAAGATGGGAAGACTATCTAGAAATGTCTATGGTTGAAGGTGTAAAAATGGGGACTAATGGTGTTCCTGTTCCAATTGCACTAGGAACTTATGGCGGTAGTTTAGCTGCTCAAAATGCTAGAGGTACTGAAGGATTCTTCTCTGCTCTAGAGGCAAGAGGAAATGTTTATACTGGTTTCGGTGGTCAAGCGGCTGCTGGAGTTGGTAATGGAACTCTAACTGATTTTGACGCGGTACTTAAGCAATTAGATAAACAAGGTTCAATTGAAGAAAACATGCTTTTCTTAAATAGAGAACTTTCTTTAGAAATTGATGACATTCTTGCTATGCAAAATGGTAATTATGGTGGAGCTGCCGGTGCTACAAAAGGTACTTCTTATGGAGTATTTAATAATAGCGCTGATATGGCTCTTAATCTAGGCTTTACTGGATATAGAAGAGGATCTTATGACTTTTACAAAACTGACTGGAAATATCTAAATGACTGGTCAACTCGTGGAGGTTTTGGTGATATTGAAGGAGTTTTAGTTCCAGCAGGAACTTCTACTGTTTATGATCAACAACTTGGTCAAAATATCAAAAGACCATTCTTACACATCAGATATAGAGCTTCAGAAACTGAGAACAGAAAAAACAAATCTTGGATAACAGGATCTGTTGGAACTGACACTCCTACTTCTGATATTGATATCATGAAAGTAAATTACTTAAGTGAAAGATGTCTTATCACTCAAGCTGCTAATAATTTCGTATTATTTAAAGCTTAATTTTTAACTATAGGATACGGGCCCTTCGGGGCCTCGTGTTCTTATTTTATATTATTTTATTATGACAACACAAACAAAAGAATTAACTAGTAGTGTACCTGAAGTTGAAAAAGGCTGGGTATACAAAGATAGAACATATGTATTAAAAGGATCAAATGCTCCTATTTCTTACACTATTCAATCTAAACACACGCCTCGTAAACCATTAATGTGGTTTGATGAAGGATTAAAAATCAATAGAGAATTAAGATTAGCAAGTAATCAAAAATCTTTATTTGCCGACGAACAAACAGGGTTTTCTACCTTAACACATATAATATTTTTAGATGGAGTATTAAATGTATCGCGTTCTGAAGTAAATATGCAAAAACTTTTATCTATTTATCATCCTATGCGGGATCAACTATTGGCTGAAGTAGATATGGCTAAGCGAGCTTCTGATGAAATTGAAGATTTAGAATTTGAATTAAAAGCATTAAACTTAGTTCAAACTTTAGATATAGAACATTTGGAGGCAATTATGCGTACTGAACTTGGAGGCAGTGTAACAATGATGTCTTCAAAAGAATTAAAACGTGATGCATATACCTTTGCTAAAAAAGAACCTTCTTTATTTATTGAATTATCACAAGATGAAGACATAAAACTGAGAAATCTAGCTAATAGAGCAGCGGAACAAGGTATAATAAATCTAGCTGAAGATGGAACAGTATTTAAATTTGCTAATGGTAAAAAAATAATGACTATTCCATTTGATCAACATCCTTATGGTGCTTTGGCACAATATTTTAAAACCGATGATGGAGTAGATTTAATGAAATCTCTTATAAAAAAGCTTAATTAAGCTCACCGGATATGAGGCGAGAAATCAGCCTCATATTCACTAAATAATAAAAGAAAATAAATGATTAATATTAATAATGTATATCAAACAGTTCTTGTTCTAGCTAATAAAGACAATAGGGGTTATATTACACCTGCTGAATTTAATCGTATGGCTGATCAGGCTCAGAATGAAATATTTGAAGGATATTTTGTTAGGGAAGCATCATACGAAATGACCGGAGGCTTAGAAAGCGATTTTTCTAATCCTGTTTTAAATATTTCAGAAAGGATAAATCTTTTTTATAAAAATGATACTCCTACATTAACTAATGGCATTTTTCCATTCCCTGCAGACTTAAGACAATTAGGTGTAGTAAGTGTTGATGGTAAAGTAGCTGATTTTGCTAGCCATGAAGATATAAAATATATTAATCTTTCTCCTTTAACTTACCCTGTAAAAACACAGCCTGTATATACTCTCCATGATACCGGAGTGAAAGTATATCCTTCTACAATCACCGCAGATGTTGAATTAGAATATCTTAAAAATCCTGTGAGGCCAAAATGGGGATACATAATGCCCACAGCTGCACAGATACAAAGTGGGGTACCTAATGAACCTATTTATGATTCTACGCAATTTGATCCTGCTACAGATAGTTATGATACCCCTGCTAAATCCTATAATTTTGATGTTAGCCCAGCTGAATATGCAAAAGTAATTGTAATGATTTTAGGATATGCAGGAATTACTATTAAACAAGGAGATGTAACTGGATTTGCGCAAGGAAAACAAGCCCAACTCTCTCAAACTGAACAATAATGGCAATATCAAGAAAACCTTTAGACGTAGACAATTACTCCGCATTAGATGGCGGAAATGGGACCGCTGTACCAGGGTACTATAGAAGAACTAATCTCAATGATATAATAAATAATTTCATGGTGGCTTATATTGGGGATGGGAAAATTTTAACTAAAGTTCCAAGATATGAAGTAGCATTTTGGGCTCAAAAAGCAGTTCAAGAGTTCAGTTATGATGTATTTCACTCAGAAAAAGCCCTAGAAATACAGTTAAGTTCTTTAAGACAAATGTCATTACCATCAGATTATGTAAATTATGTAAGAATATCGTATACGGATGCTTATGGAATAGAAAGAACTATGTTACCAAGTGGTACAACTACCGCTAATCAAGGGGTAGCTCAAGATGATGAATATAAATATCTTTACGATCAAGATGGTAATTTAATAGAGTCTCAGGAATCAACAACTATAGAAAGATATCAAACAGCTAAGAACAATATAACCACAGAGGAAACATTGAATTACTATAATGGTTATTATACTTGGGATAATTTTGGATACTACGGTAGGCGCTATGGATTAACACCTCAATTTCAAAATAAAAATGGTAGTTTTGTATTAGATTTGGATGCCGGACAAATATATTTTGATGCATCCATCCCAAAAGATACTTATGTAACACTAAGATATATTTCAGATGGTTTAGGTGATAATGGAAATTTTGAAAACGTTTATGTTCCTAAAATGGCAGAAGATGCTGTAATGACATCTGTATTATATAACTTATCTAAAATTAGACAAGCCGCTAGTGCTGTTGCTGGATTATATAAACGAGAAGCTTATGCAAAAATGCGTAATGCTAAAATAAGATTATCTAATATGAAGATTGCAGAAATGACCAATATTTTCCGCAATAAAGCTAAATGGATTAAACATTAATAAAATTTTATGCCAGAATTAAAAAGAGCTTTCAATGTCGGGCGAATGAACCGTGATTTGGATGATAGATTAGTACCTCCCGGTGAATATCGAGAAGGATTAAACATTAATGTAGGGAAATCTGAAGGATCTGAAGTTGGTGCAATTGAAAATTTATTAGGCAATGAATTGATAGGGGACATAAATATAGCGGGATCTAAATGTATAGGAGTCTTTAGAGATAACTTTAAGGAAACTATATATTTCTTTACTACTACTAATAATAGTAGTAATGAAACAAACATAGGAACCCATGGGATATATGAATTTAGTCAATCCAATGGTCAATTAAGGACTTTAATTAGTCGATCTGATTTAAATTTTCATCAAAAATTTCCAGTAAATGGTATAAACTTAATTGACAATCTACTTTTTTGGACTGATGATAGAAATCCACCTCGTAAGATAAATGTAGAAAAAGCTAGAAATGATTTTGATTATTATGATAATTTAACTTCTTTAGATAATGTCGCATCTGTTGCTAAATTTGCTCCTTATAGTTCTGCTACAGTCTTAAGTATTGGAACAACCAACGAACAGGGTACCACTATTACATCAAATTTCTTAGAAAATAAAATAATAAGATTCTCTTATAGATGGAAATTTGAAGATGGGGAATACAGCATTTTAGCCCCTTTTACTACTAGTATGTTTTCTAGACTAGGCAATCCTGATACAGTTAGCACAGCAGCAGGAAATTTTGGAGAAATAGAAACTTTTGTAAATGCTATTAAATCTGTTCAACTAGAAATTCCAACTCCAACTGGTTATGGAATAGTTGAAGCTGAATTGGTATATAAAGAAACTGGTTCTGGGGCTTTATATGTAGCTGAAAGTCAAGCAGTTTCATCTACAACTAGTTTTGTAAACTTTTTTTATGAATCCCAAGATCCATTTAGAACTATTCCATCTAGCCAATTAACAAGAATTTATGATGCTGTACCTAGAAAAGCTAAAACACAAGAACTTGCTGGAAGTAGATTAATATATGGTAATTTTTTACAAAATTATAATGTTCCAGATATAAGTTTTAATGTTACACGCACCGGTGAGACAGACGCAAGAAATGATAGAATATCTTATTTATCAGTTAAATCAAGAAGAACTTACCAAATAGGAATTGTATTGGCAGATAAATTTGGAAGATCAACACCTGTTATTTTATCTAGTACGGGAGGAGATTCTATATATGTGGATCCAAAGACTGGTGATGCTGATTCTACTACCGCATTTAATGCTTTAAGAATTGCATTTTCCCAAACTCAAATAGATGCTTTAAAAGCTTTAGATTGGGCTTACTCTTATAAAGTTGTTATTAAACAAAGAGAGCAAGAATATTATAATTGGATTTCTATAATATCTGGACAAGATTCAGTAGAAAGATTAGGTGATAGTATAAATAAAATACCAAGGGATCAAACTGCAGTTATACCACCTAGTACATCAGCTTCAATATCACCTTGTGATGTTTCTGTTTTTCCTAAAATTTTAAATGCTACAAATCAAACTGGATCTGCTTCTACTATTGTACAATCTATTGCAAATCCAACCGGTATAGCAAAAGTTGCAACAGGGACAGTTACAAGTGGTTTATGTATATATGAAACCACACCTGTCGAAACAGACCTAGATATATTTTATGAAACTCCAACTGGAGGATTAATAAATGATTTAACTACTACAGCTATTAATATTGATTATTTTAATTGTTATTTATTAACTGTAGGATCACAACAACATATAGAATTAAATAGATTAAGAGCCGGATATAACCAAACTGCTTTTGATTATGGAGTAAGAGCTTATATGGTTCAAGAAAATTTTGCATCCGAAAGGAGATCTAATACTTTAATACACTCTAGTGGTTTATTTAATTCGAGAACAGGAATTAACTACCTTAATCAATTTAATGAATCCGATGGGGGATTAACAGTATCTGTGGATCCTAGGAATGGTTCTATACAAAAATTGCATGCTAGTGATACCCAACTAAATATTTTTCAAGAAGATAAAGTATCTTTCTCTCCTATTGATAAAGATTTTATTTATTCTGCAGAGGGTGGGGCAATGCCAGTAACTAGTAATTCGCAATTTTTAGGCACTATAGCATCTATGCCAGGCCAGTATGGAATCGCTTTAAATCCTGAGTCTTTTGCAAGCTATGGTACTTCAAAATATTTTACAGATAAAAATAATGGGGTGGTTTTAAAATTAGTTGGTACTCAACTTGGGGAGATTTCTAATGCAGGTATGTCTGACTTTTTTAGAGATGCTTTAAAAAGCGCTTCAGCTGCTATAGGATCTTATGATGAGTATCATAGTCAATATACATTAACACTAATTGGAACATGCTATAATAGTAATGAAGATACCAATGTAGCTACAGCTAATGATGGTTATTTAACATTATCATTTGATGAGGCCACCGGCGGTTGGAGTAGTTTTAAATCTTACCAACCAGAAGCCGCTCTTAGTCTTAATAATACTTTTTATTCATTTAAAGATGGTAATTTATGGCAACATAATGTAGAAAGCATAGCAAGAAATAACTTTTATGGAGCAGGATCTGCAGTTTCTTATGTAATTCCTATATTTAATGATGCGCCTTCTTTAGTAAAACATTTTAACACTATAGGGTATGAAGGAACTTCCGGTTGGGAAATTGATTATATCCAAAGTGAAATAACCGAAATCGGTCCAGTCCCAACAACAACACCTTCTTATACAACTACATTAAAGTTTACTGGCAGTGGCACTAATACAGTTGTTACTGGGGAAAGTAGTATATGTGCTGCAGCTAATACAGCAGTAACTTGGATCGCTACATTTAGTCCAATTAGTTCTGATTATCAATTTACAGCAACTAATGACATAATATTAACACCTCCAGCTGGTATAAGTATCATCACTCCAACGGTTATAACTAATGGTAATTTAGTATTTGTAATATCTGCAAATTCAGGAACAGCAAGTACAACTAAAGAAGTTGCTATAAGTGGGGTAGGAGCATCATTTGCATTTAGTATATCTTTATTAACAGTAAATATAACTGATAGTGTAAGTAATACAGATTTAGCTCCTGCATCTATTTCTAAAACAACAGCTGGGGCCACTACTTTAACTTGGGTGCTTACGCCTGTTCTTAATTATTATATATCAGATCCGGTTAATCCAATATCTTCAAGTGTAATAACTGTTGATACAAGTGGAATGCCTTCTAGTACAAATCCACAAACGCCTACTGCAGCTAGAAATAGTGGAAATCAAAATCAAATAGATTACACAATGGTTTGCGACGTGCCTAGTACTGCAACTTCTGGAACTATTGCTGTTTCTGGTGCAGCTACTATAAAGCCTACTCTTACTTGGGCTGCGTTAACTGGGGCTGGAATAGCAGGGGGTGTTTTAACTCCACCTAATGGAGAAGCAATTGGAACTGCATATTATTGGGGACCATTTGATGGCGCTACAGGCAAAACAGCAACAGTAGTATGGGATGCAAGTTTAGTTAGTGCTACTGAAACAATTAGTACTGCAAGTTTAGGCGGTGTATCATTTACGCCTGCTAACACATTAACTAAAACTCCGGGTGCAGATGGAGCTGGAGGAAGCGTTACAGCAGTATTAGATGCATTTAGTACTGATACAACAGCTCAAGGAACTGTAGCAACAAGTCCAATTGTAGCCGCAACTTTAGGTGTTGTAGCTGCTAATCAGCCACCAGATTTTGCTTGGGAAAATAACCCTGCATATTCTACGACTACTTCAGGGTTTTGGACAACTGAACCAAATGTTATATTAAAAGTAACACCTAATGCTACATGGATAATAGTTGGGGATACTGCGACAAATGTTGCTAATAGTATAATAGCTACTTTACCTGTTGAAGATCCACTTTTTATAAATGTAGATGATTATCTTACATCAACACCTCCACCTCCAATAACAAGAAGTGGTATTATAACTTTAGAATATGGAGGGGGAAGGATAACTGGATTAACAACTGTAACTATAACTATAGAACAACAAAGAGAACCATAATGGGTATAATAAAATTTCCATTTCAGGAAAAAGAAGGCAAATTTTTCGCGCCAATTGTTTCAGAAGAAACTACTTATAAAGTTTCTGGTGGAGCGGTTGTCACAGATGCTACACAATTAGTGGCAGGAATAAAAGGAACATTTGCTGAAGTTAAATTAACTTTGCCTGCTGCTAATGCAGGAACAAAAACAAAACTATTTTCAATAAATTCAGAGGCTGTTAATTCTTCGAATTAAACTATAATTAATTAAATTTTATTTTATGTTAAGAGTAAGAAAATTACTAGAATCGGATTGGGATTTTTTGCCTGAATGGGTTAATTCCAATACTAAAAAACCTTTAATAAAAAATTTAGACTTTAGAGATCTTATGCCTGGCGCTTTCCAGGTAGGAGAATATGAAAAAAAGCGGAAAGGTTTAGGTGGGTTTATGGTTTGTAAAGATGACCACCCTATAGCTTCTATATGGTTAGGTATGACTAATTCACATTGTGCATTATTAACTGATGTTATATCAGATCCTGACTATAAAGATAAAGATAGAAAAAAAGCAATACAACTTTTAATTAACTTTGCAATGGATTTTAGCAAAGATTTAGGCTACAAATACATATATGAAAATCCACCGTATAAACTCATAAAAAAATTATAAATGGGAAAAAAAGCAAGAAATAGAAGGGCTGGAAGAATGGCTTTAGCCAATCGTCAAGATGTTTTAGACAACCAAGCTAATGCTCAAGCACAATATGATCAAGATTATTCAGACCTTAGGGATGCCTCTGTGGTAACTGATTTTTATGGTGACTTAGGCTTTAAAGGAATTAATCTGGAGGAGTTGGAACCCTATAAATATGATACAGGGAATGTTGCTACTATGGGGGATAGACAAAATGCCGCTTATAGAGGCTATGCAGATGAAGTACAAGGTTATGACCATGTTGGATATGCTGATAAGGAGTTAGGTTATAACGCTTTAGGAACTAGTGTTGGAGGTTTAGCTAG
>Ga0098054_1001914_pt1 | contig 10100 bp, 16 predicted proteins | sample 16_taG_FD_75048 | JGI IMG/M metagenome (GOLD analysis project Ga0098054, IMG submission 75048) | Marine viral communities from the Subarctic Pacific Ocean - 16_ETSP_OMZ_AT15313 metaG | ecosystem: Environmental > Aquatic > Marine > Oceanic | place: Pacific Ocean | collected 2015-01-18
CGCATTTCTTTCTTGTGCGTCAGCCACTTCTTCATCTACTTCTGCATCGCGTGACCCAGTAAGGCCATCAATCCATTCGTTTTGGTTCTCTGCTTGTTCCTCTGCCATTTCTGCTCCCTATGCTCCAGATACTATTTTACCCGTTTTAGCCGCCACCTCTCTTGTTTCGGCTTGTGTTTTTTCCATTTTAGCCACATTAAGCGCAACTTCTGACTGATCTCTCATATTAAGCGCCGCATCTCTCCCAAGCCTGGCTTGCTCCGTAGTTAAGTCAGCCATTGTCCTTTGGGCTTTAGCTGTATTCAACAATGCAACAGATTTATCTTTTTCAATTTCAGCCATCTTATCCTGCATCTGCATTTGCTGCTGCTGCTGCTGTTGTGGCGATGGCCCCTTATTAAGAAGCTCTTTCCATTTGTCTGCCAGGTCTGGTGGTAATGGAGAATAATTTAAAACATCTGGCGGAATCGGGAAGCCCATCTGGATAAGCTGTGGCAGTAATCCCTGCAAGACAGCCCATACGCGCTCTTTAACATTGGCCGATGTTGGCGCTTCATCCACCACAACATCAAACTCAATAGTAAGCTGGTCACGAATTAATGGGATATATTGCATTCCCTGTTCCGTAGTAATTCTTGCCAAGCGACCATCCGAAATATATTCCCGAATGTAATAAGCCAATTGCCGCCCGTGATCTTTGTAATACCGCCGCATTGAATCAAAGGCCCAGGCTATCATCGTCATCGCAGACTGTTTGCGCTGCATTTCCACCACGCCTGGTTGGACACGGTTCGACAGCCCAAGTATCTCCAGGTTAATTCCGCTCACTTCCGGCAATGACCCCAAGGCAAATGTCATTAGCCTGTCCAGGCCAGCCGGATAAGTAGCCGGCGCTTTCTCCTGAATCTTTCCTGTTGTTAACGCGCCATCTTCTACAAAAGTAATTGCATCAGGACGCGACCATTCATCTTCAGCTTTGGCTGGATCAGTAAACGCCCCCTCCTCTGCAATCAGGCCGCCCTTTGAGCCAACTGCAAGCGCATCCAAAATTGTAGAAAAAAGTTTGTTTGTCCACATCTGCGGGTCGCGCATGTTTCGCGCAATCCCATAAAAATTGTTTTTATTACGATCCCGTTTTCCAGTGATGTTTTGGAAAGTAAAACCTTCCTGGTAAGGGCTTAACCCTTTCTGGAGGATTGAGCCTCCGGCAGCAAATACCCTTATGTATTGTTTTGTCTTGACCTTCTCCGCAATATAATCCACGCCATTTTTTTCTAATACTTTTTTTAATTTTCGCCATTGCTTGGTTGTGTAGGTTTTTATTCCATGCCCCTCCATCTCTACTCTAAAGCCATCCAGCCGCTCAAAGGTTTCAAAATGGATAATTGGCGTAGTGTCTTCTATATAAATAGTGTCAGCATTATCTGATTGGTAGCGATATCCTTCATTAGCTACATGCACCGGAAGCTCGTCCAGGTCAGGCTCAATACCCATTGTATTGCCGCCTATCTCCTCATATTTCTTTTCACCCCAACGATCAATAATATCCGCTTTGCTCATGCGGTTTATCCGCATCACCCACCTGGCATCCCTTCGATTTCGCTTCCTGGCTCTAGGATCACCATACATTTCCATTGGATCGCGGCGCTCAATGGAAATATCACCTTGCGGATTAGTGTCAAAAGTAATTGACATTTCTCCCCATCCCTCACCACACGTAAGCATGTCAAGGAACATTTCTGATTCTTCATCTTCCGCATCGGTTTCATCACGAACCCAATCAGCAGCGCCAGTTAATAACTCGCTTACCCCACTCTCACCAATCTGGCGCGGAAGAAATTTTACTTCCTGGCGATTTGTAATCTGCAAACCACCAATAGCATCAAGATATTTTCCGGTTACATTTAATGTAACGGCGGGACGCATTTGCTCCAACATCTTTAAGCGATCTTCTTCAGACCATTGATCCCCCGCCACCATGTCATACATTTCACGCGCTTCTCTGCGCCATGTTTTGGAATATTGTTCAGCTGCGCTATAGCGTTGCGTAATCAACGCAATTAAATCGCTATCCTGCATGTCTAGTATGTCAGGCACTCATAAAGCTCCGGTTAATGTCCCTGGGTTCTGCATACCTATCTCGCATATTCCCAACATCATGCAGTTTGGGCCAACTCAAAGACATATCATGTATTCTTGACATCATATCAATAAAATCATCGTGTACGGGAACCGGAAAAGCCATAAGCTCCTCCTCGATTATCGTATCAATCAGTTCAATTGTTTTTTTGTCATAGGTTGTGCGCCAAATTTCGTCAGGCATCCACCACCTTTCTGACTTGAACTCTGGGATCATACGCCGAATGCGATCATTTTTCTTTAATCCACCGCCAAGCTCCGTAATATTAAACCTATAGTTCTTTTCCTTTTGCACATACTGAATATGCTGGATGTCTGAGTCTTTGCCATATTTCTCGTAACCCACCCTCGGCTTATCCCACTTTTGGTGAAGATCAAACAAGGCCTCAGTCCTTTCATCCAGGTTCATTCTATCCCTGAGTCCGTCCAGAAGATAATAGTTTCCATCACGGCCAAGACCAATTACGCCCATAGCTGTCCAGTCTGAATTTTTCTTTTTCTCGTTAGCCGGATCAACTAATAAATAACGATTCATTTGTTTCCAGGTGCCGCGCTTGCGCACATCAGCTGCGTCATAGCGCATGATCCATGAGCGACTAAATCCTTCCTGTGTTCCGCGACTGGGGTTCTGGCATAGCTGGCTGGCTGCTGTTACCGGCCCCATGCGCTCAACACGCTTATCCCATTCTTCCTGGCTAAGAAAAACTGGTGTGCCGGTTAGTGTTCCATCTTCAGTGCCTGGATATATTCTCGGCTTTGCGGCATTACGTTTCATTATTTGCCGCCAGGTATCGGCCCAGTGATACCGCGTTCCGATGTATCTTTCACAGGAAACCGTTGATCCCAGGTTTAAAGATAGCTCCCACATTTCAGTGGTCTTCTGGATCATGTCAGGAGTATTGACAGAGGCGCGCACCACAACATCGTCGTATACAAGAATATTAAAGTGTTTTGAAGTAGGCTGTCCATCTACCAAACCCCATGCCTCTACTGTAGCCTCTTTTGGATTACTTTTCCTGATAACAACAATTCCCATATCTTCCGACCACTTGGGGCTGTCGATCTCAGGCCTGGGATATAAAACATCAGGGAACAAGTCTTTGAGCCGGTCATTATATTGAAACTCCTGCTTGATCTGGCGCAGGAAGGCTTTGGCTATTGGGCGCGTATGGCTGAAGATGCAAAAGGTTGGTTGCGTCCCGCGCCAGTGAAACAGCGGATCATCGCCGTGACTGGAAAGAATGTCCTGTATTGTTTTGGCATAGGTAATGATTGTGGACTTGTAATGCCCACGCGCCCAGAGGTCTAAATGCCCGTCTGGTGCTTCTTCAACTTCCCTGATTCGATTGAACAACCACTGGTTTTCTATATCCGACCTGTTCAGAACGTATCTCAGCAGGAAGTACAGGTCTGTCCGACACAAGTGTCTCATTGTCGCTTGTAATTCTGCTGCCGATAAGCTCGTCAAGGATTTCAGAAACCCTGGATAGTCCGATAGACTCAGTTTCTTCACCGTTTGAGGTAAGGTTTGCATGTGCTATCGCCATAATTTTTGGATGGCAATACGGAGCAGCTGCTTTGGCGCAATCAATCCGTACTGATAAATCCTCGTCTGGATCGCGGAACCTATCCAGCAAAAACTCAACCGGAGTTTGTCCACTCTCACTAATTTTGTCCAACCACACTTGGGTTTTTTTGTTCCTGCTGCCACGCGGTCTAGGCATTTATTTCTCCTTTTCGGGTGGTCGCTGCATAACGTCAGTTCTGTCCCGCCCTGAGTGGGCCGCCATCCAGTAGCCGGTTCGCAGGGAGCAAATCGTAAGACCACCTTCCGGCGGCCCATCCCCATTAGAAATCAATGGGGTAATCATTGTCAATTCGCTTTAATGCAAGCTGCCCAATCATTGCAGGATTTTTAAGCGCGACTTTAAATTGCCGCCCTTTTAAAAATTTTACCCTTGCATTTAGGGCTTCAACTTCGCGCTCCAACTCTGTAATCCTGGCCCTTGCATTTAAGGCTTCCAGCTGGCGCTCCAACTCTGTAATCCTGGTTTTTGCTATTTCATCTATGCTCATCTTCATAATAAATGGATATAGCCATTTCTATAGAGTGCATGGCTTTCTCCAAATCCTCTCGCCCCTTCCCCGTGGGCTGTCGGTGACGCGTTAGATACTTCAAAGCATTACTCTCACAATATCCAAAATCATTTGCTTGTGCGTAGTGTACAGGTTGAGAAGGGCGTTTCATATAGTGATCCCCTCCGACCTGTTTTTTAAAAGCTGACCCAAATAACAGAACCTGGTTTGTTTTTTTATGCAACGGCACGATTTCCTCTTTTCCAGTCTAAGTAATCTACAGCCGCTTCTACGTCATGGAATACTGTCACCAGCCCCACTTTAGTTGCCTCTGGGTCAATTATTGTAACCACGGATGGAGAGATGTGCTGATCCCTGAACCCCCGCTCTTTAGCAAACCTGTCGTGAATTTTATAGCTGCCCACCTGTATGCAATGACTAACAGTGCCTCCGGCTGGGTCTTTAATTAACCCGTAGCCTGAAGTGTGCTTATGGCCATTAATCAATATGTGATCGTGATAGCCCATTTGACTGGCTTTCATTGCACCATGCGCGGGGTTCCATTGCGAAGTTCCTCGGTGGTCATGCCTGGCATTAACCCGACACTCTCGCCCATTAGGGAAGCGTAAATTAAGACGCGACCCCCCTTCTTCATAAGCCGCATCAGCCTGGCGCAGAATCCATTTAAACGGATCACCAGCACCTGACCAGCAATCGTGGTTGCCACCAATTAGATATAACCAGTTAGCCATATGTTCGGAGCGTTCTTTTTCCGACATCTTGGCTGGAGACTTTTCTGGGCAGAAGTGCAAGAAATACTCAGCCATCTTCCAGGCCTGTGCTGCACTGGTTCCCTGCTCACCGTAGAGCCTGGACAAACGACCTACCCAATTATTATGAACGTCCCCAATATTAGCGCCAAACAAACCATTCGTTTCGCGCACCATCTGGCAATGGTATTCGATGGCGGCCAGGTCGGTTCCGTCATCGTCAACGTGCGGATCACCAAAATGTAAAATGCCTATCGGCCCGTCAGCTTTTACATCAACAGTTCTTAATTTTAATGCTTCTTCATGCTCATTCTTTTTTTCGTATTGCCGTTTACGCCATTCCCATAGCTCAGTTACTTCTACATCATCATCTGGTATTGGGGAGAATTGCAGCGTGGCTACTGATTCTTCGGCGTTCTTCCGTATGCGGTTAAGCATGGCGTGGCCATTGGTTGTCCGAATGCCCATAGATTCGCAAACATCAAGAAAACTTGTGTTTTCGTCTATAGCAGCAAGCAATGCCTTTTGGCGCTCAGTTATAGCTCCGCTTCGGATATCATCAATTTCTTTCCATTTTGTGCCGTATTCACTAATGGCCGGCTCCTTTTTTAAATGGTTTTACAAGCCACATTTGAATTTTCGGACGTAAGTCCATGAATATCTACAGCTTGTACCGTAAAGCAATGTTCACCATTGTCAAGGTTGGTTGCTTCAAATTGCCAGGCATCGCCATCTACAGAGGCTATCTCTGTACCATTTCTTTTTAAGACAAAAGAGGCTATCTCATCTGCTGCAAGCTCCGACCCGTCCACCCTCTCTGTCGGCCCAACCCAACTCAACATTAATGATCTGTTAATAGTTGGAACAAACTCCAATTCGTAAATTTCAAGCTCAACAGGCCCACTTGCCGGAGAATGCGGCCCCTGGCTATCGTTACAAAGTGTGCAGCTTGCACCAACGATCAGGGGTAAGTTATTCCTGTTTAACTGATATGCGATACCACTAGAATCCTCAGTTACCCCATTAACCTGCAAGACAAGCCCTCCATCGGAAATAATAATTGTCGCCGTATATTGAGTATCCTGCTCAATGGCCGTTGCAGAGGTAAGTTTAATAGCTGGCCGCCCACCGGCAACGTCCTGGTTGCGAACGTGAATCACGCCCCCTTCGACCCATACCGTAAGATGGCCGCCTTGACGTTGCCCCTTTTCATCTCGGCTTACTAGCCCCTGCATTGTCTCTACTTCAGAAAGAGTAAAGGTTATCTCCCACCTGACATTAACCATTGACAGCGCAGATATCTCTGGCGGGTATGTCGTAGGAGAATATTCAGGCCCAAAAGAAATCAGGGCTGTTTCCTCCAAAGGCTGCGCGTCAGCAACTGGAGGAGTAGGCGTTACAAGTTCAGCAGATTCAGGTTGCGATGCCCTAACCAGATAAGCGCCACCAACTACCCGATAGTTCTCCCCGTTATCCAATGCTTCGTTATAGCAACGCTGGAATGCTTTGTCCTGGCGGGTGTGACCAGAGATACGATTGCCCCCTGAGTCCTGGCACTCCCACTCATACTTACTTATCCTTGTCGAGCTTACCTCTTGCGCCAGAACTACTGACGACAGGCTTGCCAGGCACAGAAACCAAACTAGGCTTTTTAACCTTCTCACGCTCCCTCTCCTCTATTAGTTTGCGCCCAGGCGGATATACCGAAATAGAACCGTATGCGCCACTATGCGCATAGAAACCCCTGGCAAAATCACGCTTCAATCTTTGCCAATATTCCTCATCCTTCACATTCTTACGCCCTACTCCCATATAGGTAGCCTACAAAATTTTACCCCCCTTTGCTATTTTGAAACGGGGTCTAAATATTCTGAGGTATCTATTATATACGTACCCCCACCCCCAAAAAACACGGGATCGCTTTTGAGAAAAGGCAAAAAAGAAGGTACTTATCCTGTGGAAAAGATTGAGCAGAACACCCGATCCATTTCCTCCAGACGCAATAAAAGGCATTTCGCCTCAAGGTCGCCCAGACCTATATGGTTACTCTGCTCGCATTTCGTCTCCGTTCGCCTATAGCGACCACACCTACGGACAGCCTTAAGTCCTATTGTGGATTTCTCTTGCTGGTCGATGTTTAGTCCGCCAAACCATGCGGCAAAGTTCGAGTTCTGGTCGAACCTGATGAAGCACCAGAGTGGGGGGATCATACAGAATAGAGATACCAAACTCAAACCAGTTTCAGTTCAGCTGTCCCAACGCTTGACATCCTGCGGGACATCATTAGAATGGGGGTGTGGAAGGGAAAACAAAAGAAGGAAAGGGGATAAACAGGGATAGAAAACTCCAAGTTTTTGAACTACTTAGAAGGGAGTACACAATGGAAGAAGGGAAACGCAATACTAGCGTGATTAAGGTAGTGTCGCGCAACATCTACGGACGGGACACATACTACCCCGCCAATCAGCTGGCCCAGACCTTGGCCGGCCTACTCAATCAGAAGACCTTAACGCCTGAGAACCTGCGGCATTTAACGCGTGGCGGATTTGAGGTAATCACCGAGGTTGAGAACAGCGAAAAATGGAAGGAGGCAATTTGATGTCTGAATATATTGACATGACCCCAACGTGGGCTTGGGCCGCTGAGGTCTACATGGATACGCTGGCGAACCCTAGTGCGAGCGACGACGCTTTGGAGGCGGCCAGAGAAGATTTACGAGTGATGGCGAAACTGGCCGACAAGTGGAACGAACACCAGAAGGAGGGAATGTAATGGGCACACACGAGTTAGGAACTATCAATGGTCGCAGGTTCACCGTGGAGAGCGGCGAGAAGGGAGAGTGTGAAATTACACTGGCTCGCGTAGTCGCTGAGTTGGTGAGGCAGGGAGTCACATTCACCAGCGAGATCGAGTCGAACGGAGAATGGTCAATCACACTGACAGGGGGGTATTAAATGAAAACCAAGAAAGAAGACATACTGGCGATCAGCTCCATATGTAACCGCGCCATGGAGCTAGGCATTTTTGAGCAGAAAATTGATCTTTTGATGGATATCAACCACTGGCACCAAGAAAAGCCGATTGATCTGGAGAAGCTGGCCGGATTCGATGATTTCAATTTTATGCACGATGTAGTGGGGATCTACAGACATTTCGATAGAGTCAACAAGATTTGTGGTGGGTGCTTTGAGCCGAGGGCGGCAGCGTACGATAAGGAGGAAAAATGAAATACGAGATCATCAGGTTTTACGGGAATGGCCGCAAGCGAACGATGGATAGCGGGTTGACGCTGGAGGAGGCCAAGAAGCATTGCAGCGACCCAGCGACATCAGGAACAACGCGAAGCGGCGTAAGGTTTTTTGATGGATTCACGAAGGAATAGGGTTGAGCTTGGGGGGAGCATTCGCGGTTGGAGTGTTCCCCGTTGGCTTAATTCCGAGCCAAGAAGGGAGAATGAGAGTGACTAAGACAAAAGAAACGATCATCGCAGAAAATCGCCTGATCGATACGCTGTATGCGGCTGACTCGGCCGGCCGATATGCCGGTACGAACGCGACCCAACAAATGCTGACCATTCAAAACACTTTGAGCGGCAAGGTTTACGAGCCTTTCCCGATTTGTGGGTTTGCCAGTGTGCATGTGCGAGGGATTCGCAAGAAGGCAGAGAAGGAGATTTTCGCCGAGTTTGGCTTTAAAAAGGATAGCTACCGCGGCGGGATTTATCTCTGGGTGTCTGACTATGGCCAGTCATATGACCAGAAGAAAGCACACGCGGAAGCATTCGCCAAGGTGTTGAACGAAAATGGCATTGATGCTTATTCAGAATCACGACTCGATTAGGAGGGAATGAAATGGGGAGGATGTATCCAATCTGGAATGAGGTAGAAGCCTGTATCTACAAGTCCAGCAAATCTTACGGAGCGAGGGATACCGGCAGCGTTTCGGTCAAGGTCGGAACCAGCGCCAGCAACTCGCACCATTTTGTCAAGCACGCGGTAACGCACCGAATCAACGAAGACGGGAGCAGGGAGTATCGCTTCTATGTTGATGGCGAAATCGTCAAGAAAGCGACGCTTGAGAAAGGATCGAAAGAATTGCAGTTTGCGATCTGAAATGGAGCACCTGGGCAACATCTGGCCAACTTGGCAGAAAGTGTCCCGGGGTAAAACATACGGGCAAGGTTTTAGACCCTGCCCGTTTTTCAAAAGGAGGGATGAACAATGACAGACCGTGACATCACTATAGACGATCTGGAGACCGCCATAATAATTGGCGAAGAACTTTCCAGAAACAACTACGGTTTACTGAACGGTGAGGACTGGTTATACGAGGGAGGGATACAGGAATTCCGCACAGAAAGATTAGCGCCATTCTGCCGCGTTTTATCAGGCGCTTGGGACTATGCCTCTGACCTTCTGGGCGATGAGGCCACAGACCATCTGGGGGCCTTTGACGCTGAGTTTGTGCCGTACATGATGAGTATTTTTCACGACGTTCTGCATAATGAGAACAGCAACATGGGTTGGGCTTTTCGCTCATTGGGCAGCTTGCAGACGGCGGCCAATTGCGCAGCCATAGAGATAGCCGATGCGGGGATTGAAAATCGAAATCCAGATTTTAGTTTTTTGGAGGGCTAAAAATGAGAGATATAGAGACAGGGTATGAGCCAACAAAATGGATAGAAATCGCTGATGCTTACGCCCTTGAGCAATTCTGCATTGATGCCGCAGAGATGAACGGAGGCAACCCGATTAACATCAATATTATAGAGAATTGGGATGACCCTGTAGAGTGGGTTGATTGGATCGGTGAGAAATATAATCTGACCCGAATAGATAGACTTTGGAGTGCTTAACAATGACAGAAAAGAAAAACGCAAGATTCAAGGTTTGGACTGACACCAGCACAGCTGTTTTAACGCTGAAGGCTGGCGAGTCCCGCCACCATTCGTTCGGAGGGCTGACGGACGAGGGCTACGACGTAACGCACTCACAGTACAGCTATGATGGTAAACACCTGTACCTTGAGCAGATGCGCCGCGCTAGCGACTGCGATGGCCCCCTCACCCAATGGCGCGAGATGGTGGCCGAGCTACCAGATAGCGGCGATTGGCCC
>Ga0098054_1001915_pt1 | contig 10095 bp, 8 predicted proteins | sample 16_taG_FD_75048 | JGI IMG/M metagenome (GOLD analysis project Ga0098054, IMG submission 75048) | Marine viral communities from the Subarctic Pacific Ocean - 16_ETSP_OMZ_AT15313 metaG | ecosystem: Environmental > Aquatic > Marine > Oceanic | place: Pacific Ocean | collected 2015-01-18
ATCACAATAGCCGCTTACAAGGCAACACGCGCCCATATAATCACAACCTTGGATATTGCAATCGTCACAAGTACCATCTTTCGTCCAATCACCATCACAGTCAGCTTCAAGTTCTTCTTCGTTGCATTCTTGGCATTCATCCTCACCAAAACAACACACTCCGAGTATTGGTTGGCAATCAGCATCACAAAACGTATCGTGCCCCCAATATATGCCCTCGTCCTCCTCGCAAACGTATTCATGCATTCCATCGAAACAATTACCATCGGCAAAACAACACGCACCAGTATATTCACAAGGATTGCCTGCGCAATCCTCCCCACCCAACCATATCCCACCAGTATAGTAATTTTCGCAGTCATATTGGGGTTGATCCGAACAATTACCATCGGTAAAACAACACGCACCTACAGGCCGCGTGCAAATGTCTACATTATCCTCGCAGGTATCTACTTCTTTATAAACCCCACCATCGTCAATGCAATCTATTTTTCGTTTAACTTCACAATCATCCCAATAATCATAACAACATACACCCTTCAGAAAACACTCATCGCAGGTATCTACATCACCATCGTGGTCACCATCGATGAGATTCCAGGTCCAACTAGACCCAGCTTCTGCATCTAAAGCAGCATGACAACATTCATACTTATATACTAAATTTGTACCATCTTGACCCATACCTTCACTTAAACAACAATTTATTCCAACATCTAATATTCCTTGAGGAACGCAGTACTCTTCTGGTATCGTTGCACAACATATTCCTACGTCTTGCTCGGTGCAACTGATATCACCGCATTTTGAACCACAACTACCGACCCCACTCGGATGAATATCTTCAGAACCGTGCCATATTCCGGGAAGTTTTCTTCCACCTTCTTCATATCCAAAACATTCCCACGGGGTTGTATTGTCTATGCATTCTCCGTTAGGTAAACAACATGCAGCAGTTTTTAAACAAGGATTGTCATCATGCTTGTAATTTTCAGGATCTATATTATCCCAGTAATTATCTCCAGCATTACAGGGTGTTGTTGGAGTTGCACCATCAAGAAAATCATCACACATGAATCTCCAAAAATCATTATTACACGCTCTAAGTTTTAATTGGTCAGCGGTAAGATTAATATCTGGGTGAGATGCTTCATTTTGCCAATAACTTATTGGTATTTGAGATTGAGACGCTCCCCAAGTGTTTGCATCATATACAACAACTACTGCTCCCGAACCATTTCCTTTCCATACAACCGTGCATCCTTCTCCGTTGCAATGTCCGACTAAACCTTTTCCTTTACCTTTTGGAATTAAACCACTGCTGGACGAGCAATGAAAAGACATCGATTTCGTAGCCTCCCCATCATCAGTTTTTACAAAAGGTATTCTGGTTCTTTGACAACAAGAACTAACAAATGCAATATCACCTTCATCGCGATATGTTTCAAAATTGTTGATAAAGTTTTCTTCTCTGTCTGGTAAAAAATATTCATCATCTCTAAACTCAAAGAATTCTTCAATATCGTCTTCGTCTATCTGCTTTGCACAATATAAGGCAAATTCACGCAAGAGATTAGCAACTTCTTCTCCAGTCATATTCTCAACAGAACTCATTTCATTAGCAACATCGTCATCAACACATCTATTAATATAGTACTGTGCATTTTTATTAATGAACTCTAGTTTTTCTTTACATTCAATACTGCCGGGACTTCCACTAGATTCACCCATAACTATAAGTTTTCCACCAGCCATCACCCACTCTCTAACTTCTTCCCACTGACTTCTGGGTGGAGGAACGGTAACTATATCTGAACCACATAATGGTATTGTATCTTCGCTGTCAAGGCTGCCAAAATTTTTACCCAATGCACCAACGAATGCTAATTTATGACACCCCAGATTACCTTCACCACCAAGAGTACAATGCATCGTGCAATCTCCTTTTGGTAAAAGAGGGCCTTCCCAGTTGTCTATCCAATCTTTAAATGCTTGAGGAGACCACGGGAGTAATCCCATAGGGGAATCAAATTGATAAAATGTTGCTTCGGGAATAATTTCATCGCCGGTAAAATCAGGAAAGTATTCATTGTATTTGTTCCAACATTGATTCCATTCACATTCAGCAGGATAATACTCCCAGGATTCACCCTTATGCCAACAAAGATTCCCATAGTGTAAATTATCTGGGTGTCCATCGCCATCCATACCTTCCCATTCTGAATCTCCTTGATTCTTTTCTGGTTCGTATGGAGCAAACTCCTCATAATCTTCTATTGATGTGGTAGTGATTCCCAATGCACATATAGGACAATTTGCTTCAGACGGAGCATATCTATATTCGTCTGACCATTCACTTCCGCAAGGTTTGTCACCGCAACAACAACATGTTTTAATAGTTCTCATAATATAATCATACTATGTAGTCAGGACACACAACCACACAATCCATCATGTGCATTAGGAACATCAAAGAAAAATACATCTTTTGGAATCTTTGGATCTGGGTCTTGTGGGTCTTCTTCCATCGGAACAATGGCACCCCTAACCACCTCATCATCTTTATTCAATTTTCCTAAAATATAATTTGGAATACGATACATTTGAACGATATGTCCGTCAGTCGGATAACTCCAAGGACCATCTTGAATTCCTTCAACGGGACCATCATCAACATCTTCCATTTCACATGGGTCTACAAGCATATCATCTACCACTTCAAAATATCCACCGATGGGCATCATTTGATATGCTTCTGGATAATCATTATATTCTGAATCTGCTGAATTCACACCAGGACCAACATATACATTATTTTCGGTTTGACGATTCATTAATTCGTTTAAATTATATGCAGGGTTTGTCCATTCTTCTGTTGCCCAGTCATTCGATCTAACTTCTCCAGACATTGCATCTTTAGGATGTACTATCTTCAGTGGGGAACCTGATGTCTCAACCTGGGTTGCTCCCCCATCTATTGTCTCAACAAAATCGGTGGGCCACATTTCAATTTCCTTCCACGAATATTCATATATACCACCTCTGTCGTCACCTTGTACTTTCTTTGCATCGTAAATCAGTGCAAGAAAAACAAAATTCTTGACAGATTGTTTATCACAACATATGGAATGGCGATACACATTAAATTTTTCTTTGAGGTTCATCAGTTCAATATGTTTCTGATAATTTTTAGCAGTTGGTTGTTTAATATCTTCTTGAATCGTTTTTATTGTTTTCATTTCAAGGTCTGTTTGGTCAAACATTGTTTGCCACAAAATATCATTTTGCTTTCCATGTTTTCCTTGAAGCGCAGAAGAACCCAAAAAGTCAAGAGACTTTTCATTATAATAACTATATGGAGATTGGAAATAACCATATAATCCACTTTCGTCATATTTCCGTCTTGACTTTTTATCAATATTATTAGGATCTTTTTTATTTATTTCTGTCTTAACTTCTTCATGAAGTAACTTATATTTCTCTACTCTCCCGCCAACATTTTGCTCTCCCCACAAATCGGCATCTCGATGATAATCATAATCTATAATTTTTCTTGCTCCCCATCCGATAGCAGTGCCATCTAATCCCGACATAGTCGATGGACTGCTGTGTTGAGTTGTAAAATCTATGTAATCAAAATAAGGATCTTCATAATCGGGACGGACGAGTTCATAATATGAAGAGTATGCGCCTTCATTCCATAATCTTAAATGATCATAATCTGATCCTGCACTATGAGATATAATTCTTGGATCTCCATGATTGTTCCATTCTTCTTCATCAATATCAGTATCAGTAATGATATACTCTCTTGGTCCACCAAACATTCCAAAAAAGTAACCCGCGGATTCTTTAATCATACTCCTTATAGATTTAAAATGCCAACCATCAAAATCGGCATAAAACAAATAATTTACCCCCATTTGGTCATCGTCCGTGACAGAATTTTCTGCGAGATTATTCATCAAATTTCCAAGATTTGGTGCATGCACCTCCTTACCCCACGGATACATGTTTTGATTTTTCTTTAACCACACAGAATTGTATGTTTTTTCAATGTCCATGTCCTTTTTAGATTTACTGAAATCATGAGCTCCAGGATTGAAATATTTTGTTGCCATCCGATTTACAAATCCATCATCCCCAGCGATTGGACCAATAAAGTCTGTATCCATGTAATCTAATTCTTCCCAGTTTAAAAGAAAATTCTCGCAAGATATAAAATCTACTTGCCATCCAACTCCTGCACGACCACTGGGACCATCAAGTGCGTCAATTGCTTCGTCTCCTAGAAACGTCACATTATCTATACAAAAAGTTAAATCATGGTCTGATTTCTCGATACCGGGAGATTCAAAATTGATATGAACATATTCATTTCCAATAATATTAAAATAATCACCGAATTGCCCAGTTTCTCTAAACATCAATACCCCACTAATGCCGTTTTGAGTAATACTTTCCTGAATACCCAGACTTTCAAATATTAAAACTTCTATTCCGCCTTCTACTTTTCCGGGTACAATCTCAAGTTTTTCCGACCCGTTCCTTCTTTCAATCGTAATATTATTAATTTTTATGTCTGAGTTATTGAGTCTATCTACCATAATATATTCCTTTATTCAATAATTTTAGTGGTGCCTCTTGGTACGTTACCAGATAATAACATGGTAAGTTCAATACTAACTTTAGACAGCAATGAAGGTGATAGTAATCTAATGGTTCTTTTTTCATCATTTAATTTTCGCAAATTATATTCCACAGTAGACACACCAACACCCGAAGAGATTGAATTAGTAATATATTGATACAATATTGTTCCCGTCATACCGCAAAGATTTTGAAAACTAAAAAAATTCCCACTAACACCTTCTCCTTCAACAAATCGACCATATGGACTTATTGTGTCGGACTGATACGTGAATTCTTCAACAGCATCTTTAATTTTCTCTTTTCGTTGAATCTTTGCAAAAGTTACACCTGCTGTTGCACATAATGGTGCTGCATCGGCATCGGGTCCTGTAAAACTAATACAAGAAGTTGCACCGTAAACTTGATAATAACATCCAGTACTACCAAATCCATTAATCAAAGTATATTCTAATTCACTATCCTCAATTCTATTATTTCTGTAAATATAAAATTCTTCACCGCTGTCAATGCTTCCACCGAATTGCTTTACATCAATTCGGTGCATCAGTTTATCATATTTGTCTACTACACCGAAACTCTCAATATCAATCCCACCAGTTGCAGCGACATCTCTTTTTACCATTATATCTTTGGGTCGTGCATCTAATGACTCCATTACAAAATAACTATACCCATTCAAATAATTAGAAAACAAAAAATTCACTTCTTGGGTAGATTTGGGCCATTCTAATTCAATATCAACAATGCCGTTAGACAATAATACAACCCACCAATATTCTGGAGCGCCATAAAATTCTTCTGCAACATTTTCAGGTTTATCTCCATCCCTTACATTATAGGTTTCAAAATTCCCTGCATCATTTTCTGTGTTTTCTGTGAACTTTACTCGTCTAAATATGTCTTGCATTTCAACATCAGACATATTCGAAAAATTATATTCTATATTAGGAAGTTTATTAAAGTACATAATTTAGTAATCCCATATATTTCAAGCTGGAGTTACGTGACCGAACTGGACGTTGCTTCTTGGTGCTAGACTCTTGCCTATATTAATAAGACCTTCCAATTCCTTAAATGCCACACTAATTTTGGTAGCTGCAGGATATCCGCCCTTCACTACATATACTCCGCCAGCAGCCCCTGCAGTTTGAATATTAACGGCTTGAAGGACACATTTCTGTGGAGCGTTGCTCCATTCCTCGGCGTCGTTCCAATACGTCATCCTTGTATTTTGATTGAGGTTCCATACAGCAATATCCCACACTGGTGGCCTTATTACTCTTGAATATGTACTATCATCAGATGCTTGAGGGTATGAGAGAGTTTGGAATGCTTTCGCGATTGAAGCAATCATCGCACCATCTTCTGCGCTTTTTGGAATTAGCGTCCAACTATATTGGTGATCCCTCAACGAATGACCCCGATATGCTGCATCCCTCAAATCTATCGGCATTTCAGCCTGCATTGCATTCCAACCAACTATGTCACCAACCACATTCGACACGGGTTGCCCCGATGAGACCCAACTCAACCAAGGTCCCCAGCTATCCCAAATACCACCCGTCTCAGATGTTGCTGTCGTATACAATGCAACAGCTTCAGTGCGAATATTTGTAATGGGAAGTGTAATGTTTGCCAATTTCCCTTGGCCAGAACCTGTTCTCTTGGAGGCAAGTTTTTGATAAGGATCGCATTTGAAATTTAAAACAAGAGGAATGTTACTGACTTCTCCACCACGCATGTAGTGACCACGTTCGGTAACGGGAAACGTCAACGAACCCCAGTCGTAACCTGCTCGGGCTGGATTCCAATCACTCATGCGGGGGCCTCGTACTCTTCGTTTTCAGGTCGTTTTTAGTGTGTGCCATCAGGTTTTAGACCTTCGCGTTTCTAGCGTACTTACCATCAAGCAGTCCCGCGAGCGGTGGTAAAAGGGGTTGTAGATATCTAGAGGGTTGAATGAAACCATTATATTATATATCCTATTGTAATACTAATTTTTATATTTACGATACTATTTATATATATGAAAAATATGGCATATAAAACCAAATATCATCCAAATAATCCGTCCAAATATATTGGAAACATTTCCAACATTATCTGTCGTTCTTTATGGGAAAGAAGGGTGTGTAAGTATATGGATGAAAATAAAAATATTCTTCGATGGGGAAGTGAAGAAATTAACATACCATATTATTCACCAGTAGATAAAAAAATGCACAAATATTATCCAGATTTTATTGCCGAAATTCAAACAGCAGATGGAACGATTGCAACCAGTGTCATTGAGGTTAAACCAAAAAAACAATGCAAACCACCAAAGAAGAAGAAAAAAACCAAGTCATATATCAAAGAATGCATGACATACAGCATAAATGAAGCAAAATGGAATTCTGCAAAAAAATACTGCGAAAATAAGGGATGGAATTTTATTATACTAACGGAAGATAATATCTTACCATAATTTTAATATCCCTTATACATATTTATACATAAAAGGAAATATATATGCTTGGCAATCTATTCATAAACACCGCCATTGAGAAATTGTGGAAAATCAACCAATCCCACATCAATCGCAACAACCCAAACTCGATATCCTCATTTAGAAGGAAAATACTCGGTGAGTCTGGTATTGCGCGGCCCAATAGATACGAGGTAACATTATGGAGGGGCGGAGAAGACCTCACAATGCCAGCCGAAGCAGTTACACTACCAGGTAGATCTTTTGTCACGTTGCGAGAGCAATGGTTTGGACCAGAAAGATCAATTCCCATCGGGTCTAAGTTTGATGGAACTGTAATTATGACATTTCCCGTTGCCGATAATCAATTTGAAAGATTCTTTTTTGAAAGATGGATGAACGAGATGGTGGACAACGACTCTAATTTGGATATTGGGTCATACAACCAAGTCGAAAATGGATCGATGGAGATTGCAACTCTGGATGGATTTGGGAAAAAAACATCAATATATAGATTTGAGGAAGTATATCCGTCACACATATTACCAGGCAATCTGGGAGCGTCAATGTTTAATGATTACACTCGAATGCAAGTACAATTTGAATATAGAATATATCGTGTCACACGATAATATCGTGTGAACTAAGGAGCAAAGATGAATAAATTATCAAAATTATTATTGACAAATGTTCCGAGATATGGGATTGATATTCCGTCTTCTGGAAAACACACAACATATAGACCATTTCTAGTAAAAGAAGAGAAAGTTCTCTTAATCGCACAAGAATCGTCCAATGAATCGGATATGATGTTAGCAATTCAAAATATTATCGAAAATTGTATAGAAACCGATTTAGACGTTGGTAATATGCCACTTTTTGATATAGAATATATATTTCTACAAATACGTTCCAAATCGGTCGGAGAAATAATTACACCCACCATTATATGTCCCGTTACAAATGAACCCCAAATTATCACTATTAATATACCAGATATTAAAATTATAAAACCCCCTAAACACTCCAATAAAATAAAAATACAAGAAGATATAATATTGACAATGAAATATCCTTCACTTAATATGCTTATAAAATCTAATGGAGAAATAGATTATACAGACCCATCTTCATTTTATAACATAATAACTGAATGTGTTGTATCTATTCAAACAAAAGAAGAGACTATTGATGCCACTTCCTTGCCCCCGGAAGAAGTATCAGACTTTATAGATAATATGACGGTATCTCAATTTGAAAGTGTCTTGGAATTCTTTTTGACATCACCCCGGATGGAATGTATCACAACATATACAACTTCTGACGATGTTGAAAGAGAGGTGGTAATGAGTGGACTCTCTGATTTTTTCGGTTAGGACTCAGCCATCTGAGTCTAAAAGATTTTTACAGAACCACATTTCAACTAATGCAGCATCATCAATATAATTTATCAGATATTGAAAATATAATTCCATGGGAAAGGGACATCTATCTTTCCCAGTTAATAGAACATATAGAATCGGAAAATGAAAGAATACAACTTGAACAAATGGAAGCACGAGCTGCTAATCGACCCAGAGTTGGACCATTTTAAATAGGAGGAAGAAATGGCGAAGAAAACATCATCATTAAAATCAACATTAGTATCCTATTTCAAAGATAAAAAAGAAAATAATACCGATGCAAAATACAACATTAAACCGACTTCAAGAGAAAAAAAGTTTTTGAATTACTATTCAAAGAGTCCTATAAAAATACAACCTTTCAATATTCAAATCCCCTCAAAAGTAAGTAATGATATTATTTCTCAGCCGACACCTGAACCAACACAACCTAAAGTGTTGCAGAAATCCTACATTTTACCAGAAGTCAATGGTGCAGTATCCAATCTTATAAAACGTCTGAATGGAATTTCTTTCAATCGTTCCATAGAAAATAAAAACATCAATAATAAAATTTACAATACCAACAATAATATATTACGAACAAAAAATAGCACATCTTTTGAAAAAATCATCAAATCTATATCAAAATTAAATACACCTACAATCATAAATGTACCAAAAGTAACGAAAATAGATAATACCAAAGACCCTATTAACATACCAAAAGTAACGAAAATAGATAATACCAAAGACCCTATTAACATACCAAAAGTAACGAAAATAGAAAATGTCAGCAACAAATTCAATAAAAATATATCAACAAAATTAATAAATAAAAATTCCCCACAAAACAAAACAATGAGTAGCAATACTAGTACGATTGATGCTCGATATGTTAATAAAACTGCCACACCCAATCATATTGTTTCCAAAGTATTAAATCGTTTTATTGAAAATGAAACAAATAACATACACAATTCCAATACAAGGCCTGCTCTGCCAAAAATAATTCCTTCATATGCAAAGGGCGGATATGTAGATTCTCCAACACTTATTATGGCTGGAGATAGTAAAAGTCCTAGTGGTGGGAAAGAAGGTGAACATATAATTCCAGAATCATTAATAGAACGTAAAAAAATTCAAGATATAAAAGCAGAACGAAAAGTAGAATATAAACCAAAACAACAACAAGAGTATAAACCAAACCCACTTAAAATAGAAAAAAACAACATTCAAAATCCATCAACGTCTTCCGCACTATCTATAGACAAAAACACACACCTTAAAATGAATAAAATGAATAACAAGTCTTCGGATAGACAGACACCTATCGCGCAAGGGGGTGGCAACGATAACCCTCAAGACAAGTTCAATTCATCGACACCAATGAGTTCTAGTGTACTACATTCTCAAAGTGATTTTTTCTTCCGAACCCAAACACAATACCCCAAATGGCGTCAAAGAATTGGATAAGAGAAAAGGGAGTTCCGAAGAACTCCCTTTTTCAATAGAAGATAGAAATCGAACTACTCGTTCGCTAACTTTTCAAAATATGATAGAGCATCCGTATCTTCTTGGGGTGTGTCACTG
>Ga0098054_1001922_pt1 | contig 10067 bp, 8 predicted proteins | sample 16_taG_FD_75048 | JGI IMG/M metagenome (GOLD analysis project Ga0098054, IMG submission 75048) | Marine viral communities from the Subarctic Pacific Ocean - 16_ETSP_OMZ_AT15313 metaG | ecosystem: Environmental > Aquatic > Marine > Oceanic | place: Pacific Ocean | collected 2015-01-18
ATCATAGTCAACATGAAAGTTGCCCGCGTGTAATGCCTTTTTCACCAATTCTTGATGTTTATTCTTTATATCAGATGCTTCATTTTCTGTTAAGGGTAGATGGTCTAGTCTGTTCTTATCTCTAAGTTTCTCCAATTTTTCAGGGTTTTCTCCCAAGAAATCCTCACCATACATGGATTTTAGAAGTCTCTCGTTGATTTGGTTGAGTATTGATTGGTCTAGTTTGGTAACTGTTTTTCTCCCCCCATATGTGCTTGTAACATGTTCATTCCATTCATCACCTATCGGATTACCTTCGTCATCTTTACCAATTATGTATTTTGATGTACTTGTTAAGGCATCATTGAGGCGGTTAATTCTTGCCTTTCCAACGGAACGAGTGTTACCCTTATGGGGGGTTATATCATCATCTAAATGCTCAGGATGAGCATTGGTATTAGGTAAAGCCCTATCAGGGCTTCCAATAGCCCAAAGCATCTCAGGCGTTGCTCTCTTAATGAGATTCCTCTTGAATCTACCCATCGGTATCTTGACACCATCATCCAACGTAATGTGAGTTTGATGGTCTTCTCCCCCATCACTACCGTGTTCCATTAAATGGCCGATAACATCTTCTCTCTCTTTTGGAGACAACCACTCCAAACCTAGATTAAAACCCATCCACCCTAGTTTATGCGAATGTCTTTCACGCTCACCATGTGGGTATTGTTCTTTATTGTAATTATCAATCTGACTTCGATTGTATTTATCCGGGTTTTGATAATTAACTAGATAGTCCATAGCGTCTTCTTCGTTATTGAACTTCCCTTCTCTCATTAATTTCTGAATATCCTTGTATAGTTCATTATCCCTTAGGTTGCTACCCATTACCTCTTGAAAATTATCTCCAACCCACTCATCAGCAGCGTGTCTGAAATGTGCTCTTCTCACATCCTTATGGTTTGCTCCCTCGGAAATCATCTTATCAACATCTTCTCGATTATCTTGCTTCCATTTGCTATACGCTCTCTCATATAGAGAATGCTCAAGAGCACCATGCCCTTCTCCAAGCGCAGACAAATCACCTAGATACTGATTACCCAATGCAACACTATCTTTTTTCTTATGATAAGCATTATGCCTCATCTCAATTTCACCGTGTCTCTGCGATATAGGAACATCATCCTCACTGGAAAGATAGTAGTCCTCTAACATATGAACAAAATCAGGATAACCACTAGTTGGGTTCTTCTTCCACAACGGGTGAATCTCACTAGAAAAAGGATTGAGGTTATACGAACCCTTATCGGTAGTAACTCTAGGCACTTTTGAAGCCATGCTCCCTCTTCCTACTACGTGTCTCCCAACCCATCTATGATTAGGTGCTTCATCCCTAATCGAGCCGGAAAATGCTCCTTCTTTGACACCTTCTCTTTTTTTCCGCCTTGCCTCTTCACCTTCAGACGAAAGCCCTTCTTCCATTTCTCTGAAACTATCCAAATCTAAGATGCGCCTTTTAACATCCTCATCCTTCAAAAGAGAGTACGAGGTATTAATGAAGAATCTATCAACCCAATTCTCTTCATACAAACCCTTGTTTAACAAATTGATTAGAGATGATGTATATTCACCCAATTCATAATCAACATCATCATCGCCCAAAAAAAGCGATTTTAGTAAATTACTTCTTGATTGAAGATGAAATGTATGGTCTGAATCCACTCATTCACCTCCCTCCAAGTGCGGGGTTTCCACTAATAGAACAAGTCGAAATACTCTCGCCTTGATTCTCAGGTGCTAAACACCCGGTGGAAGAATTACCACCACATAACTCACAATGCTTTGTGCTTGTGACTCCTTTAATGATGCCTACCTTCACACTCATCCCTCAGTAAGATGACCTTTTGCGGGCGACCCCTGAGGATTCATGTTGGGTGAGAGAGCATCAAGATTTACACTAAATCTCCTAGCACCTTTATTCGCTACATCATCTGAATCTAAGAGGTGATTATTGGTAGTGTAATGTGAGTTTCTTGTTTGACCACCTGTTTCAGAAACCAACATTATCTCTTGTGGTTTTGTATTGAAACTCACAGAATACTCAGGTTGGGCTTTCTCCAATGAATCTATTCGGTCTGCTATAGCATTAGCCTTCAAGAACATGTCTGCTACTTCTTCGCTTACTTCTGTAAATCTTGGTTTTCCCATCTTAGTACAACTCCTTTCTTTCTTCATAATCTGAAGCCATCTCGTGAATCTCTTCCCAAGACATCTTGTGAATCTCTTCGTTGCTATATTCTTTCTGTGGTGACTTCAATATTTGGTCATCAGTAGCAACCTCTCCCCTGAATCCATCATTAAGTGATATTTCAGTCATAGGGGTTCGCATTGTAACATAACCCGCTTTCTTGAGTATTTTGTGAGGTGAGTTCATCTCCCTCTCCATAGAAACCATTCTATTATCCATGTCTTCCATTTTATTAATGAGAGCGTTCAATAGTTTCTGAGCACTATCAGATTTACTCTCACTCATTTCCTTCACTCCACTTTTCTACCGTATGTGCCTGAAACAGAACGCATATTGGTGTTGGTGCGAGATGGGATGACTGTTCCTTTCAAAACAGAGAATCTCTGTTCTGTGTCGAACTTTGTCCCCCTCTCGTTGTATTTTACAACAGGTACACCACCCGCATACTGATTTACACCAGCATAGTCTTCAACATTCTCGCTCTTGCGTATTTCACTCGTCAAATCACTCTGCATGAAGTCTGCATACTTGATAATTTCATTCAAATGATGCCTACTACTAGCCGAGTCATTGTCTTCTAAGCACTTGGTTAGATTCTCCACATGAAGGTGAAGTTTCATTGCCATTGGATTCATTTTCTGTAGTTCCATGATACCGACCCTGCTGTAGCCCACACTATACCCATACTTAATTATGCGCCCTTTATCCGCCCTGCATCGCCTATTCTTTTCTGATTCTCTTGTGCTATCGTAGGTTGTGGCCCCCTCTGTTGAACACTGGTTATTGGAGAACCTGAACCCATACTTGTTCTAGATTGAGGTGATGCTGGCCCACGATTTCTAATGCCTACCCCCTGACCACCGGGATTAACAACACCGGGTGCTACCATCCCCGGCGGTAACGGCCCTCTTTGCATCCCCGGTTGCATTCCGGGTGGTATTCCGGGCGGCATTCCTTGAGGTGGCATTCCGGGCGGCATTCCGGGCGGCATTCCGGGCGGCATTCCGGGCGGTGCTCCGGGTGGTGCTCCACCCATTGCTTGTTGAGGGTCTAATTTCTTGTAAGTGAATCTGATGTCTCTATCTCCCTCTTCCATGAGTTCAGGCTTGTAACCAAGCATCGTCATTCTCTGCGCTAGGTTAACTTCCATTTCATCACGGCGTAATCTAGTAATTTCATCCTCTTCTTCATTTGGATAAAGGGTTAACTTCCAATCTGTAACATTCATTTGCTTTAGCAATCTAGGGAATAGAATCTCTGTATACACTTTCTGACCAAACTCAACAGCCCTATTAGTTACGAGTATTTGCATACCCTCGTTATTCAAACCACCGCTCTTACCATTGTCTATCATGAATATATTGCTAACTCCGTAGAAAGCAGACATTCTTGCGCGTATCTCATCTCTCACAGCCATATACTGCATTTCCTCAAGAGTGTCCATGAACTTGACCCAATTAACGCCACCTCTCCCGGTAGAAGATTCAATCCCTACCTTTGGAATGTAATGGGGGTCACGCTCCATCTTCTCATCAACGGCCTTCCAAAACGACTTCATTGACTCTAGATTATCAGTGGTAACTGAAATGATTCCTTTTGGCGACCTTCTCTTTTGATAGGCAGTGTAAATGTAGTTATCCATAGCAGTAAGAGACATTGCTTGTCTCCACATGGTGTTAACAGGACTCTTACCATACAATTTGGATGGATTGTATTTGCTAATGTGTATTACTTCGCCTTCAACATAATACTGAGTTTTGCCACTACCTGCCATGTTCACATAATGTACATCTTGCATCTCGTTACCACAAACCTCGCAAACTTCCTCTTGACCGGGATATGAAACCTTATCTCTGTGAAGAGTACACACCTTGTACCTTCCACCTCTTACCCCTCTCTTATCAGAAACTATTCTCATGAAAATGGGGTCGCCTCTTATGACTTCCTTTATTCTGTAGAATGCTATCTCACTCGTTTCGGGGTCTACATGATATTCCTTAATCATTATCAGGAAAGCATCATCAACGATATTCAAATCATTTTCTATCTCATAGAGTATGTGTAAGAAGGATTGTTCCATTGAGTTCTCTTGCTTCAATAACCACTTTGGATAAAGCATCTGTTCCACATCGGGTGGTCTTACGGGGGAATTACATAGTTTACAAGCGTCAACGCTATCACTGTATTCCTCACCACAAGCCTCGCAGCAAAACTGAAACTTCTTCTCCCAATAGTAACCACGCCTAAACATCTCTTGTGTTAGTTTCGATACAATAGTCCTTAGAACTAGATTTTCCTGAGCAACCGCATAAAGGGCAGGTAGCGTAATACCTTGAGCCATCACGGGTTCTTGAATACCTGTCGTGTAGAGAGGCATTGTTGGTTCAGGAGTTGAACGTCTACGGAAGGGACTTGCTATACTAGATAAGAAACGAGATATTCTACTTTCATCGTCTGCCATTACAATCCCTCCGCCCATTTTGCTACGCTATCGGCCTGTACGCCCCACTGTGCGAGCAAGGCATCAGACTTGGTTGTATCGTCTGACCAATTGCTGTACTTAACAAGTTTCTTTAGTTCTTCTTTTCTCATACCATCTTTTTCATCAATGAAGGCTAGTACCGCCTTCGCCTGTGTTTTCTTCATTTGCAAATGTGGAAGAAGAGATGATAGCAACTTCCTAATATCCGCTTTAGAATAGAATTGTAAACGGTGTTGACTTCTCTGATTGTCTTTGTACACCTTTTGGTCTAATTGTAATATACCACAATCTAGGGTCTTCTGTAGATGTTCACAGTGTATTCTCCCTCTAGTTCCTGTGGCGATAAACCCCGCCCTCGGCTCTCCCCTACCTGTTATGCTGATGTAACCATCTGCATCTAGAAATCCAGCAGCATACGAATAAGGGTCTTTCAGTATAAGACCGTGATTATCAGCCTTCACGAATGTCGAGCGTGTGTTACCTGTTAGAATATCCAATTCTTCTCCATACATTGCTAGTAGTTTTCCGAGTTTTCCTACAGTCATACTCTTGGTTATCGTTTTATCCTCATGTAGAGTTTGAAAGATTGCCTTTGAGGTCATTGGGCCATTTCTCTCCAACAAAGCAGAACTCTTCGCAATAATTTCTGCGTCCTTCTCATTCAATCTGTCTATCTGATGTAGAGTAGTTTTCCAAATTTTCTTTGCGTCTTTCTTCTGTTGCATGGCTTTCACCCACGCATCCTTATCGTCTTGACTCCATACACCCTCAAACTCATCGAGCATCTTCAGAACTTCATTAGACTGATTCCATTGCATACAGGCTCTTTGTAGCGTTACCTGTCTTGTATCACCAAACTTCCTAAGAGCCTTCATGTCTCTCTCAGAGGGGGAGAATGACTTCACCACATCTTTGTAATCCTCTAACCAAGGGTGCATACCCAAAGTAGTATCAAACTCTAAAGATTTGATTGTACGAATATCACCAATCAAATCGTCAATATCCCCTTTCTGCCCCTTGTTAACTCTTCTATTTTTTCTAAGCCTCTTAACTATGTCTGAAGCAGAACAACCCATATGAGTCTCAAACCAACCCTCTCCTGTAGAAGAAAAGAGTTCAGACATTAGTATCACCAGCATTTGTAAGTAAAACTAGTGTTATCATCTTCTATCGTAGTTGTATTGTATCTTTTTTTCATGGAACCATCCACCCGCTGTTATTCTTTGCATTTGAGTCAAACCAATTATCAAAGTTCTCCATCACATCATCTAGTAGTACAACGCTTCCCTTGAACTCCTTAGTAGCCCAATTAGCAAGTGCTATGCTCATAGCCAAGTCATCGTGAACACCAACGCTCTCCAATTTCCCATTCTTTTGCATACCGAAACGATTCAATTCCTGTTCCACCTTATGTGTGTACTCACGGCTTCTCTCATTACCGTATGGTAGTTTGATGTGACCTTGCTCAAATGCGAGTAACAAAGACATGAAGAGCGACTCCTTTTTTGTTCTAGTGGTCATAAATACCCTAATCGGCATATCTGCCGCCATTTCTCTCATCTCTGCTTCAAGCATTCTTTGGAAATTGTTTCCCTCAAGTTCTATCAAATCGGGTTGAAACTTGTTATTCAAAATAACCATCATCCTCTTCTGAGCCATAGACGACATACCTCTCTCATGAACAACGTGAACAACCTGCTTTACATCTTCATCAGGAATCATTCTCATAACGGTCATTGCGGTGAAGTCAGCATTCTTATCTGAGGATATGGCAGGGTCATGACCTATGAAGTGCTGACCCCATACACCGTCTGCTTGTCCTTCCTCATTGAAATTGGTGTCAGCCCTATCCAACAACACCAATTTTCTATCTCTAGCCTTCTCTAGAATATCCATTGGGAACATACTCGCAACATCGTGAATCGGCTCACACAGATACTCACGGCTGAACTGTATAGCGGGCATGGAGAGTCTTCTCTTCTCTAAGGCTTCCAAGTCCCACCTCTCAGGCCAAAGTGCTTCTCCTTTCATGTTTATAGCGGGGAATGTCTCAACCAAGAATGTCTCCTTCTGCTCCAACTCAGCGTACAAGTCATTGTAACTGAATGGCGTACCGACCATCATCAACCTAGAACTGTGGTGGAGAACAGGTAGTAGAACACCATAGAACCAATCTGCCGCTCTCTGCAACTCAGTTCCTGTGGTTCCCCACAGAATATCGTCACACACAACAACATCAGGGTGGAAACCACGAGTTGCCCCACCAACCGACTTAGCCATTATACGAGAGCCGTTAGTCAACTCAAAGTATGACTTTGCCCACGGTTTTCCTGATGTTGGTTTCAAATCACGAAGAATGTCTATCCTGTCTATGTTACCCTTGATGAATCTCATATGCTCAAGAGTCTGCTCCATAGAGTGAGAGAAAATCATGATGTGAGTACCGGGATTGAAAGCGGCTATCCACAAGGCATACGACATGAAGAACACGGACTTACCGTGGTCACGAGATGCCTTGACGCAGTAGTATTGGTTCTCATCCAAACCCTTACGCCAAGTTTCGTGATGATGATTGAAGAGCATTCCCATGATGTCTACGAAGAAGTATCTGAATGACTTCTTGCTCATCTCCCTGTCCATCTCTAGAACAAAGGCTTCAACGTCTTCCGACATCAGTAGTAACTCCACGGCCTTCTAGATTTGAACATCGCTTGTTTAGTATCTTTACCTGTGGCCCTTCTTGTGGCTTCTTCAAGAGTTAATTGTCTTTTACTCTCACCCATTACATGTTCACCTGTAGCAACATGTTGGTTGTCTATAGCCTGTTGAACAGCGTCAACACCTTTTTGTCCCGCAATCATTGAAGGTTTGTCGCTTTCTTCAACCCCTTCACTAAGCAAATTAACAGTTCTTTGTCGCGGGGATAGAGCATTCAGGGGGGCGTTTTTTGCTGTTTCTGCTTCATAATTATTTTGATGAACATTATCTTCTGTGCTACCAGCGGTAGAATCTGCAAAATTGGTATATCCCCCATCAAACATACTAGCATCAAAATCTTTCGGGGTTTGAAAGCCCTGATTCTTGAATCTATGTACTTGACCTCTAGTAGCGTTCACACCCGCTTGTTGTGACGCTCTTGGGTCTATTGAAGCAGCCATTTGCCCTGCATGTGCAAGGGCGGGGTCTAATTTTGCCCCTGCACTCAACGCTCCTGATTCCAAACCCGCTGAGTTGGCCGCACTTCTAGCCGCTATACCACTCATAGCACCTCTACCAGCAGCCGAGAATAAATCCCCTTGAGAATCATCAGATAGAGAGTGAAGCATAGACCAAGCCGCAGGTAAGGCAGCAGCAGTACCCCCCATGATTTTCTGACCTGTCGTTAAATTGTATTTAGGCGCAGCACCATGCGCCGCTTCAGCCTCTTCCTTAGTTCCATATTGGTTAGTTCCAATACCATAACTCGCATTATCCCCTTCACCTGTTGTTGTAATATCAGGTCTTGCGCCTGTATAACCAGCATTTGGGTCATACTGACTACCCCCCGCCCATGATGGCAAATACTGATTGTATGGTATGTTGTTACCACCTGTAAGATTTATCTGAGGTTGAAAACCCTGACTACCCATAGTTGCTTGCACAGGGTCTTGTTTTCTAAGAACAAGGACATTACTCATCGGACTCACCTCTGAAGGAAGCCTTGACCACTTTGATGATAGTGGGTGTGTAACCAAAGGACTTCGTGAGTCTCATCCAATCCCCTTTAGCGTTGTAAATGAGTCTTACATCCTGTGGTGCTAGTCCTAGTTTCTTGGAAATGATAGCCACATCATTAGATGAATCAATGGATAGTTTTGAGTTATTCAAATGCTTCAAAACCTCGTCATCGCTCAGAGCATCCTTCATCTGAACATCTTCCAATGCCTTCACGATTCTATCCTGAGCACCGGACATATTGGTGTCTCCCTTCATGTATTCAGTTAGAAATCTTTGGTTCGGGTCTGAGTAAGCAGACCTGAATCTCTCTATGTGCTCCGGCGTGGATATGTTAGTTCCACCAGCGGCTGCTATTCTCTGTAATTGCTCAGGAGTCATATTGGCTGCTGCTTGTCTTGCTTGTGTAATATCAGAGGGTTGCACCCCAACACTACCAGCCATGTTGACCGATGTGGGTGGTTGCATAACCGCTGTCTGTGGGGCAGGTTTAGCGAGTTGTGTTGTGGCTAATGGGTTAACAGTGGGTTGTATTGTATTACCCTGTGTTCGACTTGCTGCATCTTCCAATCCCCCTGCATTGTAAGTCGCTTGGTAAGGAATGAAATCAGCCATCGTACCACCTTGATACTGACCGCCCGAAATCGAGTGCGAGGTAATACGCTGCTTAGGGAGTTCCGCAGGGAGAGGCACTCTAGTCTGATGGCCTTGTGCCTCACCTAGATAATCATGCAACGCTTCCAACACCCTCCTTCTTTCCATTGTGTCCTCAGGAGCCTCATCTCGTAATCTAACTCCGTGTTTTGCCGCCAACTCAGGAGGTAATTGAGAATCTCTAAGCATTGAGTTACCAACGACATTACCCATCTCAGGGTTAATTCCGGCCAACATAGCCAATGCGTAGACGTTACCAGCACTATGATGAGTTCCGTTTCTCCCACTCAAAGTTCCAATTGTGCTACCATATCCACCAAAATCCATTTGTTCTAAACCTTCTTCATCGGGAACACCTGTGTGGTGCTCTGTGTAAGCATCCATGAGTCTCTGATGAACTGAGCCTTTTGTGGTTCGACCAAACAATTTATTGAAAGCAGCCGTACCTTGTAGTTCTGTTAGCAACTCTTGTCTAAGTGAGGGGTCTGTAAGCCAATGACCAAGAGGCTCTCCTTTGAACATTGTATTCATCAAAGCGGGATGTTGTAGAGGATTCATCGCTTGTTTGATTCTACCTTGTGAAAGTGCTTCCCCAACACGAGAGGTATCGAAAGTATCTAGGATTTCATTCATTGCCACAGCAAAAGCACCTTTCTCTTGTCCAGCACCATGATGCGCCTGTGCCTTCAATCTGAAGAAGTCAGCAGGTAATTTGTGTGCTGCACCTGAATGAGCACCAATTCCATCAAGGCTTCTATCAACATTATGACCCATAGACCTGATATTATCTATCAACTGCTCATTACCAGCATGTCCTTTTCCACCCTTGAAATGCCCTTGAGGAAAAGTATGACCATTATGAACGTGAGTACCATCTTCCGGGTGTAAGGCATAGGAAAGCAGATTACGATTAATATGAGGGTATTTCAAGAAATGAGTTAACTTACCACCTATGAGTTCGGGGTTTATACCGTTCTCCACTGCTACATC
>Ga0098054_1001930_pt1 | contig 10030 bp, 16 predicted proteins | sample 16_taG_FD_75048 | JGI IMG/M metagenome (GOLD analysis project Ga0098054, IMG submission 75048) | Marine viral communities from the Subarctic Pacific Ocean - 16_ETSP_OMZ_AT15313 metaG | ecosystem: Environmental > Aquatic > Marine > Oceanic | place: Pacific Ocean | collected 2015-01-18
ATATTGTAACACAAGATCAATAAAAAGATACTAATAAAAGACTATTTCTTTATATATGCGGATATTTTTTTGGCGCTTATTTGCCGATATTCCAGGGTGCTAGGATATGGCTAGGTAAGGAATTGATAGGTTAGAACGGCGCTCATTGCGTCGCAATAATGGGATTGATGGCAATATTTGCCAATATTCCTGGTAAATGATAGATCGGCGAATTGTACGGCGATTTAATCGGCGGGATTATTTGCGGGATTATCGGCGGATTGCTGCAATGCGGATTGTTGGCCCGCCTCGAATGATGCTTGATGGGCCAGTTGCTCAAGGTGATTAGTAATGAGATATGCCATTATGTCGGACATTGATACGCCAAGTTTCAATGCTAATGCCTGGAATTTTTGATGCTCAATTGAAGTAAGACTGCAAATTACCTTGCGAGGATATCGGCGGGATACTTTGTCTTTTAATGTTAGACTTCGCATACCGGGCTTGAATCTTCCCATTGAATCTCTTTGATCGCCGTATGGGTTTCCCCTGGATCTTCGCCGCGTCGTCGTCACTGAAATGTTACTGCCTCCCTGGTATGGCGTGGGCTAAGTCATTGCTAGCGTGGATATATAATGTATAGCGAACGTGCTTATAAATGAAGTTATTGTTTTTTTTTCGCAGCTGCAGCTGTAATAAAATGAAGGCCCACCCCCAAGAAATCGCCAGCCACACCTCGAAATGGTTCCCCCACACGTATTAATTCAATTTCCAAGCCGTGTCACAACATAGCCCTGTAAAGGTTGCAACATATTGCCATATTGCTTTACTTGAATTTCGCATCGATCCAGCACTTGCCCCAGTACATCATGCCAATCCATAGCGAAAATAGTAGTCCTTCTACGTATCCCAGATCGTTCCAGATATCTAAGACATCCATATCAATGTATCCTCGACATAGCTATGATGTAGGCAATGAACAAACCGATGCCCACCAGGGTTGCACCGCCTAAGATGTAGAGAAATATTTTCATCTAGTCCTCCGCTATCAGGTCAGATCCATCATCTGCCACACGCTTGAAGAAATCCCGCAGCGTGTCTTCATTCATATCTTTAAAGCATTCGGCAAAATCGTAGGAAGTAGGCTCGCCATCGGCATTGAGCAGATCGCCAAAAGTGATCGTAGCCGTGAGGAAGTATTTATAGCCTTTCTGGATAGCATCGTTACTGGAGAGATTATCGAGGTTGTTGGTAAAGGGGTCTTCAAACATGTGGTAAAGAGTTGCCTTTTAATTTGTTTTTTAGTGGCATTCTTTTGCTTTTCCCGCTGAAGCGGGCAAGTAACGGAGTTCTAGTCTGTTTACAGATAGAATGCTCCGCATGAGTGTAACGTCAAAAACATAAAGATTAAGCTTAGAAAACCTCGCTGAGAAACGCTCGGTTTCCAGATATATAAAAATATTTGTTTTATTGAACTTCGTTTGTAAATATGTCTTGCTAAGAATATTACAAGTAATAGTTTATCATACTTTTGATGAAAAGTCAAGGATATTCTTCACTTTCCAGTATATTAGTTTTTATGGCATACACTATACCCTGTTTTACATAATCTAGCTATACCATATGTTGTGGTATCTCTTGTGGTAGGTATACCATATGTAGTGGTGTTATGTCAAGATACACTATATATGGTATTAGCTATTGACAAACTACACTATATATGGTATAATGGTTGTGCAAGTATATAATGGGATATTTTTAATATGGCAAGCATGGATGAAAAGTTCGCGATTGGTAGTACGCAGGGAACTCAGGGAGCCTTGCCTAAGAGAAATTGTACACGATGCAGATACTTGGTTGAAGGCTCATTCATCGGATGTTCCTATCCCGTCCAGTTGGCCTGAGCCTTGGCAATTTTCAGCGCATTACATAGGAGTTCGTGAAATTCCTTATGGACTGATCAAGGTAGACCCCCGAAGTGAGGAGGACAACGAATTGCCAGACATGCGGACACCTCAACCTGATTGATAAGGAGGTGATCTTTGAATCTGTTTTTGACTGGTACATCTGCGCCAAGTGTGACGATGTCTATGTCAAATCCCAGTATGGCGAGTGGATCGAATCGAATCCGTATCAGGAATATATTAAAACTTTAAAACCAAAGTGGTAATGAAATGACTGTAAAGAGAATTCCAAGCGCTGATTCACCAGGAGACTTTGTTGGGCGTGGTGGTCTAGGCGCTGGTGGAGGTAGAACTTACACTGGCGCTACGGGTGGCAAAAGCATTGTTACAGGAAAGAAGAGTTCTGTTTCTAAGAAGTCTAAAAAGAAGTTGAAGGGGGAGAAGAAACGAGATTGGTCAGATGTCAAGTTAACAGATAGAAGAGAGGGATTAACTGAAAAATTTCTTGAAAATCATGGTTACAGACAGTCAGACACTCCTGGCAAACCTAATACCTACACATATGATGGCGATAAAGTCAAAGCATACTCAGCTTATGTAAAAGGTGGTGGTAAATCTGGTGTGTCAGTTAAAACTTTTAATAATCCTACCCTGAAATCATTAAGAGATTGGATGGGGTACTAGTAATGGGCGACTTAACAGAACATTTCTCCAGAAGAGAATTCGCATGTCAGTGCGGATGTGGCTCGGACAAGATTGCATCGGAACTAGTGTCGAAGCTTGAGATTGTTCGATTGATGTACGGCAAACCCATGAAGGTAACATCTGGCATACGATGCGATACGCATAATCAAAATGTGGGTGGCAAGGATGATTCCGCGCATCTTGATGGATTAGCGGCAGACATATCTGCCAAGGGATGTTTTGAAAGAGATCAGTTGGTGGGATTTTTTAAGAGCCAATTTTAAACGCATGGGCATAGCAAGGAATTTTATTCACGTTGATGTGGCGGATGAGCATGGTAAGCCGTCACCGTGTTTATGGGTGTATTAAGAAAGCAGATCAAGGAGCTTGTGCCGGAGCAGCCGATTCAAATTGAATGGGAAGACGCTGGCGATATTGAGGGCGAGAACGCATGGGCTGATTTGAGTGATGTAAAGAAGTACAACGAGATCCCTGTCAGGACAGTGGGCTTTTTTCTGAAAGCGACAAAGAAGACGATTTACTTTTGCAACAATATTGAAAGCAGTGACAAGGACAATAAGTGTACGGCAGTACGGGGGCAGATCCCCATAGGGTGCATTAATAAAATTAACAAACTAGAGGTGCAATAGATGGTCAAGGTATTGATCGAATTAATTGACAAGGTAGCTCCTGGGTATAAAACCTATGCGTTGATGGCAATAGGTTTTGGCATGATGGTTTGCCAGATGCTTGGGTATCACCAGTTTCCACAGGAAGCATGGGGATTACTTGGTATTGGCGGAGCAGCGACTTGGAAGATGGGGCAAGACCGTAAGTGACAACACTGATCATTACTCTTGTTTTAGGAGTAGGAGCAGTAATTTACCTAATCAGAATTGGCAGGCAACTTGAAAAATCTGGAAGCTATAGAGCGGCATTGGATATTCATGGAAAAATCAATGAGGTGCGCGACGCAATACGCAAAAAACGCAACGATAAGATTAAGCGCCTGGATGATGACCCTCGCTCTGTTTTTACTTCTGACGACTAGTTGTCAGTCTTTTCCAGGCGAAGGCATTAATGTTGCCTATCCCTTGCGCCCCGCAGATCCAGAGTTATTTTTTGAGGATGTCGGAGGGCATTGCATAGATGATGCAGAACTGAGAAGGTTGGGAGTTTTTTACATCGATAGCAAGGCTTATTTCGACGCAACAGAAGCCATTATCGATGCGGTCAATGGTAAATAACATCGCGGCAACCTTATTAATACTCGCGTTGGCCTTGCCAGGAGCCGCATTTACAGACTGGTCAAACAAAGCGGGAGTCGTAGAGCCGCCAATAAGCATGATGCTGGGATGGAATGTCAATGAAATCCCTGGCAATGTGACGGTTTACTACGATGTCAATGGTGATCGCAAACCTGATGTCGTATTTGCTCATCCCATCATGGCGATGAACAGCGGGGTGAAGTGTGATGCCAAAAAGATTGATGACGAATATTACTGGATATTCACAACATGTCCGGCAGACCACGCTGCTGATTATTTTGTTTTCAAGCAGTGGACATTATACAAATTTATAGGTGGCGGATGGCACAGGGTATATCAACATGTTGAACGAAATGAGCGAGACAGAACGTGCCGCATTCGACAAGACAAACAAGGCGCTGGGAATCAGGACTTACAAGGAGCAGGAGAAAGCTGTACAGGAGACTGAAGACCTTGGAGTTGCTGGAACTATCAAGAAAGCGGTTGCTAACATTGGAGGAGTGGAAGAGCTTACCGCCTGGGCAAGATCAAGTGATAGAAATCGCAGAGAACTTTTTGGATGGTACGCGAAATTAGCGCAGAAAGAAGAGAACGATACAGGGCTGAAAGTCCAGGTAAATATCGTAAATTATAATGGCGACCCTGACACTACCACACAAATTTACACCGAGGCAGTACCAACTCCCTCTGTTTAGGGCTTTTGATGAAGGGGTCAAACGGGCTGTACTCGTGTGGCATCGACGCGCTGGGAAGGATAAAACAGCTTTAAATTTATGCGTCAAAGAAATGTTTCAAAGAGTCGGGCAGTATTATCATCTGTTCCCGACGGCTCGTCAGGCAAGGAAGGCCATATGGGATGGTATCGATAAGGCTGGTTTAAAAGTGATGGATCATTTCCCGAAGGAACTGATCAAGAGCAAGAATGAAACGGATATGAAGATAACTCTTTCAAACGGGAGTATCTATCAGTTGGTCGGAACCGACATGGGGTTAGATTGGCTCGTCGGGACAAATCCCGTCGGGCTGATCTTTTCCGAGTATCCGATTATGACACCGAAAGCCTGGGATTTAATGCGCCCTATTGTAAGAGAAAATGGCGGATGGGCTTTATTTATTTATACACCTCGTGGTCAGAATCATGGTCACAAGATGTATGAAATGGCGGACAAGAATGACCAGTGGTTTTGTTCACGGTTGACAGTGGATGATACCAAGCGTGATTCGGTTGGCGAAGACGGATCTCCGGTAGTCAGTCCCGAAGATATTGTTGATGAGGAACGCGAAGGCTTATCGCCGGAGATGATTCAGCAGGAGTATTTTTGCAGCTTCCATGCGGCAATCCCCGGAGCGTACTTTGCCAGAGAGATGACAAGGGCGGAAGATGATGGAAGATTTTTAAATATACCGTGGGAATCGAAGATAGATGTCCAGACAGCCTGGGATCTTGGTGTTGATGACGCAACCGCAATTGTGTTTTACCAGACGGTAGGAAACGAAATACGCATCATTGACTACTACGAGGCTAGCGGTGAGGGGTTACCACACTTTATCAACGTGCTTAAAAGCAAGCCTTACGTCTATGGGGCGCATCATGCGCCGTGGGATATTGAAGTGCGAGAACTTACTACAGGCAAGAGCCGTCGAGACACGGCGCGTAGTCTGGGAATCATTTTTACAGTCGGTAAAAAAGTACGAGCAAAAGAAGAAGCAATCGAACAGGCACGACAAATAATTTCAAAATGCTGGTTTGATAAGACGAAATGCGAAAAGTTGATTTCGTCATTGCGTAATTACCATAAAGAGTTTGATGACAAGTTGGGAGTCTACAAGAAAAACCCAGTGCATAACTGGGCTTCGCATGGGGCTGACGCTTTTATGCAGTTGGCAATGGATTACAGAACGCCCAGGACATCCGCATTACAAACCGTGGCAGAACAGGAGTTTGATATTTTCTAATGAATATTCTTGATACTTACTTTTCAATCATGGGTGGAGCGCCTCCGCCAAGACCCGTTTACACACCGCCTCCGCCCCCAAAGCCTGCGCCAGTAGATAACTCTGCGGCAATGAGACAGAAAACAGCGGACAATAAAAAGCGTGGCAGGAGTGCTTTAATTTCTAATGAGGGTGGCGCTCAAGGGTTAGGCGATGATGCTTCTAAACAAAAGAAAACACTGGGGGGCTATTGATGAACATACTTGATTTTATTTTTACAGGATGTTTTGGCGGAGCGCCTGCAATGCCTCCGATGCCTGCTCCTCCCCCGCCGTTGCCAGATCCGAGTATTGCAGCGGAAGAAAAGGCAGCGAAAGCCCGTGCCGAAGAGCAAGCTAAAAGAAAACGTGGCAGAAGTTCCTTGATTACGAATGAAGGCGGTGCGGCTGGATTGGAAGAGGAAGGCAATGCTTCTAAACAAAAATTAGGCGGATATTGATGACAGCCCCAACCCCTTCAATGATGCTTGCTATGGCATCACCAAGTTTCCCTCAACTTCAAGAAAAAATTGGGGCAAAGTATGCAGACGATCCAGGCATGAAGTATGAAAAACAATCAGGATTCGCTGATGCTATCGAGAATTGGGAGAGAGATGGCCCTGCTCAAAATTTAGGCTTATATAGCAAGGGGCTTCGTGCAACGGCGGAGAAATCTAAACCAGGTGACTCATTGTTAACGGATAGTAAAAAAACAAAGAGAAAACGTATTTACGGAATGGGTAAAAGCACAGGCGAAGAAAAATCCGGCACAGTAAAGAAACCAACATTAGGTGGTGAATAGATGGCAGTCAACGCAAAGAGTTTAATCAAGCGTAATGAAACACTAAAAGAAGACCGCAATCTCTGGGATACTTTTTATAGGGATGTTGTGGATTATATTCGTCCACGCAAGCAAACCGCAGAGGAAAGCCGTGTGCCTGGAGTCATTCGGCACAAGCATTATGATTCAACTGCACCCCACGCCGCTAATACATTAGCGTTAGTCATGGCGGATACCTTGACCCCGAAAGCTATTCAGTGGTTTGGCTTCAAGATTCCAGAAGCATCCCCGTTCAAACAATTCAATGATAACCAGAACGTAATGAACTGGTTTAAGACGGTTGAGGATGGAGTTCGCTTTGCGCTTGATCAAAGTAATTTCTACCCTGTCGTCAACGAGATTTACCTCGATTTTAATTCATTTGCAACAATTTGTTTATATGTAGAAGAGGCAGAACTAAAGCAAAAAGGTTTTAACGGACTGACCTTCAGAGCATTGCCAATCTCTTCTTATGTGTTTGCTGAAGATGATGCTGGTATTGTTGATACGGTCATGCGGGAATATGAATTAACGGCACGGCAATTTGTCCAGAGATTTCCAGGGACAACTATTCCAGGCGAGATTGCAAAATCATTAGAACAAACTCCAGACGATAAGTTTAATTTTTTGCGGGTGGTTGCACCAACCAAGGAATTGAGTTCCAAGGTTAAGTTTCCTTACGCATCGGTTGACATCTTAGTTGACAAACAACTCGTGGTCGATGAACGAGGATACAAGGAATTCCCTTACATGGTTGGCAGGTGGGACAAAGCGTCTGGCGAAACTAGAGGTCGTGGCCCTGCCGCGATTGCGCTTGATGACATCAAGTCACTCAACCAGCTACGCAAACTTGAATTGATTGGTTTGGAAAAAGCAGTCAATCCTCCTATATTGGCTCCCGAAGATGGATTCATCGGCACGGTGAAACTGGGCAGTAACTCAATTATCTATTCACGCAATCCTAACGATGTAAGAACACTGCCGACAGAATTACGCCTGGATTTATCTTCATTGAAAGCGAATGATCTCAAACAATCTATTCGTGACATCTACCTGACAGATCAACTGAATATACCAAGAACAAAACAGATGACAGCTTCAGAAGTCTCTGTTCTGCGTTCAGAAATGGAACGACTGCTAGGCCCGACGATTTCAAGATTTGAATCAGAAGTGTTAGGCCCAATGTTAAACAGAACAGTCGGTATCATGCATAGGACAGGAGCATTGCCTCCGCCTCCTCCAGAAATTCAAGATTTAGATGCGATTGACATCGAGTATGTAGGACAACTGGCACGATCTCAAAAGATGGTGGAAGTTGAATCGATACAGAACTGGATTAGCTTGATTGCACAATTCGGACAGATTGATCCAAGAGTGATGCAATTACCAGATCTAATGGCAGCCGGAAGAATTATTGCGCCTGTATTAGGTGTTCCTAAATCAGTTGTCAAGGGTAATGCACAAATGGAAGAAGATGTTGAGCGAGAACAACAGAAACAAGCTCAAGCAGAACAAATGCAGAAGATGGGCGCTATGGCAGAATCGGCTGGCAAGGCAGCGCCTGCAATGAAAGTAATGCAAGATGGAGCGGCAAACCTAAGTGAAGAAGACAAGCAAGCGCTCGTCCAGCAACTCGCAGGGGTTGCCGGAGCTAACTGAACGACAGATAGCAAGCGCGTTTTATAATACATTTACGAGTGGAGATGGAGGGTTAGTGTATGAATGGTTGCAAAACCAATACAATAACACATCCAGTTTTGTCCCAGGAGAGCCGGAAACAACAGCCTACAATGAAGGATGTCGGGCAGTGTTCCTGCAAATCAAAAATAACCTGGACTACTGGAAAACCAAAGGAAAGGACTTATGAACGACGAAACGACTGCAACCTCTCAAGAGGTAGTCACAGAAGAAGTAGAAACAACAGAAGTTGAGCCACAAGCAGAAGAACAGAAGGAAGAAACATGGCGGGATGGTTTGCCCGACGATTTGCAAGGGGTTAAAACCCTGGAGAAGTTCAAGGATGTTGATGCCCTTGCCAAGGGATATGTACATCTCGAAAAATATTTCGACGGTACGATCAAGATCCCTGGCGAGAATGCAACGGCAGAAGAAGTGGAAAGATATTATTCCAAGTTGGGAAGACCCGACACTCCCGACGATTACGAGTTTGAGAAGCCGGAAATTCCCGATGGGATGAACTATGACGACCACATGGAAGGTGAGTTCTTAAAAAAAGCTCACGGCATGGGTTTGAATAGCAAGCAAGTCAATGATCTCTATGGTTGGTACAACTCGCAAACCAAAGATATGTTTGTTCAGCATCAGGTAGCACAGGAAAACAATATTCAGAAAGCCGAGATAGAACTTCGGGCGGACTGGGGCAGGCAGTACGATGAGAAACTGGCAGGCATTCAAAGATTAGTTGATCAGTATGCCAGTGGTGAGGAAAAACAATACCTGGATTCATCGGGCTTTGGTAATGATCCTCATGTCGCCAAGTTTCTGGATAAGATTACAAAGGATTTTGGTGAAGCGAAACACTTGGGTGATCCCAAGATCAATGCATTCACTGATCCAGATTCTGCACAACGAGCTAAAGACGCTTTCTATAGAGATACGGAAAGCGATGACTACAAAGCGTATTTCAGCGAGAATCATCCCCGCCATAACGAGGTGGTCAAGATGCTGGATCGATGGAATACCACAATTCATGGAGATGAATAATGCCCGTACACAACGATATAAAGTGTGCGGATTGCGTTCATCTCGTTCCGCAGACGCAAGTTTGCATGGAGTACAAGGCATCAGTTGAAGCCGAGGAAATGCGTAACTGCTATTTTTTTAAAGAAGGTATTTACGCAGAACCAGTGGCAGAGATTGTGCCTATCAAGAAGGGAAGAAAGAAAAAGAAACTCCCTTCTGTATTCCCAGAGAAACAACCCGCCTAGCGGACAATTGTTTCTTACACATTTTTAGTCCTGGTAATCCGAAAGGATCAGGCATGTTTATGCAACCAGGAGAGTCCAAGAGTGGATAACTCTCCGCACAATGATTTATTAATAGGAGAGTAAAATGTCTACACAAATTAACAAGGCATTTGAGCAGTCGTTCTCGGATAATTTTATACATTTGGCGAGTCAGAAGACTTCCAAGTTGTCCGGCGCTGTTCGTGTTGAGAATATCAACGATGCCAAAGCTTTTCATTTTGACAGAATGGATACCGTTTCGATGGTTCAAGCTGTCAGTCGTCACGAAGATACTCCGTTAACGGAAGTACCTTTTTCCAGACGACGCGTTACATTTAACACTTACAGGGCGGTTGATCTGATCGACAATCCTGACCGTGTGAAAATGGCAAAAGATCCAACCAGCCCAACCATGAAACAGTTGGTAGCTGCAATG
>Ga0098054_1001931_pt1 | contig 10024 bp, 16 predicted proteins | sample 16_taG_FD_75048 | JGI IMG/M metagenome (GOLD analysis project Ga0098054, IMG submission 75048) | Marine viral communities from the Subarctic Pacific Ocean - 16_ETSP_OMZ_AT15313 metaG | ecosystem: Environmental > Aquatic > Marine > Oceanic | place: Pacific Ocean | collected 2015-01-18
AAGCAGTCGCTTTATGATCGTTGGAAACAAATATACTCGCAATCTGACGTTAAAGAAGCTGTAATTGAAGCGTATGAAAACCCAGACTTTCAACAGATGTCTAGAGTACGCTCTGGTTCGCCTTTAAGAGATTTACAAAAAGAAACAATTAATAACGTGTTGTATCAATATAGAGAACAAGCATTTGGGGAACTTATTGATGAATACCCCGAACTCTTAGATCAATATGAGTATCAAGGCGAATTACAGCAAAAGCAAATAGAAGGGGAAGAACTACCGTCTGATATGGTATCGCCTTCCCTTCGTCCATTACTTAACCAATAACATATAAAGAATCATACATCATGGCTAATACATACGTCGACTACACCGCAACTGCCGCGCAGACAGATTTCGCTTTTAACTTTAATTACCTCGAAGATTCACACGTCGTTGTAGAGATTGACGGAATAGATAAAACTTTAACGACTGACTACACCATCGTTACATCGCCTTCTAAAAAGGTTGTACTTACAAGCGGCGCTACAGCGGGTCAGTTGGTACGTGTTAAACGCGTTAGCGACTTCGGTACTGACCTCGTTGATTTCGTCAATGGATCGGTTTTAAACGAAGCTGACCTCGATAAAGCTTATCAACACAATCGTTATTTAAACGAAGAAGCGGCTGAAGGTAATAACGACAGTATGCAAACCGTAGGTGGTGGAACGGACTTTAACGCGGAAAGTAAGAAGATCGTTAATCTTGCGACTCCAACCCTTAGTACAGACGCAACTAATAAGAACTATGTGGACGACAGAGTCGCGTTAGGATCGACCAACTTAAACGCGTTTGATAAGTCTACGCACACAGGTGACAACACAAACACCGAGTTTACACTTTCGTTCACTTCGCAATCTGACACCGCTGAAGCGTATCTTGTAACGATTGATGGCGTTGTTCAAACGCCTACAACTGCTTACAGCGTAAATACCACAACGAATAAGATTATATTTACAAGCGCGCCTCCAACAAGTGCAAACATCGTTGTTGTGCCGATTGGAACGACGTCTTCAGCAAGTGATGCAACGGTTGTAGCGACGGGTTCAACGACGGCTCGGACACTCGCTGATCGTTTTGGGGAGGTCGTGAATGTGTTGGACTTCGGAGCCGACAATACAGGAGCTACAGATGCCTCAGAAAAGATTCAAGAGGCTATTGATTACGCAAAAAGTATAGCCACCAAAAACGAAGGGAATCAATATGATGCGTCAAAAGCCGCTAAAATAACGGTTGATTTTGGTTCAGGTCATTACTTAATTAAGAAACCAATCGATTGCCAATCAAACTCTACGAATAAAGCAAACGGTATTTCACTAATCGGTGGAAATGCTTTGATTGAAATGGCAACGGTTGCAAACGGATGGACGGACGCAACAAGAGTCGACACAAGTGCTGGTGCTACTGTTCAAGTTAAAGCGTGTTTGATTTTTGGAGTTGAAGATTATGCGACTGCTGGTGGTTCGTTTTCTACTTATAACTCGGTGAGAGGAATAAATTTTAAAGGTAACGGACAAGCTTCGGCAAAAGGAATTTACGCTGATGTTGTTTCTGGGATGACTATTACTGACTGTGCTTTTCAAGACTTTGGCTATGCTATTTACGGTAAGGTTATATTTTTATCTACCTTCAAAACCATTTTGTGCAACGCAGTTGCGAGTGCTATTTATATAAAGAATACTTCTGTGGCTGACGGTTATGTTGGAGGTATAGGCATAGAAGGCGGCGGAATCACTATCCAAGACATAAAAGCGTTTAATGATTTTGCAAACAATACAGACCCACGTTTTTACTTTTACAAATGTGGTGAACTTAACATCAACGGTATGATTTCGTTTGGTGGTCTAGGAAAAGGTCTTGTTATTGAACGGCTTGCTACCGATCCTGCGACAGGAACTAAATGGAACAATATTAATAATGTAGAAATTGCTGAATGTGCTGATAGGGCTTTTGATATTTCTTATTGTTCAAAAATTACCTTTAGCAATTTGCTTTTTGTAAAAGTCGGAAACACATTGAATGGTTTAACGGCGGCAAAATTGTTAAATTGCTCAGAGGTTACGATCTCTAATTTTGTTTGGGACAATTACATCGATATTGCAAACACGCCTGGTATACAGTGGAAAATCGAAAACTGCACGTCTGTGCGAGTGAGTGATGGGGCAATCCTTGCAGTTCCGAATACTAACGGAGAAACAGCGATTGTACGACTTGTGAACTCTATAAGGTCTAGGTTTGTTAATGTAAACTTTGGAAACACATCTGAATCGGGCAAGAAATTTAATTACATTATTTCATCTGATTCCAACTGCCAAAACACAGGCGTTGTCGCTTGTGGCTGTTTAACAGGAACGGTTAATATTGATTGGGAAGATTTACAAGGGGCGGGCGATTACTACAGGTCTGTTATTACCTTATCAGGAAGCAACCCAACGACTGACAGTAACTTTATTCGTGGAAGCTCGACATACAATCCTCCTTTACTTAACGCTGGAGATTCAGTAACAACAACTGTAACAGTAACAGGTGCGGCTCTAGGTGATTTCGCAAACGCTTCATTCGCATCGGATTCACAAGGGTTGTTGTTGACCTCTTGGGTTAGTGCGGCTGATACAGCAACGGTGCTTTTTAAAAATAACACAACGGGGTCAGTAAATTTAAGTGCTGCAACTCTGCGTGTTTTAGTAACGAAAGCATGAGCGACTCTCTGAGCAATTTAACAATCCCTCTAACCACCTAACATATGGCAATTACACAGGCACACTCACGAATGGTATCAGACGTAGACGCTGGTTCTACATACCTACAAGGCACTCTTGGAACATCCGCTAACAACGTAGTTCAACTCGACGGTAGCGCGAAGCTACCCGCAGTTGACGGATCGCAGTTAACGAACGTTAGCGCGGGTAAGGTATTACAAGTTGTAAACGCATCTATAGGCACAGTCCTGACAGGGACTACCGCGATGCCCAACGACAATACAATCCCACAGAACACCGAAGGAGATGAAATACTTACCGCGTCTATAACGCCCGCTAACGCATCTAACAAACTACTTATCGAGTTCAGCACGATAGCTGGCGGTTCAGCCGCGACTTGGATCGGTGGAGCGTTGTTTCAAGACTCAACTGCAAGCGCGATTGCGGCGACTGTTAACTACTGTCCAGCGGCGGGTGGAGCGTGTGCATTACCGTTTAGTCACTACATGACTGCGGGTACAGCTTCTGCAACAACGTTTAAAATACGCATTGGTATACAAGGTTCTGGAACAGTTACAATTAACGGTAACGGTGGAAGTCAGACAATGGGAGGCGTTGGAGCTACCACCTTAACCATAACCGAAATAGCCGCCTAATACCGATGACCGAACAAATCTCCCACTTCCTTGACACGGCTTTAGCAATCGCTATTGGCGTGTTTGGTTGGATATTCAAGAAGTTCGCCGATAGACTCGACAAGGACGAGGATCGCTTAACAAAGATTGAAGTTGAATTAGCAACGCAAAGAGAACGCGACACAGCGGTTGAAAATCGCATGAGTGGACTCGAATCAACAGTAAAAGAAATTAACAGTAAATTAGATCGTCTCATGGAGATGATGATGAAAAAATGAAAAAGAAAAAAGGTTTATACGCAAACATCAACCGACGACGTAAGCTCGGTATAAGTCGCCCTAAAAGCAAATCAACTGTATCGCCTAAAGCCTACGGTAATATGAAGAAAGGTTTTCCTAAGAAATGAGCCGTAAAGGAGTATCACTACGCAAAGAACATAAGTCCAAGAAAGGCGGCTTAACCGCGAAAGGACGCAAGTACTACAACGCTAAAACAGGTAGTAACCTTAAAGCACCACAGCCCCAAGGCGGTAGTCGTAAGAAGTCGTTTTGTGCGCGTATGGGTGGAGTCAAAGGACCGATGAAAGATAGTAAAGGACGACCCACACGAAAAGCTTTAGCGCTTAGACGTTGGAAGTGTTAACAACCAATTTATATGAAGAAACGAGAACAACTAGAAAACCTACAGGTACTCATCGCTGACACCTACTCCCAAGCTATAACGGAGATGAAGGTCGGTGCGGCTGAGTACAATGCGGCGCTTTTAAACGGCGCTAGACAGCTACTTAAAGACAACGATGTTGTCAGCCTAAGCGAGCAAGGATCGCCTCTGGGTAAGCTTGCAGAAGTCCTACCGTTTGACGACGACGCATCCGACAAGGAAGCGATAAGACAAGCGAAGTGACAAGTAACGTACCACCCGAACTTCGGGACTTTCGTAACTTCTTGTTCGTCGTTTGGAAACACTTGGGTCTTCCCGATCCAACGCCTCTCCAATACGACATCGCTAACTTCATCCAAGGCGGTCCAAAACGTTCCGTCATCATGGCGTTTCGAGGCGTAGGTAAATCGTGGATATGTAGTGCTTATGTCGTACATCAACTACTACTAGACCCTACCAAGAACATACTTGTTGTGTCGGCGTCTAAATCGCGATCCGACGACTTCTCAACGTTTACCTTGAAAATCATTAACGACATTCCCGTTTTACAAGGTCTTAAACCACGTGACGGTCAACGTTTCAGTAAGATAAGCTTTGACGTAGGTTTAGCACCCGCTTCACACGCGCCTTCGGTCAAGTCACTTGGTATCACGTCCCAGCTTACTGGGTCACGTGCTGACATAATCGTAGCTGATGACATCGAAGTACCGAACAACTCCGCTACCCAAGGAATGCGCGATAAGCTCGATGAACAAGTCAAAGAGTTTGAAGCGATTGTTAAACCACTAGACAGTAGTCGTATCATCTTTCTAGGTACACCTCAATGCGAAGACAGTATCTATTCTAAGCTTCGTGAACGCGGTTATAACGCCCGTATATGGCAATCTGAGTACATACCATTGGATCACGTCCAAACGGTTTATAACGGCGCTGTATCGCCTTATATCGTCGAGAACACCACGGAAGACAATATCGGTAAGACAACAGAACCATTACGCTTTACCGACCTTGATCTCGAAGAAAGACGGCTTGCCTACGGACGTAGCGGGTACGCTCTTCAGTTCATGCTTAACCCGCGATTAAGCGACGCTGATCGTTACCCGTTAAAGATCAACGATTTAATCGTTACCGAACTCGACAACGACCTGGCGTACGAGAAGTATGTCTATGCCGCTGGTCCACAACAAATAACCGAAGACCTTCCTAACGTAGGCTTTAACGGCGATAAATACTTTCGTCCTTTGGACACCAACGGCGATCTGATCGAGTACACAGGTTCAGTCATGTCTATTGACCCAGCTGGTCGTGGTAAAGATGAAACCGCTTATAGCGTCGTTAAAATGCTTAACGGTCAACTGTTCGTTCACGCGTGTAACGGTATTAAAGGTGGGTACGGTGATAACGTGTTGAAAGAACTAGCTCGTATCGCAAAGCAATACAAGGTCAACGAAATCATTATTGAGTCGAACATGGGTGACGGGATGTTTACCGAACTCTTTAAGCCCGTCTTAAACAACGTGTATCCTGTTACTATCAACGAAGTAAGACACCACATACAAAAAGAAAAACGTATAGTAGACACGCTTGAACCGATACTTAATAGACACAAATTAATAGTCGATTCAAGGGTCATAAAAGACGATTATCAAAGCGCTATGACGTATCCTATTGAGCAACAATCTAGGTACATGTTGATGTACCAACTAACGCGTTTAACACGCGATAAAGGCGCTCTTCTTCAAGACGACCGTTTAGATGCGCTTTGTATGGCTTGTGGATACTGGGTCGAACAAATGGCTGTAAACGCGGACTTGAAAATCAACGATAGAAAAGCTGAACTACTTGATGAAGAATTAGAACGTTTTAAAAACGCCGCTTTCAAGATCAACAATAAATCTACTCGTAGTACTACTTGGATGGCTACGCTTTAACACGCGATATAAACGACGACATACAATGTAATCGATCTTAACGCGGTTTAACGTTACGTATGTATGACGATATAAAGGCGTTGTTAAACGATTCGTTAAAGCTTACTCGTGATTTATTACTAGTACCTTTCTTAATCATCAGTACTAGTAACTTGCGATATAACCGACGACATACAATCTTTGTAACCAGAATAAACAAGGTTTAATGTTAAGTATGAATGACGATATAACGTGTATTAAAAAAGCGTTTATAAGCTTACACGTGTTTGTTGTTTTTGTTTTTAAATCATCAGTACTAACTTGCGATGTACTACACGTTTGTTTCGCGTTATATACGCGTATATACAAAGACACGTTATATACGTCCTATAAATAGGATTATATCGTGTTTTTCAAAACGTCAACCCTTAAATTTACGACTATTACCTAAACCTATGGATATCAACGATCAAACAGATGCATTTTGTAACGAGCTTCAAAACGTTGTGATGCGCTTTCGTGACGAATTTGACCTTAATCATGCGACTATAGTCGGTGTGTTAGACATCGTTAAGATGAGTTATATCGTTGATCCAAGTGACGACACAGTCGAGTTTGAAGTCGATGAGAACTTCTGGGACGAAGATGAAGACGACAGTGACACTTGTGAACAGGCGTTTTAAAGACGCGATAAAGACGACGTTAAAGACGCGATAAGAACGCGCTTAAAAAGTTTTGGTAAAAAAGTGTGAATGGTCTTATCTAGTACGCAAGCGTCCGTGTTCCCCCCAAAGGGGTCGAGTTTTTTCTTGTATGGTCACGGTATGGTCACGACTAAAGAAGTAATGTCTTTTAAATACTGACAAGGCAAAGGATATATTATCTCATTGGCTATTGAATCGCGTTGAAACTCGATAGCGTTGACTAGTATATAAGTATATTGTTTTTTCTTCTTATTGAGACTCGGTCTCATTAGCGTCTATTCGTGTTTACTATTGTTTTTTCTTTTCAAGCTTTAACGCGTCTCAATCGTCAATTCAATCGCAATCAATATTTGCTTTAAATCGCTTTAACTCGCTCAAAACGCCAATCCCTCGAAAAAAAATCTTCACTAGTATTTAAGCGGGTTGTAGCGTGTTATAAGAATATTGGATTTGACAATGTTGACGAATTTTGATTGAAGCAAGCTTCACATTTTTAACTACTAATCAAACAACAAAACAATGACATTTAAAAAATTATATAAAAGATACACCTACCTTACCACCATCATTTCCAAATATGGTCATGTTTACTGCGATGCTTGGAGAAGTGAAGCAACTGGAGGTAAGAAATACTTAAGCTATAGAATGATGGACTGGCAAACGGAGTGGGAAGACTTATATGCTCTACTTACTCATGACCATGCTGAAGAATTTAAAAAAGAGCTTGAACTCACCAAATTCCACAGCACACAGACTATTAGTTTTGGCGATCTATGCTGTTAAATAATAACAAGCCAACCAAATAACGAAAATGAAAGAACTCAACAAAGGATATATAAAACGCATTCATGTTAACCAGCATATCATCAAAGCCAATCGCAAGAATGGATCTAATGACGCGGTATTGACGATTAAAACAACGAGCGACAATATCAAAGCTAATCATATTATGATAGGCGATAATGTACGACTTTGTTACGCTCCTGAATCGCCATTGGCTTGCGGTGCAACGATTTGGATTGAAACAACTGAAGAAATCAATATACAAGCTTAAAACGCGAACCAAACAACAACCAAACAATGAATAAAAACATAATCTCGATACAATGTCCTTTCAACGCTTCAAAGCTTGTACAAGTCAAACAATCCGCTTGTTACCATTTTTACCAACGACAACTCATTGATGGCAACGCGATTACGAATTGGCAACGCTTACCAAAGAATTTTATTCTTGCTACAATGCAACGCTTTAATAAAACGAATTTAATTTAAAACGCGAACCAACCAACAATAAGACCATCGTTTAAAACGCGGTGGTTTTTTTGTGTCTCGATATAAGCCCTTAAAACGCGTTTCAATCGCAAACCCATCCTTTTATATGCGTCCACAAAAAAGCCCGTTCTAATCGCGTTAAAACGGGCTTAATTGGTTTGTTTGTTTGTTTTTAGAACTGAGCTATTGCCTCGATAACCTTTGCCTTGTCGATGTTCGCTTCGATAATATCAAATATTTGCTGTTGTATTTTTTGAGGTAGTACAATCTCGATTTGTTGTGATTTATCTTGCTCGGTTTCTACTTCCGCAAATAAACCCCAATCGACTATTTTTTTATTTCCTATTAAGTATTCCATAATATCGTTGTTAATTGTTTTTAATCAATTTTACATCCTTAACAAATCGAGTTTGAAAGAAATTATTGATGTGAACGCATTGATGACCGCATAAAGAAGTAAATATTAATATAACTTTACCTTTCAACTTGTCGCCGTTGTCGTCTTTATATTCTATTGTGTCGCCTTCTTTCATAATTATTTAAGCTCCAACCCTTCGCTCGCGTCCCAACCGATCATTGTTAAAAATGTCCAGTTATCAAATAACATAGTCGAGCCCCAACCAGATTGAATATCTTTCCTTTGTCGCGAGTTGCAATCGTTATAAAAGCTTTCAATGTCATAATCGGATTGAATGAAAACGGATCCGTCTGAATCGACATTAAACTCTTTTAAATATTCGATGATTTGATCGATGTAAGATTGTTTAATTGGCGTTAATGTTAAACAACCCATTGAATCTTCCCTTGCGTTTATTTTAATGTTCATAATTATGTTAGTTGTTTTTAATCATTAAAGCCAACAAGATGATCCACCCAAACACCGCGACAAACGGAACCATTAGCAGTTGCAAGCGAAATTTAGTTGATCGTCTTAATTCGTTTTCCTCGCGTTCAAACCATTCAGCCATTGTTAAATCTTTTTCGTTTTTCATGCGTCAAAGAGTTTTTGATATGATCGAATCATTGTATTTACTCGCGTTTGTACTTCTACTAAGCAAACATCTCTTTGCCATCCGTTGACGCGGTCATTGTCGATATATTTTAAATATCGTTTTAAGGCGTAGAGATTCGATTCAAGATTAATTATTTCCGCTTGTTTATTTATTTCGTTTTTCATTTTAGATGTATTCTCCATAACAGAAAGCAAAAAGAGTTTGTCCGTTTCGAAGTTGAATATTTACATTGTACCCGTCATCTTCAATTTGCATTTTACCTTTCGATTCATTTGTTAAGATATCGAGTTTATCGCGACAAAACCTTAAAAGCTTTCTTGAACTATTCAAAGTTGATTCGTGCAAATAAATGCCTTCTTCAAGTTTGAACCAATTATTCCATGACCAGCTTTCTCCATCATGCCAATCATCAACTTGTAAAAGATGTGTTTTAATCATTTTATTATTTTCGTTATTCATTTTAGTTATTATTAATTTAAAGATTCGTTTGTGTGATCGCAAAAAAGCTCTTCATCTAATTCATTTGAACAGCCTAAGCCGATAACTTGCCAACCATCATCAATATTATTTTTAATGCTATCGTAAACACTTGTTAAATTTTCAATTACAGCTTTAAACGATAAACACGCACCGTCTTTTGTTATAAAGAAAAGTTTATAGCCACCAAGAAAAGTATACTCTCCAGCTCTAATAGTACTTTTCAATTTGTTAACATTCGTAATTAGTCGATAGCTTTTACTCGCGTTCGGTCTTACAACTTCTAAAGTTTTAACGCTTCTTATGTCGCCTTCAAAGTTGTAAAACTTTTGTGTTTTGTCGCTAAATTTTCTATTAGTTATTATTTTCATTTTAGTTTTATTTGTTGAGTTATTAATAAATGAAAAGCCGATCATGTTTAAAAGCTTAATCTTGTCAAATTTATTTTTTCGTCTCAATCGTTTAAAGTTGAGCTAATAACTAAGTATTAATTCTTTTAATCATAAAATCAGATTCTCAGATTCGTTTTAATCGCGTCTCAAATCGGTCTTTTAATCGCGTCTCAAATCGGTCTTTTAATCGCGTCTCAAATCGGTCTTTTAATCGCGTTCAAATCGC
>Ga0098054_1001932_pt1 | contig 10023 bp, 11 predicted proteins | sample 16_taG_FD_75048 | JGI IMG/M metagenome (GOLD analysis project Ga0098054, IMG submission 75048) | Marine viral communities from the Subarctic Pacific Ocean - 16_ETSP_OMZ_AT15313 metaG | ecosystem: Environmental > Aquatic > Marine > Oceanic | place: Pacific Ocean | collected 2015-01-18
AATAGAGACCGCGACGCCGCTCTGCGTAACGCAAGGATGTCCCCCGAAGAACGGGCAGAGAGTGCCGACAGAGCGATTGCCCGCCCAGATCAAGGCGATCTCCAAAAAAAACTTCGGTCAGGTGCGTCTTCAGTCCGCTCTCCTAACGACAAGAAAGCCGATGATCTGCGAAAGCTCATGGAAAAACCCTACGACGGGTTGACCTCGCTGATGAAGCGACCCCGTTGACAGATTGGTATACAGTGTTAAAATTCGCTTATCAGTCAGGTTGCTCTAGCCTTTGAATAGTTCTAAAAACAACTGATAAAGCACATAGAAACTCCGGTTGCTCTAGCCATTGCATAGTTCTAAGAGATTCGTCCTAAACTCTTTTAGTTTCCGACCCCGTTGGCCGGAAGCGCAAACCCTTATTTATTTAAAACAATGTCTTTTGATCTCGGAAATGGCACAGCAGCCATCAACACTATTCTCGCTGAAGAAGCTAACCGCATCGGCAGCGACATCTACTCACGCACCCTCCACACCTCGCCTTGGTTGGACCTCACTAAGCAGACCGCCTTCGCAGACGGAATGGGCTACCAGCAGACCACGCTCGTTTATGACCGTGCGATCACTACCGACGACTCAAGCGGTAACTCCGCAGGGGCTACATGGTCGGACATCGGCCAACTTAACGAAACCGCTAACAACTTCGGAACTGGTCTGCTCAAAGACACGGCTTCTGATGTTAATGGAGCGCGTGATACTCGTTCTTACGTTCAGTTCAACAAGTCGCTAAAGAAGTATAACCTTGAGCGTGCTGTAATCGAGTCTCCTCGCATCTCGCTTGAAGACCTCCGTTTCGCGGCACACCGTCAGGAACAACTTCGCGCCATCATGGACATCATGACGCAAGTTACCCGCAACACTTGGGAGGACCGCTATCGTGATGAGTTTGCGAAAGCTTCTGACAATGTCGTTCGTTGCCAAGCCTCTGGTTCAACATTCCTCACTGGAAAAGAAGGGGACACTATCCCAGTTGCTCTTGGAGACGTAGACTCAGGAACAGACGGAGCCGACGACGCTCTAGTTTCTGACGCTAACATCTCTAACGCAGTTCTCGATAAAGTTTACTACCAGCTCATCCGTGGTGGGGCAGGCAACAACTCCTACGGTCGTGAGAACGGTCGCCCAGTCTTCGCTCTCGTCCTTTCTTCTGAGGCTTCTTACCAGCTTCAGACTGAGGCCGGATTCCGCGACGACGTTCGCTACAACAACGCTAAGGTCAGTGACCTGATCGCCCCACTTGGTATCGAGAAGTCCTTCCGTGGATTCTACCACCTCGTTGACGATCTTGCTCCTCGATTCGGAACCGCTTCGGGTGAAGTTGATTCAAACGATCTGTTGGTTCCGATCCCTCCTTACAGCGTGGACGGTGGTAAAGCTACCCCTAACGCCGATTATGAGTCGGCAGAATATGAAGTAGCTTTCGTCCTCCACCCTGAAGTTTGCGAAGCTCAGATCCCTAACCCACTTTCTGGTGGTAATGGACTCACCTTCGACCCCGTCAACTACCGTGGTAAGTTTGACTGGAAGAACATCGCACATGAGCAGAACAACCCTGACGGTTCCATCGGATTCTTCCGTGGTGTTCTCGCCAGCGCAACCAAGCCCATCAAGACTGAGTTTGGTTACGCAATTATCTTCAAGCGCACTTCCAGTACTCCTGCTGCTTAATTAATCTAGTTGGGTAGGGGGTGCAATACGCGCCCCCTACTTAGCGTAACACTTATAGAATTATGCCAACACTAGACGACGCACCAATTATTGAAGAACTGGTAGCTTCTGGATCTTCCGGCGGGAGTTCTCCCGACCCACTGACTCCCGCACAGGACTCTGACGCTGTAACTGAACTCTCTAAAAAAGATTTGATTCAAGTATACGATGTCTCGGAACAGAAAGTTAAAACCATCACGGTGGAGGATCTCGCTTATTCAATCGCATCTGGAGCTTTTGCTTAACCCCGAATCCCGATTCACTTAACATGAACCCCGTTGCCTGTCTCTAAAACGGGCAGCGGGGTTCTTTTTTACAGAAAGAAACAATTATTATGTCAAAATTTTTTGAGCAGCTTGGAAAGCTCGCAACAGCTAACCCTGCGGTAGAGCGGCTACTCTCTGCGGCATTGCGTGACGGCTTGAGCGTCGCGAAAATCCCTTCAGAGATAGCCGGAGATATTAAACGAGGATTATCCGAGGTGGGTGAATCCGCCGCCGGAGTTCTCCAATCAGGAGCTAAACTTGTGGATGATTACGGACCCGAGATCCGAATGGGGGAAAAAGGAGGTTCAGTGAGCCTACTAGACCCAGCGAATCTGCTACCTGACGCATCTGAAGTTGCTAACGAGATGGGCTACGCTAAAAAAGGTTTCGGCGCGATGTCGGAGGAACCTACCGCTGCCGAAGCAACATACGATACTATGATTGAAGCGATTGACGGGAAACTCCGAAGACTTGAAGAAGGCGGAGGAGAACCAGCAGCACCAAAAAGAGCAGCAGCCGTTGAGGAAGATATGCTTGTCGAAGGTGTTCCGGCGGAAACCCCTACTCTTGAAGAGATGCAGTCTCGTAATGCAGAGTTTGGTGATTCCTTCGACTTCATGGAAGGCTCTGAGGATTATCCTGCTGGACGCGCTAAAAAATCCGCACGTAAAGTCAAACGCAGATCTAAACGTAAAGGCAAAGAACCGCTTATCGCCACTGAGGCAGGCCGCACGATTGACGAAATTGCAGCTCCAGAGTTGCAGGTAGATGTATCGAAAGCTGCTAAAGCTGAAGTTGTGTCTGAAGATTCAGACGACTATACCGATCAAGCGATTGCTCTGTTCAAGAATACTCATGGAACCTCATTCGATCCAAAGTCCAGCATGGACCGAGGAAAGCTTGAGAAGATGAAAGCTATTCTCGCAGATATGGGCGGTTTGGGTGAAATGTCCCCTAACCAGTTCGCTTTACAGGTTTACCGTAATTCCTAATGAACACCGTATACCAGTCCGAGGAACCTTCTGAGCATCACCACGATGTTCAGAAGGATCTGGAGATGGTCCAGCAGCAGTTGTCCAACATTATGGCCAACGCCGAACAGCTCATGGAGCAGTGCGGCTGCGGCTCGCCGAGGATGACTGAGGCTTGGGTTCAGTCAAAAATGACCCTTGCCAACGACTATCTGGAGTCTGTCCACGCTTACGTGGTCAATGGTGGTCCGATGAAATCGGACGCTGGACAAGGCAAGCCGAATAAGGTAGACTTCGTCATCGCCGTGGAAAAGGCAATGACGGATGGCAGCAGCAAAGCATAATCTAATTGTAAGCAAGGGCGAGGATTTCTCGATCACCTTGACTATATCGGAGTCTGGGAGTCCTGTTATTCTTAGCGGTGATGAAGCTTCTACCTTCAAGGCCGAGATCAGACGCGCTAGTGGGAAACCGCTCGTCGCGTCTTTTACTTGCGCGGTTACTGACGCCACGAACGGAGTCGTGACCATCACCCTACCTCGATCAGAGTCGCTCAAGCTGGACGCTAACACCACCTACAAGTGGGATATTTTCCGTATAAAAACCGCCCCCGACCCCGACCCCGACGTTACGACTTGCTTGATCAGAGGTGATTTAAGAATAGAGGGTAACGTCACCGACATTACTAACTTCGTCACCTAATAATGGACACAACAGTTACAGAAACGATTCGCCACAGCCTTACCGTATCGGACTCCGACTTCCAGCTTACCCTTGTTTCCGGCCCGACTGGAGCGACCGGAGCGGCATCAACTGTAGCCGGACCAACAGGCCCAGCAGGCGCGGCAGGTGCGGCTGGGCCTAACTTGATCAATAGCGATACGGATAGTGATGGGAACGCAGACATTGAGGTTAATACTTTAGATATTGCTACTAGCCTGACAATGAACGGCGACCAGTCTTTTGTGGACGGCACAAAAGCTATTTTTGGGACGGGCAGCGACCTTCAAATATACCACGACAACACTAACTCTAGGATACTGAACGGAACAGGAGAATTGTGGATAACCTCTCAAGTTCCTGACTCGGAAACAGATAAAGGAGGTATTGTATTCTGGGCCGACAGCGGGTCTGGTGGAGCTTCACACGAATACATAAGGATAGACGGGAACGATGTGGTAACGGAGTTTAAAAAGAATATCCGGTTCTCAGATGACATAAAAATCCAACTAGGAGCATCTCAGGATCTTGAGATCTACCACGACGCAAGTAACAGTTACATTGACGATAAAGGAACAGGAAACCTTAATATCAGAGGGACTAACCTCAACTTACAGTCGTATACTGGCGAGACTTTCGTTGCGTGTGTAGCAGACGGGGCGGTTTCCTTGTATCACGACAATGCTTCTAAGCTCTCGACCTCTGCTACTGGTATCGCAGTCACCGGAGGTGTTTCAGCTACTGGCACTATTTCCATTACAACTGGGAACATTACCATAACATCTGGAGATGTTGCTATAACATCAGGCAATATTTCCACGCAATCCGGCAATATCACAACGTTAAGCGGTAACATTACCACGACAGTAGGCAATGTTGCCGTTGGAACTGGTAATGTCTCTGTGACAAATGGAGATGTCACCGCGCCCGACATCCTCGCCAGTGAAGAGCTGGGCTACTCATCCGGCGGTGCAGTGACCCAATTAACCAGTATTACTACAGGAGTCACCTTGAATGAGCCTTGCGGGGTCATTAATTGTTTCGCCCATAGTTTTGCCAACGATGACTCTCAGACATTTGTCCTCACTAACAACAAGATCGACGCTAACGACGTGATTGTGGTGAATTTCCAGACAGGACATGGAGAGTTGTATGCGGAGGTTTCTGATGTTTCTGCTGGCTCTTGTAGTATTACCCTACACGGAACTCATTCTGGCGGGTCGGTTACTCCCGATCCTTTTTCTGCTGTGTTAAACTTCGCCGTCATCAAAGTCGCAGCTTCCTAAACGGATATAAACGGATATGGCCCTTAACCCATCACCGCAGAGACAGTCAGTCGTCACGTTCCCCACGCCGAACGTCAACGACATCTTATTCTTTGAGTCCGTAGACGCAGAGCGGGTCGGAACGGACATACCGGAATACGGTAGTAAGCACCCAGATTCTAAGAAGTGGCCTAACCACAGACTGGTTCACGTCGAGGCCGCTGACCCTAAGCAACAGACTCGGTATTACCGTTACTACTACGCTGCTGACCAGCTAGATCAGGACAACGACAACTGGTCGTATACGGAAGCTGATATCGGAGGAACTAAGTTCGACGCCGTGGCGAGGGACTACGTGATCCGACGTAGCGAGTTCAACCCAGAACTTCCGGCGATGGGAGATACTATTCCCAATGTTCCGGTCGATAAGTTCCCCTCAACCGCTAGAGTTGATGAACTTGGAGGGTCTCATAACGATACGTATGTTCTGGCACAACGTAAGCAGATCCCGATTAACGACAAGGTGCTTAACGGTCTGTATGTCATCGAGCAGCGGGTCTACGTAAAGAAAGTCCCCATGTATCGGCTGGACTACGACGAGTTTTTCTCAAAGACGAACTACACGAAGCAGACCCTGATGTATGCGACTGAGCAAGTCTTAGTAAATTCGGTATCATATTCTATCTCGGCTCTAGCAAAAGACCCTAACAGCGAATACTGGAAATTAACGTCGGGCGGCATTTTACGGACGGTGCAGCAACTCTCAGACAACTGGTATGCGGTCACAAAGCAACAAGTTGTAAATAAAGCCGACGGAGGCGGAGCCTTCTCCTACACTACGTATGTGAATTACTCTTTCCCGCCTGTCTTAGAGGCTATTGAATTTGACCTCTGGGAGAAGAGATCCGGTGCTGAGACCTACTCACCAAGGGTCAAATACTCTAAAGGGGCGTATAGAGGGCCGTGTAAAGCAGTCGTTTCGGTTGTGTGGTCTGACAGTCAACCTTCTCCAGATACTCTTACTAAGACCATGCAGCCCGAATCAATCGCTGTATCCACCCCCTACTTCAATTTGAACGTCAGGGAGACGCTACACGAAGCTGTAGCTGTAAGCGTGACTAACGGAACAGAAGACGAGACGTATGTCTACACCGCCGGAACTTATAATTTCGGCGCGACTAACCACACCGACTGGCCCGATGAGATGACTGTGTCTTCTACCGTTAAGAAGTTTAGGGGAGGATGGTTGAAAGAGACCACGAAGATTTTCAAACCCGTTGTTTAGATGAGTGAACCGTTTGAAAGAGGCGATATAAACTTACCGATCCCGCTAAACAACGCGCCACAGGACAACCCAAACTACGATGTCCCGTTCGACACAGGTGGTGAGTCTTCTATGGTGGAGACTTCTAGGGAACTTCCAGACTACAAACCGTATCCCTTTGCCCTGAGACCCTGCCCCGTCGGTGAGGGAGAAGCGGAAAATGCGGAGGGGATACACATCTGTTACGGCGTTCTGGTTCATCAGATTAACAAGATGGTAATTGGGCCGGACGGTTTGGTATCACAAACAGGTATAACTAATCCGCAAGTAATTACCCCCGACCAACTCAAACCTGAAGAGGATGAGAGTGGGGAGAACCGTTATAAATTCTATAGGCTAAATTGGCGTGGCGATGTTTATCTTTACTGGGAAACCGACTCAGCCGGTTCTGTTACTTCATGTGAATTGAAGGGGCCAGATGCACCGGACCAACAAAGCCTACCTAATGAAGACGGCGGTAAGTTCTACGTAAAAATCGGGAACGTCGCGGAGGGAGACGCGGGTTACGACATCCCGTCACTAGACCAGAACATATCTACCGACGTTTATTGGATAACTGCTTTTGCAGACCCTGAAGACGCAGGCAGTGACGGCTCTGACGATAGCTCTAGTTCCAGCTCTCCCTCTGATTCCGGTTCCGATAAATCAACGGCCATTGTGCCGATGGACTGGCATGACGAAGGATACGGTGCGCTGTTCACGATGGAGTCCAACGAGGTTCTCTTCGAGTTCGTTATGAGAGATGTTCCGGTGGTCGGCCCCAAAACCGTAACCCGAATCGATGATCGATTTTTAGCGGTATGTGAGCCGGACTCGATGACCATCACTGGCGTAGCTGGTGACAGGGCCGGATCAGTTGGCGCGGTGGTCGAGGAGAACAACGTGATCCTCTCAGCTTGGCCTTTGTCTTTCTTGAGACCCAAAAAAGTTACTTTGAAGTTGACGGGAGTCCGCAAAGGATTTAAGCATCTCGACATGCCTGAACGAAGCAGAGAGCAATTCATCGCTAACGAGAAGTTCATTAACTCAGCCTATCCTAGAAAGTAAAATGGCGTTACCTTGTGAAGCGCAAATCACCTTTTACGACGCAGGTGGAAGCGTGGTGGACGGGCCGTTTGATTTTGATTGGGATGAAAGCAGGGGTCTCTACACCACAGGAGCAGGAGGTGGGGAACAAACTATCCAATGGAATGGCGTTGGTTGGGTCTACACTGACGCCTTCGGAGACCTATACGCAGGGGGTACAGACGCAGATGATCCGGCAGGTAATTACATAGACACTTCTTCCGGTTCGTCCAGCGCGATTACCATCACCGCTACCACTAGCGGTTCGACTTGCGACTACAGTGACAGTGCTGGCAGTGGTGGTGGTGGTGGTGGTGGTGGTGGTGGTGGTGAAGGAGGAGGTGGCGAAGGTGAAGGAGGAGGAGGCGAAGGTGAAGGAGGAGGTTCCGCTAAGAGTAGTTCATCAGTATCAGAATCAGAAGCACAACCATGAAAAACCTAACAGACTGGTTTGACCGTGTTTACGTGATCAACTGCGCCCACAGACCGGATCGTCTTGAGGAGACGAAAAGGCATTTGGAGGAAACCGGAATGGCTAATAATGACTGGGTCCACTATTATCCGGCTATTATTGGCGACTGGACAACCTGTCCGGCGGACTGGGGTTCCGGCAGAGGGGCGTGGGGTTGCCTGCGTTCGCACCAGCGGATCTTAGAGGACGTAATCCACGACAGGGACGATAACGGGAACCCGAACCTTATGAACGTATTGGTGCTGGAGGACGACGTAATCTTCAAGGAAGACGCGCTAGAGAAGCTTAATGAGTTCATGGAGAGCGTGCCAACCGATTGGGGCCAGATCTACTTAGGTGGTCAGCATCGGAGGGAAAAAGGCGGAACGGATTCCCCTAATGTGGTAATTGGTAACTCGGTTAATAGGACGCACGCCTACGCTGTGAACCAGCCTACTTTCACGCAGTTTTACCGCCACATCTCGTATGCGACGGACTACCGTAATACGAGCAAGCATATTGACCACCAGCTTGAGTTAGCGCACCGCCGTAAGGACTGGCCCGTTTACTGCCCGAAAGAGTGGATCGTGGGCCAGCGAGCAGGTTCGTCGAACATTAACGGTAAAATAAACGAGACTAAATTTTGGTAGTGTGGATAAAGAGTGGACAAACGGTAATCGGTTTTGTAAAGATATTTAGACAATGAGACTTATTGTTACATTTGCTATCGGAGGGATGCCTTGGGTGGGGCCGTCCGTAGCCTCCATGCGTGCTTATGCAAGTAAAGTGGGTGCAGACTTCCACGAAGTTAAGTGGTTTCCTGATGAGTCGAGTAAGCCCTATAGCGGAAAACCCGTTTGGGCGTTCGTTGACTTCCTGAAGCGGTTTCGAGAGCAAGATTATTACAAGGAATTGTTAGTGTTAGATTGCGATGTTCTTATTCTGCCGAGTTGCCCTAATCTATTTGAAATGGGGGGAGACCTGATATGTTCGCCAGATCAAGCATGGCCAACGAAAGACGATAGATATAAAGAGTGGGTCGCTAAATATTTCCCTGACAGCACGGAGAACGACCACGGCGTAGAAGGTCTTTACTTCAACGCAGGTATATTACTGTTCCGTTTGGAGGCTCTCCGCACCCTCAACCTCGAACCACCATACCCCGATGAAATGGGCTATGATCAAGATTTCTTAAATATGAGGACATCGGAAGCGGGAATCAGCATTACTTGGGTTGGTGAGGAATACAATCAACGTAACGTGGGCGACCGTCAATGGACTCTCGCCAACAACCATATCTTGCACTTTGTAGGCGGAGGCAAGGCAAGATTGATGGATTACGCTAATTTCTTAGGGATAGGATAGGGCGGGAAGCCTATTTCTCAGTGATTGACTTGCCGTCCTAACCCGACTATATTCGGCCTATGCCAGCGTTGACTGTCAAGGCCGTAACTAAAGCCCTATCTGACTATGTCCGCCCCGATGAGGATATCGTGGCGAAATTGAACATGGTCATGCCCCGCCTCTACGCTATGGGGATGTGGCGGGATCTTCTGTATGACTGGTCTATTGAGACCACGAACGACTATTTCGCGCTGCCAGAACACGCTGACGGCCTTTTAGGGGCTATGTTGCAGAACTCTCCGGTAGAAGCGCAGTCCCAGTGGCACGATTACCGGATCTCTGGCTACGCCAGCGACGGCCCTGCCCCCATTTTTGGCATCGTGGACGACGGGTTTCACCCCACCAAAGAGGACATTTCTTATGGATCAAGTCTTAGAGAGCTGACATTGATAGCCGCTGGGGGTGCTAGCTTCTTACCTGATGAAGGAGTTGTGACAGTGAGGTATAGAGTTACCTCTACTGGCGTGGTATCTACCTCCACTACTGATTTATCTGATTACACTAATCAACCTTCCGTGACGATTGAGGATCAAGAGGTAACGGTCGAAGCGATTTCCTTCGACAATGTCCCATCTTTGATGGCGGTTGAATCCATTAATGAGGACGACAGCACTGACGTTACTACTTTAGCAGAAATAAGAGGCGACGGCGTGGCTCGCTACCGCCGATTCCGGTTCTACAACAGCGATTCGTCTGTCAAGAACGTCAAACTACTACTCAAACGAGCATGGGAGCCAGTCCTGACGCAGGACGACATCATGTATCTAGGCAACCTGAACGCCATCAAGCACGGCCTTTTGGG
>Ga0098054_1001933_pt1 | contig 10021 bp, 4 predicted proteins | sample 16_taG_FD_75048 | JGI IMG/M metagenome (GOLD analysis project Ga0098054, IMG submission 75048) | Marine viral communities from the Subarctic Pacific Ocean - 16_ETSP_OMZ_AT15313 metaG | ecosystem: Environmental > Aquatic > Marine > Oceanic | place: Pacific Ocean | collected 2015-01-18
AGATCCGACCGTAGTTCAGGAAACAAAGGAGAGGTTAATGGAGGAGAAACTCCGTATGTACGCTCAAAATAAAATGAGGGGTACTACCTCTGAAGCTAACTGGGCTTTTTGGACTAAGAATCCTACGAACCTTCAGATAGTTATGGAGTATTTCAGGAGGATGATCTCAAACTTAATGCGTATGAAAGCCATGAACAGGGGTAGCTCTGAGCTTGATATGGCTGTTGCTAATTTGGTGGAGGAGATACACACTCTAAAAGGAGGAGATCGTTTGTCCCCTAACAGTTTTGCATTCAACCCTAATACTCCAGATGATAATTGGGGAGAGGTACAAAGTACTAGCTTAGGAGAACTCTTCCCCGAAGATGCGGACGGATTTACCCCCGCTGATCTCACGCAAGATGAAGATGTCGTAGAGTTCCGTAAGCTCGTCATGACAGGCGATTCAGGTAAGGCGGATCTTACTCACGATTTAAACGACTTCGATTTACAGATGGAGTTTGATGAGGAAGAAGAGGGGGCAGAAACTCCAGAGGATAATAGTAGGATAAGGCGGAGGATCTTAAACAAGTGGTTAAAGGAAAACCCTAAAGCTGCCGCAAAGCTAAATGATTTTGTAATAAATGAAGCAAGGGCTAATGGGTACAACGTAAACGAGGTTTGGTATCACGCGAGCCCTGTCCACTCAATAGATACTCCTTCTTCAGAGGGAGATTTAATTGCGGCTTATGTTTCTCAAAATAAAGACGAGGCCACTCAAGTAGCCTCAGTCGTCCATGCCCCCGAGGACACAATAGTTTATAACTGGTTTATTAAAGAGGACTTGAATATCTTTGACCATGAAGATGCGGCCCAAGTATCAGACTTTCTGGATCGCTTAGAACAGGAGCCTGAAATTAAAGAGGCCATTAAAAATAAAGATTATTCACGGGGGGCTTTAGTTAGAAAGCTAGGAGACGGAGTGTATTCTATCTTCACTCACCATAAACCTACCACTATGGAGTTTGTCCAAACCTCGGAAGTGTGGGACCCAGACTGGAAGAATGTTGCCCGCTACCTTTCGGAGTACGGGTATGACGGATTCTACGAATATGAGGGAACTAAAATAGATCCTGATACAGGAGAAAATGTTCCAGACAGCTCTAAGAATCTAGCTGTTTTTAAACCAAATAATATTAAGTCCGCAGACCCTGTAACCTTTAAAGGGCATTACAGACCAGATGATGAAACCATAGGGCAGTTGTGGTTTGATACACAAGTTGTTCCTTTGGATCAGCGGTTTGATGACAAGAGATCAGAGATCCAGTTCTCTGAATTAGGAATTACTGGAGCCCCAATCGAAGCAGGACCAGAGACAGATAGGGTTCTTGAGACAACGGCTCAGGAAGCCGCGAACAGGGCTCAGGGTAAACTTGATGAGATGGGCGTTGCCAGAGTATTTATTGATGAAGTCCCTAATTTTGTAGGTAACTATGATAATTTAAAATCGTTACTTACTGAAACAAGGGAGGCATTAGGCGATACCTCTAGAGGTGAGATGCCTATTATCCAGCCTCAGCAAGTAGAAGAGTTCGGGGAGTTCCTGAATGAAAAGCTTGGCGATGAAACACCAGTAAGTGTTGAGCCAACAACGGTACGTGTTTCAGATATGAAACCATATCAAACTGAATTGTTTTTCCCTAAGACAGTTTGGTATGCCATGCAAAGACACTTTGATTTACAGGACGCAACAGAGAAGGTAGCCAGTAAACCATTTTCCGTGATGAGTTCCGACGGCTATATCTTAGATGGCAACCATCGCTTCGGTCAGATAATGCTGGTCAACCCCGACCAAGTCGTTACGGCTAATGTTGTTAACCTAACAATGGAAGAACTTTTACCTTATGCTAAGGAGTACTCTGAAATGGTGGGGAACAATAGGGAGATAGATCGAGGTGGGCAGGAGTTAAGAAAAGCTGATCTAGGTCCTTTCGAAAAGGATTCCCTGAATGAGAACGATAGCCCTACTGTTGGGCGCGTAGCCAAGACAGGGATCTTTATGTTGAAGTCTGGCAAGATTACCTCCTTAGCTAAGGAAGAGCAGGAGAACTTTAATTATGGGGATAATAATTTCGAACCATTGCTTGAAAAAGATTTACACATAACCTTGTTAGGTCCTACGTTTGTTGAAGACAGGACAGCGGAGGGTAAGGCAGACTTAATTACTTTAGATGAAAACGGTTTAGGGCCTGAAGTTAGCCTACCTAACCTAAGCTTCCATGCTCCTGAAATATCTACACAACTACAACCAGATGGGACACTGCGACAGTCATTAGTTAGGCGTGTTGTTGAGCAGGAGGTACTAAAGAATTTCGTAGAAAAGAATATATTAGGGGAGCCCTCCCCTGATACCGAACGGATATATCATATAACATTAGGTAACCTTACTGGTAACCCCCGCCATTCTGTAGCATACCCTAACCCATCCAACTCCATTGCTTTAGGTTCTAAAGAGCATTTAAAGATGAGAGACGATAAGGGACCAAGATTACTACACAGTGAGCTCGGTGCTACTGATGCTAAGTTTTTAGAGTTAGCTGAAGATCCTACGAAGAATTGGGAGGAACTTTATAAATTAGATAAGAAAGTTGCTGACGCGGCAGGGTATACTTTAGAGGCACAACGGTACGGTAACTATACCGAAGAGGGATTTATGCCTCCCCCTGCTACGTATGCAAATTTTGCTATTGGGTATTTTTCAAGGTCTGGCTTCACTGCCCGCCCCCCGCAACCGCACATAAAATTGGACCGAGAGGAGATAAGAGAAAAAATATATGGGGCCTCTGACCAAAAATTCCATTTTGAAATTCCCGAACATCGGGACGCTGGTGACGCGCATATACGGCCAGATATGCAGGGGAGGACTTATCCAATGCGGGGGCATAATAGCCCTTTACGAATAAAGACGGGTAAAGTTTTAGAACTTAGGTCTAATGTGGCACCTCCTACGGCCATAATGAAGGAAGAGATACAGAGGCTGGGGCTTGAGCTTGAGTATGATAGTTGGTTGACACTCAATGAAGCAACCGCTGAGGCTTATAAAAACTTAGATATAGAAAGACCTATTACCTCCGCTTCTGACGCACGAGAATATGCGGCGGGGGATAGAACGGGTTACGGCGCGGAAGACGGGAGAGAGCTCTACACATTAGGGAGTTTCCTCTTAGAAAAAGGAGGGTATGACACATTATTTTATAAGTATATTAATAGTGGGGGGCAGGAACTCACGTCGGGAGATACAGAGGTAATAGTTAAAGATCCTAATCAGATTAAATTTGCGGGTATAGTAAGAGATTCTGCTGGCGATATAATTCCCCCGTCCCAAAGGTATGACCCGTCCCGTGAGTCAGTCCTATACTCTGAGCTCGGTGCTACTGAGACTAAGAATGTGGAGTTAGGCGAGAGAGCTTACAGACGAGTGGAAGAAGCGGCTAAAGAGGCGGGCTATAAGTATGGCCCCGTTTATCATGGGACCCCTGCTAAAGATTTAGAATCTTTTGATTATAAGTTTATAGGGACCACTGGCTATGCACTGGGGCCAGGATTTTATTTCACTGATGATGAATCAGAAGCCCGTCTTTATACAAAGAGAGATGGGGTGGTAATTCCCGTGTTCCTGAAAATTAATAACGCACGGGATTGGGACTCCCCCGCTTTAACAGCGGCTGAGTTGCTCCCTGTACTTGAAAGAACAGCAGAAATGGAGCATCAGGAAAACTTAGCTGAAGATCCTGACGCTGTTATAGAAGACACTTTCATAGCCAACTTCGGAGGCATGGAAGCCGCCGCTGAAATGTTAGCTGGTGAGGATATTATAAATGAAGAAGAGGGGGCAGGGTTTCGAGAGGCATCTAAAAAGATACATGGTCAGGAGGCGCATTATAGTATAGCTGAACAACTGGGTTCAATGAAGGGTAGCGGGATGCACCCTGAGTTTTTCTTGAGGGCCTTTAAGGAGGTGGCGGGTATAGATGGACTCTATCAAGTGGGGACGAGGACGGGTAGCCATAGAGGAGCAAAAACTATTGTCTTCACCCCAGAACAAATAAAATCAGCCGACCAGATAACCCATGACAAGGATGGTAATGTTATCCCACTCTCTGAAAGGTTTGATGAATCTAAAGAGTCTATCCTCTACTCTCAACTCGGGGCTACTGACGCTAAGTTTTTAGAGTTAGCTGAAAATCCTACGAAGAACGCGAAGGCTCTTCAGGAGATGGTTGATGAGAGGGCGGGGGCTGTGGCAGGAGTTCCGTTCATCGACGCAGAGAAAGAGCAGTCGAAGGCATTGCTTAATAAAGAGTCATATAACAGGATGCGTAACTTCTATACGCAAAAGTTGTCCACTGAACTCACTAAAGAAAAGGAAGCTGAAGCAATAGCAAAGGTAAAACCCAATCTAAAACGATGGGCAGATGCGGGGCTAGACGCAAGCGAGGGCGGTCGTAATATCGATCCTGAAGTTTTTCTCAAGGCAATACGCTCAGGGCTGGATAGTCCACAGTCAGAGGAGGACATCAAAAGACATTTTAAATCAGAACGGGAACACGCAAAAGCGGAGATAGAGCAAGCAAAAAAACTCTATGAGTTATATGGAGGCAAACAACAGACAGCTACTGATTTTAAGACGGGGGTTCCTTTCTACACTAAGGTTTCACACGCTACTCCGTTTGGGAAAATTAAATCCTTCGACCCAGATAAGCTGGGGGAATACACAGGAGCGCCCTCCGCAGAAAAAGCTTTTTTCTTTGCGGGTTCCAAGGATGTGGCTGAAACATACTTCGCAGACCCTAATATCAATATACAACATAAAGGATTTCTAGCTCTAACATCTGAACAACAAGGGGAATTGGTCAATTCCCTTAGATCAGATGAGACACTAGACGCATGGGAGGATTTGAGAGTTCAAGAAGAAGCTCTTGGGTTGTTTCCTGACTTAGTGGAGTATGACATTACTCCTTTTGATAACGTCAGGCACGATGTGTTCGTGACCCTCCGCAACCCTCTAGTAGTAGATCAGGAGGGATCATATCGAGAGGAGTCTTACTTCGATACCCTCGTCAGAGCAGAAGAAGGAGGTCACGATGGGGTCGTTTTTGCTAACACCACAGACTCAGGTCCCGCAACTCCGATGGGAGCATGGCAGGAGCCTACCAACATCATTGCCGTTCTCGCCAAAGAAGAAGCATCCAACCAAATAAAGTCAGCAGACCCTGTAACCTACGATGACAATGGAAATGTTATCCCACTCTCTGAAAGGTTTGATGAATCTAAAGATTCTATCCTATACTCTGAGCTCGGTGCAACAGGTAAGACTATTGCAGGGTACACTTATGATTCGAAGCCTGTATCTGTAGATAAACTTACTAAGATGCTTGAGCTGTCAGTCTATGAGACTGGCGTGTACGATGAAGATAAACTGGAGAGCCGTAACAAGTGGGTCAACAAGTGGCGCAGTATAAAGAAGCTACTAGGTGGAGCCCTTGATATTAGAGCACGTAGATTAGTAGAGCAGAGGGAAGCATTCAATCGTGCTATCCAGAATGATGTCCAGCTTAGGACAGATGAACTCAAGAGAACAATCGATAAAGACTTTATTGATAAAGGAAAGAAGGTTCCTTACGAACTTATATCCGCGTCAACTGGATCAACGAAAATAATATCAATACCCGAAGACGTTAAAGACTCAATAGACCAGAGGCTTAAGTCCAATGAAGCGGGGATAAATGAGAGAGCTAAACGCAAAGAGATAACAGAAGAGGAAAAGAATAAGTTAATCGAGAGTGCTCGGGCAAAACATAAAGAGGAGATATCGAAACAACGAGACGTTCAGCGAGAGATCATCCGTAAGGAAAGAGACAACGCAATAACAGAACTGAATAAGTTATCCCCTGACCTTGTTGAACAACTCAAAGCTCTTCGCGATCAAGTGGACGAGCTATCCATTAAACTTAAAGAACTGTACGGAACTGATATAGACCTCAGTGTTAAGATAGATAACAACTTAGGTATCTACTTAACCCGTGCTTACAAAATGTTTAATGATCCAGACTGGATGAACACCGTGCTAATGGACGATGATTACGATACTACTAGAAAGAACGCGGTTAAGTACTTCGAAGATACTTATAAAGCCTCCCGCATGAAAGCATTAATGGAGGATGGTAAAGAAGAATCGGAAGCTGAAAAGATAGCTCAGAAAGAAATTGATGAGGACGAGAATGACTTAGGAAAGTCCATGATGTATGCTTTCTTACGCGGGTATAAGAATAGGGAAAGCACCCCACTTAAAGAAGGCAATGCCGCTAAGAAGTTTGCCTCTCCTTTAGTAGATCAGTTGCGGAAGAAGACGGATGTCGATGAAGCAATCAGGGCTCTCCTTGGAGAGTACACTGACGAGGGTGCAGGGTTCAGGAATCTTTTACGTACCTACCTCAACGTAGGACTCATGGCTTCCAACCAAGCATTCATGAAAAACATATTGCAGATAGGTAGGGCCAAAAAGAATGAATGGATTCTGACTCGGGCAGAGCTGGATAAAAAGATGCTTGAAGATGTGGGTAAATACGGAGGGGATAAGTACGAAAAGATAGAGGCAGGAGGTTCCGAAGCATACGACCCCTTCCGAAACTTTGAAGTTGAAGTGGATGGCGAGAAACAGAAGACCACTCTTTATGCTCCGAAGGAAATGGTGGAGGGGCTAAAGAAAGTCTTAGGGTCGGGCCAAGATCCAAGCACCCTTAATCAATCCGAAGAAGTTGCAAGGCATACTTACAGGCTCATGGCAAAAACAACGGGTATTTCTTTAGGGGTTAAGACTCTAGGAAGTATTGGTTTCTATGTGAGGAACGTGGTATCTAATATGTTTTACTTCGGTCCTGCTCAAGGGTTCTTTCGGTTTGGTACTATGACTTCTTCACTAGTAGATGAGATGAAGAGGCGGGGCATAGGAAGAACGGAGAGGGTTAGTGATTATCATTCAGAACTAATAGCGCTTAATATTATAGGCAGTGAGATAAGGCCAAAGCTAATTGAAGAACTTCTCTCTGGGGAAGCGTCTGCTCAGTCTATGATAGAAGACTTCGAGAAAAACTTATCTCGATTAGAGGAAGGTGATTCGCCTTCGAACAAAGGAGTAGTAGATAAAGCTAAAGAAATGTCTGCAATCGTGGACGCTTTCTATAAGATAGCTCTGTTTGAGCATGAGTTGAAATACTTAATAGATGCTAGAGCTGAGTCCCGTGCTAACAATCTTGATGACGGACGCAGTGGCTTAAGTGATTATGATTTAAAGAGATTAGCGTCTCACAAAGTAGTCAAAACTTCTCAGACTTTTGATCAATCCCCTCCCCTAATCTCAGGACTTCAGGGCTCCCCGTTCGGAGTTATGTTTGCACCGTTCATTAGGTTCAAAGGGGAAGTGATTAGAACTTACTTCAACACATGGTCACTAGCTTTTAAAGAAGCGGGTGATGTTAACCCCGTCATAAAGAGAAGAGGGAGAATGAGATTAACGGGTATAACAGGAGTCACTACCGTAGCAGGAGTAGCATTACCTATTGCGGCAAGAGCTCTCGTTGGAATTACTCATGATGACGAAGAAGCTCTACGGGATTCAATGCCCCCGTATCTGAGAGGTAGTACTTTCTTATACAGGAAGACAGCGGATGGCAAGATACTGAGCTACAGTATGACTTATGTTAACCCGTACTCATTGATAGCTGATCCCGCATTAAGGGCTATTGAGTATGCGGCTCATGGAGATTCAACTAAAGCGGCAATCGCTCTAGTAAAAGGAGTCACTGAAGAATTCTTAGATGAACAGATTTTCCTTAGAGCTTTCTTAGATGTGACATCAAACAAGGATCGTAAAACGGAGTTCCCTATCTGGGAAGAGAACGATGATCTCGGTACTAAGGCAATGAGGATGTTCACGTACATAGGTGAAAATGCAATAGAGCCCCCGACACTAACTAAGTTACGGAAAGCAAAAGCACTTGGGTACTTCCCTCCTGATATGGATGTCCCCCCTCTTATTGAAAATTTAGTTAGTCAGTTTCACCCCTCTGCCCCTCATGAGTTGGACCTCGAAGTCAACTTGTCTCGGTTCTTAAAAGCTAGGAAGCATGAGTATGATAGGTTCAATAGACGTAAGAATAAAATGTACACTGATGAGGACATGACTAAAGCAGAGGTACAGGCTTTAGCTAGGAGTGAAGTCGAGAACAGGAGGAGCGTTAATGAGCACATCCTACGGGTGCAGACTGCGTTCGAACGGATGGGATTACCGAAGGAGGAAATCTATAGCATCACTAAGGACTCAGGCATGGGTAAGCAACGAGCTCTCTTATTAATGAAAGGCATGATGGATAGGCCCGTACTAACTATGCCGTTCATTGAAAGGATGGCGGGCAAGGGGGAGCGGCACGTCCAAAGACTACGGGATTTCAACGCCGAGTTAATGAAGTACAAAAGACATCTATCATTAGAATAAAAAAATCCCCCTCCTACCGTAATGAAGTAGAAGGGGGAAACTTTAACTTAACTCAATCACGCATAGCGACCAGTTAATAAACCATAAGGATTATAACACAGTAGTCAATTAAATTAATGAGGTTGAAGGGTGTACTTTAATACTAAAGCCTCGAAGTATTCGTGGGCTAGTCTGTTATCCTTCCCGTCGTAGAAAATCTTGGCGGGTTTGTTAGGTGTAACACCATACACTTTGTAGAATTTTATAGGTCCAAGTGTTTGCATCATAAAGACGCTACTGAAAGGGCCGTTATCCGTTTTGCAAAACCGCTTGATCTCCATCGTCTCTATCTGGTTTATTTAAAAATTTATTAATCTTACCTAAAGCTTGTGCAACATCCTGATCTTCGAGAGAGCTACTTACTTTCTTGTAGGAAGTAAGAGCTGTTGAGAAATGTCTGTTGAATACTTTGCCCGCCTCTACAAATGTGAGGCCAGACTCACGCGCAATGTAAATACCCAAGTGCCTCCACTGAGCCAGCGTGTGCGAGTGTCCTTCGTTCTTCAATTCATAAACTGTAAATCCTGAGACTTTACTCACGGCTTTAACAATAGATTCGGGGGTTACTTTATATGTCAGATTCATCTGCTTCATTATCTTCTAGTAGTTCTTGTATGATTTCGTCGAGCACTCCCATCTCGGGGGCCGACTTATTAAATATAGGTTCCCCGATTATTCCATCGGGCTGTATTGGGTAGATGGTAACGGAGTCTTGAACGACCCCTCCCTCTCCATCTAACTGAGCGTCCACTATAATAGGGAAGCCTTGAGGAAACACTTGTCTTAGAATGTGCATAAGTTAAGTATAAGTTATTTAATGATTGTTGGCAAGAGGTATGCGGTGATCAATGAACGGCAAAAGACGGAAACAAAACCGCCGTTGCAGGATCTCCCTGCACTCTACTCCACATACCTCAAAGGATTAAACTGGGGAGGCTTCTCCTGATTCGGGGGTCATCACCTCAACGCTATTATCTTTTCCCCAAAAGATTTTAACAGCAGTTGGGTTGTGCCTTGCTATCGCGGCTTTGTATTTTCTCCAAGCGTCGTTAAACTTTGGGTACCCATACTTAGCCCACATCTTCAAGTCCTTCGGGTGGATGGGATCATTCTCTTGTGAGGCATACTTACGGTATCTCTCTTCTGACCACAGTGCTTCCCGCTCATCTCTTAGTCTTGTTGCTATACGTTCGGCAGTTTGCTCAGTTTGAGATGGCAGACGGTCAAGTAAGGTGTGGACCTTTCGGTCCCCCTCAAGTTCTCGAGCTTCGAGCGTATCCTCCATCGCAACTGAAGCAGACAATGATCTGTGTTTCTTTTTGCGGAGGGTGAATGATGCTGGGTTATCTTCCGTAGCTGGGGCGAGCGAGGCTATATATTCCTGCCCTTCGATTTCAACTACACGATGTACTGGTTTGGTTAATGGTGTCATGGTTATTTATTTTTTAA
>Ga0098054_1001943_pt1 | contig 9976 bp, 13 predicted proteins | sample 16_taG_FD_75048 | JGI IMG/M metagenome (GOLD analysis project Ga0098054, IMG submission 75048) | Marine viral communities from the Subarctic Pacific Ocean - 16_ETSP_OMZ_AT15313 metaG | ecosystem: Environmental > Aquatic > Marine > Oceanic | place: Pacific Ocean | collected 2015-01-18
ACGTCAGGATAGATACTCAAGCAAACAATAACAGAGAAGCACACGAACTTAGGAGAAATCTATGACATTATATACTGCGGATATCGAGGCCAATGGATTGGATGCTAACCGTATCTGGTGCTTTCACATGACAGAACTAGATAACAATAACAAGCCAGTGCGATCCTTTGCATTGCACGATTATGAAAAGATGAAGGATATGCTTATCGACCCTGGTAACACCTTCATCATGCACTACGGTACATTCTACGACTTCCCAACCCTGGAGCGTATCCTGGACATCAAGATAAATGCTGAGATGATTGACTCACTAGCCTTGTCATGGTACTTAGAACCTAAGCGTACTACCCATGGCTTAGCAGCATACGGGGAAGAGTTCGGTGTACCTAAGCCAGTAGTTGAAGATGGTGAATGGTATGGTCCGGGCGAGGATGCTTCACCTCAGGAATGGTTAGACTTCCGTAAGAAGATGGATCACCGTTGTGAGGAAGATGTGAAGATCCAGACAAAGCTCTGGCAACAGCAGTACAAGCACCTTCATCTACTGTATAAGAGTCATGAAGGCGTCATGCATGCAGTTCGTCACCTATCTTTTAAGTTCCGTTGTGCGGCCTTACAGGAGAAGGCTAAGTGGAAATTAGATGTTACAGCCTGTGAAGCTTTGGTAGAGTCATTTACCAGTAAGTTTTCAGAAGCTAAGGAAGCATTGGAAGCTGGTATGCCTGAAGTACCTGAGTATACCACTCGTACCAGGCCTAAGAAACCATTCAAGATGGATGGAACCTTGTCATCTTTTGGGTTAAAATGGGCAGCACTCGTAGATGAGACCTTTCCAGGTAAATACAAGTCGCCTGTTGACTGTACTGAAGAGATAAAGGTTATCACTAAGTACAAGCAGCCTAATGCTGGATCTAGTCCACAGTTGAAAAACTGGCTATTCAGTCTAGGATGGGAACCTTTACTATTTGAATTCAAACGTAATAAGGAGACTGGTGATGTTAGACAGATCCCACAAGTTAAGGATAAGAGTACGGGCGAACTCTGCGACTCCATTGAGCGTCTTATTGCCGATACACCGGCCCTTGCTTGGCTCAGAGAAATGTCAGTGGTTAAACATCGTCTTGGAGTATGTGAAGGCTTCCTTAGAAACGTCGATGCTGATGGATACGTTCAAGCACTGGTACAAGGTTTCACAAATACCTTGCGATTCAAGCATAAAGTATGCCTTAACCTTCCATCCATACGGAAGCCATACGGAGCGGAAATTCGGGGACTCCTCACGGCTCGTGATTCCCGTTACGAATTGTGTGGCTCTGACATGTCCTCCCTCGAAGACCGTACCAAGCAGCATTACATGTGGCCCCACGACCCCGACTATGTTCGAGCGATGCAAGTCCCGGGTTTTGACCCTCATTGGGATATTGCGCTAGAAGCTGGAATGGCTGATCAGGCTATGGTAGACGAATACAAAGCATACGATAAAGATACTGCCACACCTGAACAGGATGCTGCACACTCTGCACAAGCACTTATACGCCATGGTGGTAAGTCTTGTAACTATGCTGCTACGTATGGTGCTGCTGGAGCTACTATTGCTCGTGCTGCCGGTGTGCCTGAAAAGGTAGGCGATCAATTACATGCTGCTTACTGGAGCCGTAACTGGTCACTCAAAGCTATTGCTGATGAGCAGCTAGTCAAGAAATCCAGAGGTCTGAGCTGGTTATGGAACCCTGTAGCTAAAATGTGGATCTGGCTAAAGAATGAGAAGGATCGTTTCAGTACTCTGAACCAGTCAACTGGTACTTACTGCTTTGATCGCTGGGTATGGTATATACTATCCAAGCGTCCTCAACTTACTGGACAGTTCCATGATGAAGTCATCTTAGAGCTTAAGGTAGGTAATCAGGAGGCTATGACTAAGCTGTTGAAGTGGGCTGTTGCTCAGGTCAATGACGAATTAAAACTTAATCGTGATCTGGATGTAGATGTAGACTTTGGAGCTACCTACGCAGATATTCACTAGGAGGTATTATGAGTAACATATATTTATCTGTTGAGTATATTTGGACGGGCCTGGAAGTAGATAGTTGTGTATTTACCAAGGGTAAAAGTTACTTTACCGACAAAGATGGGTTTATAACAACTGATTTAGGATCTAAGGTTGATCCTAAACACTATAGTAAGTTGGAATGGAGAAGGCAGAAATATGTATGCCACGTTGACGAATATGGGATGGTGCGTTCACCTAACTATGACTTTGTGATTTACGGTGGCTTAAAAGGATCTTACGGTGGGCGTAATAGTGGGGGTCTGGAGGGAGAGAATGTAGATGAGAATGATAAGGAAGTAGCAGACCGTCACAACGATGGTAAGCCTGAGATGAGTTACGTCTTACAAGGCCCGAAAGGATTAGATGGACTAGCTAAAGTGTTAGAATTCGGAAGCCGTAAGTATTATCGAGGCAACTGGCTAAAGGGCTTCCCAGATACTTCACTTATTGATAGTATGATGCGTCACTTGACCGCTTATATATCTGGTGAGATTCTTGACCCTGAATCAGGCCTCCCACATATTGATCACATTCACGCCAATGCTAAGTTCTTGGCAGAACACGGAGACAGAAATGAGAAGTGAGTTAGAAGCAGTATTAGTAGATAGTATGGGAGATGACTTGTCAGTAGTAAATGCTGCACGAGTCAGCTTTGAAAATGATGATGATGATTCCCGCACAGATGCTCAGAACACCAGGCTTATCAAATATTTGGCCAAGCATAATCATTGGACACCTTTCGCACATACAGCCATCACATTTAAAATGAAGGCACCTGTACCTATCCGTACACAATGCTTCAAGCATAAGCAGGGCTTTGTGGAGAATGAGGAGAGTCGCCGTTACATATCGAGCACTCCTGAGTATTATGTCCCGACCTTCCGAAAGTCTGTTGAGAATAAGAAGCAGGGTTCTGGAGATGATCTGTCAGAGGAGGATCAGGCAGCTGCTCAGTGGGTGTATAGTCAGTGGATGGAAACAGCTATTGATATGTATGAGAAAGCTATAGCTCATGGCATCTGTGAAGAACAGGCCCGACTATATCTGCCACAAGGCTGTATGGTCAATTGGGTATGGACAGGTTCCTTGGCAGCTTATGCACGATTCTGTAAGCAACGCCTAGATCCTCATGCTCAGAAAGAGATACAAGACTTAGCTGCCATGGTATCCGAACAGTTGGCTAAGCTATACCCAATTAGTTGGGAAGCTTTAACATGCCAGTAAAGTGTCAAACTCCCAAGTCTATTCCTACTTATGACTACTTACCAGCTATTGAGGCTGCTGAGGCACAGGCAGAGATCTTCTGGCTCCCATCAGAGCCTAAGGTTGAGAAAGATCTCCACTGCATCAAGACAGAGCTTACACCAGCTGAACTGCATGGTGTTATGACAACTCTCAAGTTGTTTACATTATACGAAGCAGTAGCTGGTAACGAGTATTGGGGAGGTCGCTTCAAGCGTATGTTCCCTCGTCCTGACTTCCAAAGAATGGCAGCTAAGTTCTCAGACATTGAGCTGAATGTACATATGCCTTTCTATCAGAAGGTAGATGAACTACTTGGGCTAAACACTGATGAGTTCTACTCTAGCTTTACAGATGATCCTACCTTAGCCTCTCGTATGTCTTTCTTAGATGAAGTTGTATCTAGTAAAGACGATTTGCTGTCTGTAGGTGTTTTCTCAATGGTAGAAGGATGTATCTTATACTCTAGCTTCGCATTTCTTATGCACTTCCAGGCTGGTAGTAAGAACAAACTTCAGAATATGCATGCTGGCTTGACCTTTTCTGTAAAGGATGAAAACCTGCACAGTGAAGGAGGTGCTTGGGCATTCCGTACCTTGCTTTCTGAACTAGAGGAAGAGGGTTACTCAGACCATACAGCTCTTTATGAGAAGCTTAATAGGGCTGCTATGAGCATATATGAGCATGAGGCACGTATTATCGACATGGTGTTTGATAAGGGCAACATCTCTGGAATTACAGCAGACGACTTAAAGCTGTTTGTAATGCACAGAATCGACCTTGCACTATCTAACCTTGGAATGGATGTAGTGTTTAGTGCTGCTAAGTCACCTATACAAGACTGGTTCTATGATATGATTGGTGGGGATATGTCACATGACTTCTTCAATAACATAGGATCTAGTTACAATCGCAACTGGTCCAGAACCGCATTCACTTGGGTTAAGGGCGGTTTACTAGGAAGAGAATACGATGAGCTTATTTGAGCAGCTATCAGCTGAGAGAAAGGCCTTGCAAGATCAAGGCAAACTACCTGAATGGTTCACTACATTAAGCTGGCAAGCCTTCAAAGGTAAGTACCTATATGAAGCAGATACTTTCGAGGATCAAATTGACAGAATTGTTAATCATCTTGGTAAGTACCTGCCATCAGTCATTCAAAAGTACTTTGTAGGTCGCTGGAAAGAGTTACTGATGAATAATCATGCTTACCTAGCCACTCCTGTACTGGCTAATACTGGAACCAAACGAGGCATGTCAGTGTCTTGTTCAGGTGCAGTCATTGGTGACAGCGTGTACGACTTCGGTAGTGCCAGGCTAGAGGCAGCAGTACTGTCACAGAATGGATTTGGTACTAGTGCTTACCTTGGAGAGATCCGTGAGCGTGGTGCGTCAGTTTCCAGAGGAGGAACAGCAGATGGGGTATTACCAGTATTTAAAGACATGGTTACTATGGCCGAGAACATCTCCCAAGGTTCAACTCGCCGTGGGGCATGGGCAGGCTATCTTGACCTTAGCCATAATGACTTCTGGGAGATTGCTCTTGAGGTTAGAAACAACCCCGATGGCAGTAATGTTGGTTGGAATATTTATGACGAAGATATTGCAAAGCTAAATGGAGGCGATAAGGAAACTACTTTACGCTACCAAGAAACTCAATATCTAAAATGCTTGACAGGGAAAGGTTACTACTACTTTCCTGATAAAGTTGCTCGTATGCAGCCGCCTATGTATGAAACTCTGGGCCTTAGCAGTAAAGCATCTAACCTATGTACTGAAATTACCTTGCATGCTGATGAAGAACATAGCTATACTTGTGTATTATCTGGTATGGTTCTTACTACTTATGATGAGTGGAAAGATACTGACGCAGTATTCGCAATGACTGTATTCCTTGATTGCCTAGTAACAGACTTCCTTGAGCAAGCTAGACAAGTACGTGGCCTTGATAAGATCATAGCTGGTACTGAGAAAGGACGAGCAATTGGCTTAGGTGCTACAGGATATCATTCAGCCTTACAACAGCGTATGCTTCCTTGGGGTAGCTTCCAAGCACATCAGTTTAATATGGAAGTGTTTAGTCACATTGATGAGGAGTCACTTAAGGCTAGTAAGTACCTAGCAAATATTTTAGGCGAGCCTGAGTGGTGCAAAGGTACTGGAGAGCGCTTTACACATCGTACAGCCTTAGCTCCAAACGTATCATCAGCCTTAATCTTCGGTGCAGAGTCACAAGGTACTACTCCTTGGTATGGTAATGTATTCAATGAAGGTACAGCTGCTGGTGGTATGTTCCGAGTCAACCCAGTATTTATCAAGATCCTTAAAGACCATGGTAAGTATACCCAGGAAATCCTAAGAGAAGTACTAGATGATAACGGATCTGTACAAGGCTTAGACTTCTTAACTGATCTTGAGAAGGAAGTACTAAAGACAGCCTTCGAGATTAACCAGACTGAAATCATTAACTCTGCAAGCCGTAGACAGCGCTTTATCTGTCAGGGACAGAGTACTAACCTATTCTTCGCTGCTGATGAGGATGAGGCATATATCTCATACGTACATCAATATGCATTTGAAGATGATAATATTAAATCCTTGTACTACTTGCGATCTAAAGCAGGCGTACAAGCATCACGAGGAGGGTGTGAAGCCTGTGCCAGTTAACGTAAATGGTTTGTATGTAGCGAACATATCAACACCTTACCTCATTAGTTACATAACTGAGTGGCACTACGACCGTAACCTCATCCACGGATCAACAGACAAAGACCAGTATATGAAGCTTACTCAGGAAGCTGGTGAGTTGTCTGATAACATCTGTAAAGGTAAAAATATTGCTGATGACATTGGTGATATGATGGTTGTGCTTATTAATATTGCCGAGCGTAATAACCTTACTATTGATGAATGCCTAGCTAAAGCTTGGAATGACATCAAAGATAGAAAAGGTGAAAAGCGGGATGGTGTGTTTATAAAAGAAGAGGATCTGTAATGGGAAAAGTCGCCCCGCACGAAAACTGTGAAGTCCGTCTAGTACTGGGCGGTAACAAACCTTTAGCTGCTATCGAGAAGTCTAAAGATCCATACGGATACTCCTTGGCCATTGCTATGGCTGGCACTGGTGCTCTATCTATGGAGATAGTGGAAGATGGAGAGGTTCTGATAACAAAACCTAATAACAAGGAATTTATCACACACTACATCTTTCTACTAAACTATGGAGTGAGGAAGCTAGGCATCAAAGAGTACCACAGACGTATGGGCAAGATATTTGGCTATACTGATGAGGATATTGAAGAATTCATTAAAGCGGAGATTAAATGTGACTGCACCAAATGCACTAGTAGTTAAGATACAGAAGATGGCTGAGGCTGCAATAGGCTACGATGTTTCTACCACTTTGCCTTTACACGAGCAAGATTTTGACATATATGATATATACAACCTTGAACATGATATTGAGTCTGAATTTGACTTAGAAGATGGTCTGTACATAGGCAGTGACGGTACTGTACTAAAAATAGCAGAATATCTAAATGATCTGGCAAGCTGACTTAAACAGCAATATGCCTGTCCGGTGAGACATTAAAACCATCCCGCTCGCATCGTACTGCCCTTATTTTAATTATTGGAGAATATTATGACTAAAACAACTGTACCTACTACTCACACCCTGAAAGATGTTATGTTCTTCTACACTTCTGTTAATACTCCTCAGAAGCAGTTGAACCCTGAAAATAAGCCTTATGCTACGCTCAACCCTCTTGAAGGCCACTCTTTTGAGATCAAGGTACTTATTACCGAAGATCGTTATAAGAAGCTGAAGAAGGAATTTAAAGGTGCTAAGAACTTTGACAAGTCTAAGGACTATGACATTGATGATTGTAAAGATAAGTTAAACATTGACGTTGATGAAGACATGGTTCTGATCAAGTTTGCACAAACCGCATTGGTGGGTAAAGTATTTGAGAACTCTGAAGGCACTAAGACCCGTAAGCATGCTAAGCCTATTACGCAATTTGGTGTGAAAGGCGAGGTTCAAGACCGTCTAGGTGTTGAGGTTATCCAAACCACTGAACTGGGTTATGGCACTAAAGGTCACTTACAGTTCCGTCCTGTACGTAATGACTTTGGTTTGTATCTATACCCTAATGCTATCTGTGTGACTGAATTAGTAGAGTTTGCTGGTGGTGAAGCCGAAGTTGATGAAGATGCATTCGGTATCGAAGCATTAGATGATGCTGATATTGAAACAGTATCATCCTCTGAAGGTGAACTGGACGGTGACTTCGAATTCTAAGCAATAGCCCTGATCAATACTGGTCAGGGCTTTCAACGCTTGGGAGGATATATGAGCGAAGATTATAATGATTTAGACTGCTTCAAATCTGGCAAGACCTTACTAATTGATGGAGACATCGTAGTATACCGACCTTGCTGTACCTACAATGAAGAGGGCATGCAAGCCCAGCGAAGTATTCAAAGAGCTATTGAGCGTAAAATCTCAGAGCTTACGAGTGCTGCTGGTTGCGATGATTACCGATTCTTTGTTACTACTAAGAAGAACTTCCGAGATCACTTAGTAGACGACTACAAAGCTAACCGATCTGATAAAGAACGGCCTATTCATCTGGCATGGGCTAAGCGTCTGGCTGTTGAAGAGTACGGTGCAGAGGCTGTACCTTACTTAGAAGCCGATGACCTATTAGGTATTCATCAGACTGAGGATACTGTAATCTGGAGCTTAGATAAAGATCTGAGACAGATTCCTGGAGCTCATCTTGATGATGAAACTATGAAAGTAGTGACAGTTGATGAGGTAGGACTTGTTGAGAAGCGTGGTAAGAAGGTTTACTTCAACGGGCTAATCGGATTCTACTTACAGCTACTTACAGGTGACAACACAGACTATATTGTTGGCTGTGGCAGGCGCGTAGAAGGTGTGTGGAAGTCTGGCAAGAAGAAAGGTAAGTCCAGGATTAAGCGAGAAGGAGTAGGACCTATGGCAGCTCTAAAGTTATTAGAAGGGCGTAGTCCTCCTGAAGCTTTGAAGCAAGTAGCCAGAGCTTACTATGCAGAGTTTGGTGATGAGTGGAAATCTATGATGGAGACTCAGGCCAATTTACTATGGATGTCACGCGAGTACGTGGGCAATTGTGTTAAGATGTGGACGTTCGATAATCGAGATCAGTATTTGAACATCAAAACTGGGATTATAACGGATGCACCAGATAAAGACGACTGAGATTGCCAAGTACCGTAATATGTTCGCTGCTAAGCAGAAATATGTATGCCCGTTATGTAATGGCCCTTTAGCTGGCCAGACCATAACACTAGACCACGACCATAAGACAGGTAGCTGCCGAGCTGCTTTGTGTGGAACCTGCAATCGTTCGGAAGGCAAAGTCCTGAAAGCTGCGGCTTATATGGCTAAACTTGGCCACCTATCGAGAACAGACATTGTACAGTACCTTAGAAATATTGCTTCCTATATCGAGTATCATCGAGAGAATCCAAGTAACATCATACATCCAACGTATGATCTCGTTAAAGGTAAGCAGAAACCAGTTAAGCGTACTGCTAAACGAAGGAGAAAGACTAAATGAGTAATGACATTTTAGTAATTGCTGATACACAAATACAAGAAGGTGCTCCAGTTGACCACTTGAAAGCATTGGCACGATACATTTGGGCACATAAGCCTAAGCATATTGTACATATAGGTCATCATTGGGATCTACCAAGCCTCTCAACCTATGCTAGTGCTAAGGAACAGGAAGGTAAGCGCCTCTATACAGACTTAGAAGCTGGCTTTGATGCCTTCAAGGTAATCATGCAGTACACTAACGACCGTAACAAGGCTGCTAAACGTGTGCCTTATAAGCCTAATCTGCATTTCTGTATGGGCAATCATGAGAACCGCCTAAAGCGATTCATTAACTCTCACCCGGTATTAGAAGGCTGTTTCGATCTTCCTAAGTTCGTAGCTGATCAAGGTTGGCAGGTACATAACTTCAAAAGTCCTCTATGGATTGACGATGTATGCTTTAATCACTACATGGAAAATCCTCTGTCAGGTAAACCTGTCGGTGGCAGTATGGAGAACAAACTTAACAAGTTCCCACACAGCCTCGTACACGGCCATCAGCAGCAGTTCCAGTATGCTCGCCGTCAGAATCTACTTGGTAAGCCACACTTCGGAGTATGTGCAGGATCTTTCTACATGCATGATGAAGACTATCGAGGTGCTAATAACACTGAGATTCGCGGCTTCGTACATATGAAAGCTTTCACCAATCGGTATGAGTACCTTGATCATGATGTTGAGTTTGTAAGCCTGGAACGATTGATTGCTGACTACGGAGTATAGTATGGCACTAAGTAAGGAAGCAATTAACGAACAGATAGTAGCGACTGTTGAGGGATTGGTAGGCGATATACCTACCGATATCTCTGAAGAGGAAGCTAAACAGTACATCCTGGACTCTCGTGCTATCGTGGCTGGAGTACTGTCCACACTGGATGAGATCTTGGACAAAACTAGCAGTCCTACTATACACTAACAAACCTATGGAGAATCCTATGAAGTTCAAAGCACAGAAAGCTCTACACAAGTTCCAAGAAGCTGACAAGAAGAACCCTAAGTTTGAACAAGTTGATTACGCAGTATTCGAGAAGTAC
>Ga0098054_1001949_pt1 | contig 9964 bp, 10 predicted proteins | sample 16_taG_FD_75048 | JGI IMG/M metagenome (GOLD analysis project Ga0098054, IMG submission 75048) | Marine viral communities from the Subarctic Pacific Ocean - 16_ETSP_OMZ_AT15313 metaG | ecosystem: Environmental > Aquatic > Marine > Oceanic | place: Pacific Ocean | collected 2015-01-18
AAACGCTGGTCGGCGATGAACTCCAACCCGGTGGCAAGGGCAGTGTAGAGCGCCTGCGACGCCTCGCGCAGGCTGAGGAAACGGCTGTTGCCCGCCGCCCCGGCGCTGCTGAGCGTGGCGGCGAAATCCTCACGCCATGCAGTGTCAACCTCGCGGCCCAGCCCGGCCAGATCGGCCGCCATCGCGCGGACCAGCGCGCAGCGATAGCTGTCGATCGCATAGCCTGCGAAGTCATCATCATAAAGCAGCCGTTCCAGCGCAAAGAGACCGCGGGCGGCGATGGAGACTTCGGCGTAATCACCACTTGTCGCAATCGGATCTTCCTCGGCCACCAGTCGCGCAACGCTGCGCCCCACCATGCCGCGCGTGTCGGGCCAGAAGGCGATGGCCAGCCCGCGCCCGTCTTCCTCTAGCGGTCCAAGGGTCAAATGCGCGATGCCCATCCATGCGTCGAAAGCGTCTTGATAGGCTGGGCGCAGGGCCGTGTCGGTGCAATCCGCCTCCGCGGCCGCGCCTAGCGCTGCGGTAGCTGAGGCGAAACGGGCGGTGCCCGGCAACGCGTGATCGTCGATCACCTCGCTCACCCCGGCAAGGGCGGGGGCGGCGGACAACAGAAAGGTGGCGGTCAGAAGGCTGCGCATCAGAGGCTCTCCAGATAGCGGATCAGGGCGTCGCGGTCGGCTTTGGGCATGGCTACCACGGCGTCGCGGGCGGGCTGGGCTTCGCCCCCATGCCAGAGCACCGCTTCGAGCAGCGACCGCGCGCGCCCGTCGTGCAGGAATTGGGTATGTCCGTTGACCTGCTCGGTCAAGCCGATGCCCCAGAGCGGGGCGGTGCGCCATTCGCGCCCGTTCGCGCGGCCCTCGGGGCGGTTGTCGGCCAGCCCTTCGCCCATGTCATGCAGCAAAAGATCGGTCATCGGCCAGATCAGTTGGAAACTTTGCTCGGGCTGGTCCTCCAACCGTTCGGTCACGAACTTCGGTTGGTGACAGGAGGTGCAGCCAACCTCATGAAACACCGCCTTGCCGCGCAGCACCTCAGGCGCGCCGACATCGCGCCGGGCAGGCACAGCGAGGTTGCGGCTGTAAAAGGTCACCAGATCCAGCCCTTCGGCGTCGATCTCTGTGCCGCGCGCGTCACCGTCCCCATGCGAGGCGTCGCGGCAGGCGGTCTGTTCGGTGGTGCAATCGCCCCATGCTGCATCGAAGATGGGGGAGGAAATGCCAATGTCCCCCGCAAAGGCGCTAGCGGATTGCTCGCGGATCGTCGGCGCGCCAGCTTTCCAACCGAAACGACCCAACATCGGGCGCGCGTGTTCAAAGGACCAGACGATTTGCACGCGGCCCGAGATACCGTCGCCATCAGCGTCTTCGGGGTCTGCGAGGGCCAATATGTCTGCCGCTGGGATCGCCTCAAGTAGGCCCAAGCCGATCATCGGCGACGCCACACGCGGGCTGAGCATCGCGCCCTCGGCCAAGGGGCCATAGCCGAGGTCTTCGGCGCGGTAGGTTGGGCGGCGCAGGCTAGCGGTTTCACCCTCCGACAGGCTGACTTCCACCTCTTCATAGCGCACATCCAGCCGATATTCCGCCGGATGCCCCGCCACGCCGAAATCCTGCAATTGGCCGCCATAGACCGGGTCGGGCCGCGTGCGTGGGGTGCTATCGCCCACCGACAACAGAAACGCCTCGATCTCGCTCATCGCCTCTTCCGGCGGCATGGGGACAGAGATGCGTAGGAACATCGACAACGCGTCATCCTCCGGCCCTTCGGGGGGATGGCCACGCCCGTCTTTCAGGTGGCAGCGCTGACAAGAGCGCGCGTTGAAAAGCGGGCCCAAGCCGTCAGAGGCAAGGGTGGAGGACGGCGACGACACCCAGAGCTTTTTGAACAGCCCGTTGCCCACCTTGAAGTCCAACTCCCGCTCAAAGGGGATGTTGGCTGAAGGCAGCGAAAACGCATCGGCGTTGCCGCGCGGGCTGACCGTGGCGGCACCTGCGGGGTTCGTCTCGAAGGGTTCGGGTTTGTCGAATTCGGTCGCGGGGGCCGTCACTTTGGCAATCCGGGCGGCCTCTTCGGCGGTGCGGGGGATCACATTCAGATGCGGCGCATCAAGGTCCGACGCGGCGGCGAAGACAGTCGTGGCAGCGGTGGCCAAAAAGAGTTGGATTAAGTAACGCATGGCGGCAGCCTTGGTTCTTGGAGCGACGGGCACGGCATCCGGCGCGCCCGTCGTTCCGTATCCCCCCGGCCCCAAATGCGGCGCGGGGGAAGTTAATTTATTGGAAAACCGCGTCCGGCGCGTCGAGGCTGTCGGACCCTTCAAAGGCAATCTCGTCACCGCCCAGAACGGTCACGGCGCGCTCGATCGCGCGGGTCTGGTTTATGAGCGCATCGACCGCGCCCATGATCAGCGCTTCACCCTCGGCATTGCCGCGTTCCAGCATCATGTCATAGCTGAAACCCGCTTCGGCGGCGGTCTTGATCTGGCCCAGTTCCACCATGGAGGCGTTCAGCTTGGCGCGCAGGTCTTCGTCGACGCTGGCATCGGCACTGGCCACCAGATCGGACAGCGACGCGCCCGAGACCACACGCCCATCGACGCGCAGGTATTCGCCCAGATAGACGTTCCGCACGCCCAACCCGTCGTAGTAGTGGCTGTTGTGGGTGTTGTCCGAGAAGCAATCATGCTCTTCTTCGGGGTCGTTCAGCATGACGCCCAGTTTCATCCGCTCTCCGGCCTGCTCGCCGTAGGAGAGCGAGCCCATGCCGGTCAGGATCGCGTCGATCCCAGCGTCTTCATCTGCCAGCACGGCAGTGCGCGCCACACCGCCTTCGGCCCATTGCCCGGCCATCCATTCCAGATCGCTGACCAGCAGATCGGTGGCGGCTTTCAGATATTGCCCCCGGCGGTCGCAATTGCCGCCGGTGCAGTCGTCGCCCGCCGCGTAATCCGTCCAAGGACGGTCGCCCGCGCCGTGGTCGGTGCCGTTCAGGTCTTGGCCCCAAAGCAGGAATTCGATGGCGTGGTAGCCGGTGGCGACATTGGCCTCGACGGCGCCCGCCTCATGCAACTGCCCTTCGAGCAGTTCAGGCGTGATTTCGGTGGCGTCCACCTCTTCCCCGCCGAGCGTGAAGGTTGGGTTGGCAATGACATTCAGCACCGCGAGCTGGTTCTCATCCGTCTCACCGCCATAGGAGGCATCGACATAGTCGATCAGACCTTCGTCCAGCGGCCATGCGTTAACCTTGCCTTCCCAGTCATCGACGATGGCGTTGCCAAAGCGGAAAACCTCAGTCTGCTGGTAGGGCACGCGGGCGGCCAGCCATGCGGACTTCGCGGCCTGAAACGCCTCGGCAGAGGGGGAGGCGATCAGCGTTTCGACGGCCTGTTGCAGGGTCTGTGCGGTGGTCAGGCTGTCCTCGTAACCCGCCTGCGCGATGTTGGCATAGGTGTCCAGCACCTCGGCCCTGCCTTGGGCGAATGCCGGGGCGGCGGCGAATGTGATCAGCGCAATGGCCGTGGATGTTTTGAGGCGCATCGGATGTCCTTCCTTGAAAATCACGATAGTCCCGACGCAGGCGCAGCGGGCCTTCGGGCAATAGGTGACTTATTCAGTCAGAAAATACAAGGATCAACATGTGCAAGGGTTGGCCGCCCCGAAAACGCTTAGTTGGTGGGTCTTTCCAGCAGGGTCACATGGGTATCACCATATTTCCGCGCGTCGATCCGGGCGAATCCTTCGGGCGCATGCATGGGAGTGCTTTCCTCCCAAACGATCATCGCGCCGGGGGCAAGCCAGCCGCCGTCAGCAGCCGCCACAAGCGCCTTTTGCCCCATGGATTTGCTATAGGGCGGGTCAAGGAAGACCAGATCGAAAGGGTCCTGTGCGCATGGCCCCAGCCGCGTGGCATCGTGGCGCAGCAGTTGGGTTTCTCCCTCAGCCCCCAGCTTGCGCATGTTCTCCCCGATCAGCCGCTGCCCGGTGCCACCATTCTCAATGAAACAGATCGACGCCGCCCCCCGCGACAGGGCTTCGAACCCAAGCGCCCCGGTGCCTGCGAAGAGGTCCAGCACCCGCGCGCTTTGGATGACGTCGTGATGGGTCAGCATCGAGAACAGGCTTTCCCGCACCCGGTCCGATGTCGGGCGCAGGTGTGCTCCGGCGTCGCCCTTGCCGAGTGCTGCCAGCGGACGGCCCCGGTATTTCCCGGCGATGATCCTCATGCCCGCAGCAGCGCCTTGAGGTCCGTCTCGGGGTCCGCGACCAACGCGGGATCGGGCGATTTGCCCGCCTCGATCAACCGCTTGCCGACCATATAGCCGCGTGGATCGTTCGAAGCATCGACGGCCAGCAAGGTATCACCCCGGTAGTACCAGAAGGACGCGCTGCCCGCGACCCGGCGCGTGACGACACGGTCATAGCCGGCGTTCAGCCCCGCGATTTGCAGCTTTACGTCATATTGGTCTGACCAGAACCACGGCGTGGCAATGAACTCCTTGCCCGCGCCGAGGATGTTTTCGGCCACCACCTCGGCCTGATCGATGGCATTGGGCACGCTTTCCAACCGGATGCGCCCGCAGCGATAGGGGAATGAGGTGCAGTCCCCCGCCGCCCAAATGCCCGGCATGTTCGTGCGCCCCTGCGCGTCGACCTTGATGCCGTTGTCGATCTCGACCCCCGCGGCTGCGGCCAGCGCGATGTCGGGCTCAATTCCGACGCCAGTGATGACGAAATCGGCGGCGATCTCTGCCCCGTCGCTGAGCCGCGCGCCGGTGACTTGGGTCTCTCCCAACAGGCGTTCAAGTCCCACACCTTCGCGCAGCGTGACACCGTTGGCTTCATGGAGGGCGCGGAAATAGTCACTGGTCTCTGGCGCGGCCACCCGTTGCAGGATGCGGTCGGCCATTTCCACCAGCGTGACCTTGAGCCCCAGCTTGGCCGCCACCGCCGCTGCCTCCAGCCCGATGTAACCACCACCGACGATCAGCACCTTCGCGCCTTTCACGAAACGCGGGGCCATCGCATCGACATCGGCCAAATCGCGCACGGTAAATACGCCATCCAGCGCGCCGCCAATCGCTGCAGGCAAGCGGCGCGGGGTTGAACCAGTGGCAAGCACCAGCGCGTCATAGGCGATCTCACCCTCAGTTGTATTCAGAACGCGCGCTTCGGGGTCAATCGCCGTAACGCGGCAGTTGGTTTTCAGGGCGATCCCTTGGTCGACATAGAACGCCTCGGGCCGCAGAAACAGCCGCTCCAGTGTCATTTCCCCCAACAGATACCCTTTGGAGAGAGGCGGACGTTGGTAAGGCGGGCAGGGCTCCGCGCCGATCAGGGTGATTTTCCCGTCAAACCCACCATTGCGCAGTTTCGCCACGCAAGAGGCTCCCGCCTGCCCGGCTCCAATCACCACAACATGCTGCATCTGCCCACCCCCGTTTGATCTGGTCTCAGTCGCGGTCAAAGCCTATATCTGGCCCCAAGACAACCGCAATGACAGGAGAGGCTATCCCATGACGATTTCTCAAGGTTCGACACTGCCGGACGCGAAACTGGTTCAGATGGGCGCCGATGGGCCCGAGCCGGTGCAGATGGCTGACAAGCTTAAAGGCCGTAAGGTTGTGATCTTTGCCGTACCGGGTGCCTTCACGCCCACCTGCCACTCTGCCCATGTGCCGAGCTTCGTGCGCACCAAGGATCAGTTCGACGCTAAAGGCGTGGATGAGGTGATCTGCATCTCCTGCAACGATCCCTTCGTGATGAAGGCGTGGGGCGAAGTGACTGGCGCGACCGAGGCCGGGATCACAATGCTTGCCGACGCCAGCAGCGAGTTCACCCGCGCCATCGGCATGGCATTCGACGCCGAGGGCGCAGGCTTGATGGGGCGCTCAATGCGCTACGCGATGCTGGCCGAGGACGGAGTGGTGACGCTTTGGCAGCCGGAAGAAGCGCGTGGCACATGCGAGACGTCCGGCGGCGAGGCGCTGCTGGCGAATATGTGAGCGAAGGGGCGGCGTCTGGCCAGTCTAGACGCTGTCCTTGCCGAGGGATCGTCCGGCGGGACGCCGGGCATCGCCCTCCCCCACTAGGAGGGCGATGCCAATCATTTCAGCCGGTATCGTAGTTCGGAGGACAGGTTACTCCGCCGCCTGCACGATGGTGCGGGTTGGGAACGGGATATCCACGCCACCCTCGTCCAGCGCCTCTTTGACCTTGCGGGTCATATCGGCCTTGAAGGCAAAGTAATCGCCCGCGCTGCACCAGACCCGCACAAGGAAATCGACGGAACTGTCGTTCAGATTATTGACCTGAATGAAAGGCTCAGGGTCAGTATGCGCACGCTCATCCGCCATGATCGTGCTGCGGATGATGTCTTCGGCGGTCTTGAGGTTCGCGCCATAGCCTACGCCAAAGGTCCATTCCGCGCGGCGCGTCGGGTTGACGGAATAGTTGGTGATGACATTGCCCCAAACTTCGGAGTTCGGCACAATCACCTGCACGTTGCTAAGGTCAGCAAGCACTGTGTAGTTCAGGTTGATCTGCTTCACAGTGCCCATCTCACCCGCAATCTCAACGAAATCGCCGATCTTGATCGGGCGGAAGAGGATCAGCATAACACCAGCGGCGACATTTGACAGGGTGCCCTGCAGAGCCAAACCAATCGCCAGACCCGCCGCACCGATGACAGCCACGACCGAGGTCGTCTTGACCCCGAAGGTGTTGAGCACAAACAGAACCGTAAAGCCTAGCACCACATAGCGCACGATCGAGGCCAGAAATTCGAACAGCATTTCATCAAGATGCTTGTTCCGCTTGCCAAGGTTTTCGACCCGTGCCTGCAGCCAGCTGGAGATGATCCAGCCCAGCAGCAGAATGACAATCGCGCCAATCACGGATCCCGCCGCACTGGCAAGGAACTCCAGCGTCAGCAGATCGGCCAGCGTCTTGCCCTGCCACAGTTCGGTTTCAAACAAATCTTGCATCCGGTCTCTCCGTCAGTCTTTCCCGGCCCCAAAGAGACCATCCATCTTGCGCGCCAGTTTCGCATCAAGCGAGCTAAGCCCATCTACGTCATGGGTGATCAACGTTACCTCCACCCGGTTGTAAACGTTGCTCCATTCCGGATGGTGATTCCATTTTTCCGCCCAAATGGCCACCCTTGTCATCCAGCCAAAAGCGTCCGCGAAATCCTTGAACTTGAACGTCTTGTGGATCGCATCCCGGTTTTCGACCATCTCCCAGCCTGTATTGAACAGCGGCTGCAGCAGCGTCTTGCGGGTCTCAATGCTTAATCTCTCGGTCATTCTTGTTCCTCGATCGTCGTCTTTTTGAAGGGGCCGTAGTCGGTCAGCACGCTGATTTCCTGATCCACGGCGTCACGCTCGGCCTGCAGATATTCGCCCACGGCAGAAGCAAAGCCCGGATCGCGCATCCAATGCAGCGACCATGTGGGCGACGGCAGATACCCCCGCGCGAGCTTATGTTCGCCCTGCGCGCCCGCCTCGACACGGGAAAGCCCATGGGCGATGGCGAAGTCCATGGCGCGATAATAGCACAGTTCGAAATGCAAAAAGGGATGATGCTCGGTACAGCCCCAGTAGCGGCCAAAGAGCGTCTCCGCCCCGATAAAGTTCAACGCCCCGGCAACCCAACGCCCGTTCCGTTCGGCCAACACCAGCGCAATATTATCGCGCAGGCCTTCCTGCGCAAAGTCGAAGAATTCCCGCGTGAGGTAGGGTGAGCCCCATTTCCGCGCGCCGGTGTCTTGGTAGAACTGCCAGAAGGCGTCCCAATGCTCGGTCGCGATCTGGTCGCCTGTAAAAGTGTGGATGGTGCCGCCGAAATCCTGCGCCTGCGCGCGTTCCTTTCGAATATTCTTACGCTTGCGCGAGGAGAGACTGGCGAGGAACCCGTCGAAATCGGCATAATCCCGGTTGTGCCAATGGAACTGCTGGCTTTTGCGGCTCATCAAACCCAGTGCTTCGGCCCGCGCGACCTCCTGCTCGGTGCAAAAGGTCACATGCAGCGACGACAGCGCGTTGTTATCGGTCAGCTGCACCGCGCCCTGAACCAGCGCGGCGGTGCCTGTCTCTTCAAACTCGGGCCGCACCAAAAAGCGCCGCCCGGTGGCGGGCGTATGTGGCACCGCGATCTGCAGTTTCGGGTAATAGCGCCCGCCCGCCCGCTCATAGGCATGGGCCCAGTTATGGTCGAAAATATATTCGCCTTGGCTGTGCGATTTGGCATACATCGGCGCCACGGCGATCACTTGGCCTGCGATCCGCGCCATCAGATATTGTGGCTGCCAGCCCGTGCCGGGGCCCACCGATCCGCTCCGCTCCAGTGCTGAAAGAAAACGGTAAGTCGTGAAAGGGTCACGCGGACGGCTCCCATCCGCAGCCTCGGGACAGGCGCAGGCGTCCCAATCCTCTTGGCCGATCTGTGCCAGTTTCGGCACCACGGTAATCTCGATTTCCTGCGCGTTCATCTGAGCCTTGCCTGCCTTGCGTTCTATGTGTGGCCTTGGCCTCGCAGATCAAGGGCGCGGGCGTGGCAGATAGCCCTCAAAGGTTACGTTCTGGGCCACCTGACGCGCAATGTCCTCTTCGGCTTGGCTGCGGACCGTCCAGCAGAGCACCGCTGCCCCTGCGGCCGTTAGTTCCGCCACGCGAGGGCGGTTCAGGTCATTGGCTTCATGGCTGATGAAACAGGAACCACTCTCGGCGTAATCGGGAATCCCGCGCAGCCGGTCGCAGGTCGCTGCGGGCAGCGGCCATTCGTCGGGGCGGTAAGCACTGGTGGTCAATCCGCGCGGCACGTCGGGCAGCAGGCGCGCGAGTTCGCGCACCGAATGCGGGTTAAAAGACATTACCGCCAGATCACCGCGATAACGGACAAGCCTTTCGGCGGCGGCGGCCTCAAGCGGGCCCACGTCCGACCCCATGCCACCATCCTGATCCTTGAATTCCACCAGTAGCGGCACCCGTCCTGCAACGAGGTCAAGGATCTCCTCAAGCGACGGGATCCCCTCATCGCTGCCTTCCAGCGGGATAGCCGCAAGGGCACTGGCCTCGCGCAGCCGGACCGCGCCGCGCTCTGGTGTCAGCCGCTCCAACGCATAGTCATGAAACACCATCGCCTTGCCATCGGCACTGAGTTGCAGATCAATCTCGATCCCGACGCCCGCCTTAACAGCCGCCCGCACGGCGGCGCGGCTGTTTTCGGGCCGTCCAGCGGTTACACGTGCAGTGCGCGATGCGCGAGCGGAACCTCTAGGAATGCGGCCGGAAGGGTCATTCGATCTCGAAAATGCCTTCGATCTCAACGGCGACTCCCAGGGGCAGCGAGGCGGCGGAAACCGCCGAGCGGGCATGACGGCCCGCGTCGCCCAGAGCCTCAACCATGAAATCGGATGCGCCGTTGATGACCTTAGGCTGCTCGGTGAAATCGGCGGTTGAGTTCACGAAGCCGGTCAGCTTCACCACCCGCTTGAGCCGATCCAGATCGCCGTCACAGGCTGCACGAACCTGCGCCAAAAGGCTCAGGGCACAACTGCGCGCAGCGGCGGCTCCGGCCTCGACATCCATGCCATCGCCCAAACGCCCGGTGATCAACCCATCAGGCCCATTAGAGATCTGGCCCGAGACATAGATAGTATTGCCGGTGACCACGAAGGGCACGTAGTTCGCGGCAGGTGCGGGCGCGTCGGGCAGGGTAATACCGAGATCGGCGAGGCGGGCAGTCAGGGACATGGCGGGCTTCCTTTGGTTGGAGTCAGTCGGACGCTAACGGCCCGCTGCACAGAGGAAAAGCCCCTTTGCCACCTCTTCCGAATTGGGAAGCGCAGCTTTGGCTATCCCATTCCGGGTTCAGTCACCCGGTGATACCAGCAGGTCAAAGCCGCCCATACACAACACGGCGCGCTTCCCGCTTATGGGGAATTGATAATGATTTTGATA
>Ga0098054_1001952_pt1 | contig 9961 bp, 3 predicted proteins | sample 16_taG_FD_75048 | JGI IMG/M metagenome (GOLD analysis project Ga0098054, IMG submission 75048) | Marine viral communities from the Subarctic Pacific Ocean - 16_ETSP_OMZ_AT15313 metaG | ecosystem: Environmental > Aquatic > Marine > Oceanic | place: Pacific Ocean | collected 2015-01-18
AGGGGCTGATTTAGGCCCTCATGAAATTCCATCCCATTCTTTATGAGTGAACCATAAAGAGTTAATTTTCCGGCTCCGGTGCCAAGTGTCATCGTGGCAATGTTACTAGCTAACGTGTACCTTATTGGTGCCTGCCACCCGAAAACCAATTCGTCTTCAGGGAAAAGAATGTACGGTGATTCAATAAAATCACGCTCGAGTCTTATGAGATCTGTGCCGGCTGGTGTTGATCCAGTGGTTGATGTCGGGTTAGCAGCCGGAAGACCGGCTATAATTTCTCTTCCAGTTGGTTGTCCTAATCCATTTCTTCCACCATATGCATTTTGTACAAGAATTTCATTTCCTGCAGTAAAATTCATATTCATGGATGCAACAGCTGGATTGGTAAGTGGTGCCCTAATTGATGCAGACATTACCCTAACACTGCTAGAACAAACGGGATGCGTGCTTGGGCTCTTAATGATTAAGTCTTTTCTCTTGATAATCTCTGCTGATTCAGGTCTCTGTCCAAACAGTGTATCAACCACGGCAAATTGAGAGTATGACACCATTTCTCGAATTGTATCAACACGAACTTGTGGGCCCGTGTAGGATATTTGAAGAGTAGAGGGAATACTTGAAGTAAGCGTGGCACCAGAACCATGTACATTAGGGTCTGTCCCAGCACGTAATAAGGTAATATTTGGAGTTTTACCTGTGGACGAGTTCATATTTTTACGTTGATTTAATATGAAGAATGTACCAACTGGGTTATATTGTTCCGCAGTAGTGGTCGACTTATTATCCATAGTATTTGTGCCAGCTACCGCTACATCAAACTCAAGGACCATTTTTTCAACAACAAATGGGTGAGCTAGTGACCCACTCATTTTTATTAATTGAGACCCTGTCGCATGAAATTTTGGATGGAAGGGAAAACCATAATTTGAAATTGGTGCACCAATATTTGATTCCACCATTTTAGCATCACCAATTGATGGAGACACGTCACCCACATAAGCAAGGCTGTGTGAAAATCCTACCATATTTCTTTCGGCAGTAATTTGTGTGCCGGCTACACCTTGGGAAGTTTCGCCCCGAGACGATCCGTCATATGCCTCAAGGCCAACTCCGACTCGATCCCATTTATTTTCAACGAAATTATAATAGGCCATTGGGAAATTTGAGCCATCAGTATCAGTTGGTTTTAAATCAGTGCTAACGGAGGGTTTTATATTAAATTCTACCTTAGTCTTGCTTCTTAGGGCAGAATCAAAACCTAGGAAACCAAGCTTAGGATCAGAACCCGTCGCAAAGAATTCTGAATCAATATCAAAAGACTCACGGGCGAGAGATTCGTCAAATGGACGCATCGACATTCCTGGCGTAAACTTTATCCCGGCATCGGCGATGCCTTTTCTCGTGATCCCTGGGGCTGTCAGGGTTGGATTTAAATTGGGGGTCGCAACAAGATCACTAATGTGCTTAGACCCAGATGCTAGAAGACTTGGAAAGGAAACATTTACACTCGATCCACCCTTAAAATCCTCTATTTGAATCCTTGACCTTGCAGCAGTTGTAAAAACTGTTGTATTTCCTCCAGTGCCTGGTACCTGCTGCGTCATGACAACGTTAGCACCGTCCGCATACGCCTCGATTGCAAAAGAACTCGAGGCGTTAAGGATCTTTTTCGCAAAAGCGGAAGCCGCACCAGCCCTTGTTCTTGGGGAGACAATTATTTTCTCTCGTCCAGCGGTTACACTATTATATTCTTCGTAGACAAATTCAAATGTTCTAGAATTGCCGTTAGCATCCTGTGTGGTTACTGTATCACCAGGTCTTGGATCCTTTAAGAAAACAAGCTTGGATCTCGCATAAGGACTCTGGAAGATTACTGTATCGCGATCATCAAAATAAGACCTATAGTTGCCCATTCGGCCCGGATCAATCGGCTGCCTTCTTATTGTTGGGTACGACCCTGTGGCTGCATCGGTCTCAGATAACATTACCCGAGGTGGAAGTGAAACAATTCCAGACTTTACGGATTCAATACCTTTTCTAGACTCATAGAGTGCATAGACATCATCCTGACCTAATGGAGTAGACCACGTGGATACATCAGTCATTAGTCCACCAAAACCAGTGTTACTAGCACCGAGCGGTTCTGTATGGCCTAGTGTCATACTTCCGGATGTGTTATTAAAGAAACTAAAACTTGCATGTGCATTGCCGGAAGAATCGCCCGGATTTGTTTTCTTTATACCATTGACATATATGTCTAGATTCTTCCAGAGGTTTGTCCCCGTGTAACCCTGGTTTGGATCATAGACAAACACACAGTGATTCCAAGCCTTATTTGTGATAACTCCAGTAGCTGTATTTCTTTCGAGCTTGTGGCCGTTGTTCCTGTGTTTATACAGGCCAAATTTAATGTACCCGGTCCCACCCAATAGGACGTTATAAAATTCCTCTGTTGAATTCGAATCATTCTGTGCGTTTTGAGCCTTACTAAGGATAAAACGATTGTTACTACCTGCTTGTGGAAAAAGCCAAAATGAAACAGACCATCCGGTCGATGCTAGATTCATGGAATCGTCATGTTCGATTTTTACGATAGGAGCGTCAACATTACTAGTAAAAAGGTTTCTAAACTGGATCGACCCTGGTATTGACGTGAGGCGCCTTTCAGAATTTGATGGAACTCCGGATGGACCACCCATATACGGAGAGCCAGAACCAGAGATGTTTCCGATTCCCCTTTGTGCACCGACTAAATTAGGTGCTCGGCGATCAGCTCCCGACATGTTCGTGTAGATTGATTTTATATTTGTACGACCAGTTAAGTCAAAGGCACCATCTTCATCAAAACGAAGAACAAAATTTAGATCTTTATCTTTATCATACCTAGCAATGGACGTGCCGCTAGCCACTGTAAATGGTCTAGTAAATGTCGGTGGCTGTCTTCTGAATTTCTTAATTGACATTTTTCACCTTTTTTTGTCCACAAAAATTATTGAATCAGTCCCTAGTTCTGCAGACACAGTATTACCCGCATTTGAAGACCTAAACGTGGTTCCATTAATTGAATCCATGGAAGACGAGAGTGTTAATAAAACACTATACACGGAAAAATCTTTTGCCCCAAGAGAACCACGTGGGCGTTTCACCTTGTTGGCCGAGAACTCTGTATCGTTACCAATATCCTCAAAAAAGCTGCGATTTGTAGTATCGCCTAGGCTTCCGCTTCTAATAGGTTTTAGATTAACAGGGATCCCAGCTCTGCGAGTACTATTTGATATCTCATCATTAAAAGCAGTTAATGTCTCCGGGTTATAGTGCACTTTTTGATCAATATCAACTACATGACCCTCTTGTGTAAGCGCACGATTTTCTATCGTGGCAGAGATGCCGGAAACTGAGTCGGCTCCGATGATGGTGTTACTATAAGCATGCTTTGCTCCGGAGCTCTGATATAACCGGACGGATGTCTTAGAAATTTGAGACCTAATTGGAATAGGCTCAATGACTCCATTGTATTGGTTTGGATCTAAATTAGCAACGTATAATTCAATTCCAGCAAAACCTCTTATCCTGTTCTTTGGGATCGATTCGGTGCTAGATATGTATTTTACGGGATCAAACGCAGTGGCATCTGAGTATGCGGTGCCGTCGTTATGTGATTTTGATTGACCAAAAACTAAGTCTTCGAAATCGTGATTGATAACACTTTGTGCTGCTACTTTTCTCAGTTGTGAATGAAGAGTGTCGTTGAACGCCCTAGAATCAGACGGTACTAGATTTGAAAATGAAATCTTGTCGCGAGCACCTCCAAATATCTTGGGCTGCGTCGTATTAAACCTATGGGCAGAAGTTCTAATACTGGTTCCCTGGCGTAATCTATCTATTGAGCCGCTATTAGTTAGGGTAGTTGCCATTTTTATCCACCGGCCTCAGCATCAAAATCAGATAAAGGCTTAATATCTCTAAGATCTTCATCTAAATAATGGTCGTGAAATAAATACTTGAACTTTGGTCTTTCCAGAACATGTGACTCAATAACGAAATTTGTTCCTAGGTAGGTAGTTTTACTTGGTAACAAAGTTTCGATCATAAACCCTATGGATGAATCAAACCATTTAAACAATTCGAAGAAGCTCCGAAAGTTAATTTTATCTGTAAGTCTATTGAAATAAACGTCACGCAAATTTCTTAATTGTTTATAGTCATCCGAGAAAAGTGTTTCTGGCCTTCCTAGAGAATCATCTAGTTTGTCAAGAGTGGCAAAAATATTGATAATATCTTCATTTAGGGCCTGAACTACAGAAACATCTACAGTGAATCGTGGATCATCTATTGGTGTCTCGCTTCTCTCTAGTTCATAAACCGGAGACTGTGCAACATTGAAATCCTTTGCGGTTTGCGCGTCTTGGAAACTCCTGATTCTTACCTTATTATCAGATGATATTTCATCAATATTGGGTGAAAGCATAGAATAATAAAAACGCTCGGGTTTTATTACTCGTTTGCTAGGCTCGAACCCAGTTCCGTTTAGAGCAAAATCGTTTTGTGCAAAATCAATTAGGGTTATATCTCCACTCGAGTTAGATTTAGTTACAGGCTGGTCAGAGCTTACATCTAGCCTAAGTCTTTCAAATGAACCAGTTAGAGATTTCACAAAATTGAAATTTTTCTCTGGGTTTACTACTCCTAAGGATTTATAGTTTTTTGCGTGTTCGCGGAATTCTTTTTCATTCAAGTATTTCGACCAAAATCTAATGTGGCCAAACTTACCAATAAAATTAGTTTCGCGGGACTCTATGGAAGATGATGTAGAAGATAGAGATCTTGCTAGTCTAGTATCTAGGCTCTGTGAACCGATAGCTATAAAAGTACCATTAGAATTTTCTCTAGTACTTGTCAGCTCAAACAAATTGACTGCATTTCTGTCCATCTTGCAAGGGTTATAAAATGAAGAAGTTGAATAAAAGCTTATAATCTCACCGTTCACATTTTTTGCTGCTCTCAAGAAATATGAAGAAGAATTTGCGTTTATCATATCTCTTCGATGGCGACCAAAAGACACATTCCACTTGTCACCATCAAAAAGATTTACTCCAGTAAGCTCCATTCGCAATTCTTTAATGTCAGTTGAGCCAGTGAAGAAATTTAGACCAGTATAATCTGTACTACCAGAACCGGCTGGGCTTGCATAAAGAACTATTGACGGTTTATCTGCTAAATTTGATGCAGAAAGAACTAATAGGTTTGCCAATACATGATGCCCTGTTGGACCTGAGCCCGGATCCGAGGCAACTGCAGTGCCGCTGGTATGTAGTCGTAACATACTCTGGGTTAGTGGATAATAGGACCCAGTAGATAGCTTACCAAATTTGTATATCCCCTCTACGGACCATGAACCGGAAGTTAGTAATCCGTCAAATTGAGAATTAGATACTCCATGAGGCTTAAAAGTATCTTTCAAGACAAAGCTACCTTTCGGTGCAGGCGCACCTATCTCTACACGTGAAGCTGTAAGATAAGAAGACATGAAAAATGGTCTATTAGTCGGTATACCAGCGAAATTAACAGAACCAGCAGTGCCGGCCATGGTACCGGACATATCAACCATTGATGAGACATCATCTCTTACAATCCTAGAAGACTGCAAGGTTTTCTTTGTGGGTCCACCATATTCCTTAATTCTAAACAATTTATTAGGTCTAATTCCAACAGTTCTCATTAGAGATTCTATTGAGTGAATAGTACCTTTAGATCTCATAATTTCACTAAGGTTGGCTAGTATTCTACGCCATATTTCGTTCTGCACACTCTTGAGGGAGTTATCTACAATCTCATCATTAGCTAGAACGTTTTCACCTCTAATAAATTGATTTACGGATGTGTTGGTAAATTGGCTTGGTAAATCAAAACCATAGTATTGGCCAATAAACCTTAGGAACTGATCGGATACCGTATTATCACTCGTGTAGTCAACTTCCAGCATCTTTGAAAAATGGTCAATGTGCATTTTTAATTCATCAAAATGCTTAGCATATACGTACAAAAGGGACGCAACTACAGTTGATGAAGGAAGTTTTCCACCTCCTGGGAAGTTATTTCTAGCCTCATAAGAATTTCCAGTATCGGCCTCTTCATTTTCAAAACCCTCAAAAAATGCAGCGTCTTCAAAATAGTGCCTAGGTATTAATCTTGTTATTAAATTTGGATTATTTGCATCATAATCATTTGCTAAAGATAATAGACTAGAGTTTAGTGACGTTAGTCCAGAATTTGCAGGAAACAAAACTGGACAATCTGACTCATTCTCTAATAGCATAGGATTGCTAATACCCCTAGGAGTGTTGTTCCTTAGCGATGCATTATAATTTGTAACTGTTGAATGCAGGGATTTTCCGGAGTAATCTAGGACTAAGTTATTTCCAGCAAACGAACCGGAAGGTTCATTGAACTTAAAGTATAATTTTAGATCTTTATTTGGAAAAATAGGCCTATTTTCGTAGGCACTTATTAGAGATGGTTTTCTAATAGAGTGAAATATTCTCAATTCATCTAATGCACCAGAGAGTATTTGATTGGCCGTTATCTTGTGTGAGTTAGTAGCATGATCAGTCAATAAGCCGGAGGAGGCCGGAGTATGATTTCTTCCTGTTCCAATTTGTAGCGAAGAATTTTGAAAATCTATTGGCCCAAGGTGTGCATAGGATGATGTCGACATCAGGGCAGACCCAGAATACAATTCTAAAATATGGCCGCCGGTTTTGTTTTCCCTGTTTAGTGTTGCGACTACATGTTGGAAACGCCCCTTGTTCAGAGTCATTTTAGCACCAAGGTCCGCAGAACCAGACCTAGCTAACATAACCATAGAACAATCAGCAGTTGATATAGAGTGAGATAGAGAGAGGGTTATTCCATTGCTTCCGCTTAGTTTTTGTAATATAATCTGATCTTCGTTAACTTTTTCAGGTACAAAAATCTTAAACTCAAAAGTCATCGACTTTTCAACTGGGTCTAAACCTGACGCACCTGATGTATCTCTCGAAAGGGTAGGGTTTTGGGATCCTTTATAATCATTGATGGTTATTGAAGAAGATAATGTTGTATCAAAAAAGAGGTAATTTTTACTCTTAGGAAACTCGTTTAATACATGTTTTTCAAAACCGGTTAATTTGTCCTCAAAGGCCTCGAGTTCCTTTCGTGTTCCGTCAAAAGGAAATTCATTTATCATCAAGTCAAATGCATTGTTGACTTTTGCCTCAGCTGATCCAAAAAATGTATGATTTTGAAATTGGCCGTAATCTACAGATATTTGCTGCGTTGATTTCAGGCCTGTACCAGGTGCATCATAACGAAAAGATGATGAACTAGTATTGTTAGTACCAGAAAGAACTTCAGCAGTTTTTCCAACTATTCTTGTATTAGAAATAAGGTTGACTATATTTCTTTTTGTGAATAATTTTTCGGCCATTAGGCTGTGATCCTGAATCTAGAATTTGATACGGACTCTATTGAGCGTACGCCATGGTCTATAACTAAAAGTTCTATTTGGTACGACCTTCCAATAGGTAAGTTTTCCATATGGAATTCAAAATAATATCCATCGGAATCCGAAGAGAGTCTTGTTCCATTTCCTTTTTCAACAAATGGAATTATTATTTGTCTATCGTGAGCATCAACTATTCTGTAGTATAATTTTCCGACATAGCTATTGGTCTTTTTGTTATAAAAACGAGATGCTTCTTGATCAGAGGGATCGTTTATAAACACTCTAATTTTTGGCTCATCATCGTGGTTGTAATCATTTTGCAGGTTTACACACGAAAACTGATAATTTTTTGGAGTACCGGAGTAGGCTACCCTGTTGATACTCTTAATTTCTAAACTACCGGTGTGATAACCTACAGTTTCGTCTATTGATCCCCAATACTCTTCGAAGACTAAGCTTCCACTATTAATAAAGAAGTCCTTGACAGTAGATTTTCCGGCAGCTGTTGTGCCTGATAATACGAGATTAGACTCGTTAGATGCCATCAAGAACGATGCTGAGTATACACCTGTCTGTGAGATCGATCCCACTTTGTGTTGCGACGCGGTGAACACTCTTTTGAATGACCCTGTTCTTAGCGTAACTAACATACAGTTATCACCACTAATATCAGAAAGGACCCCAGCGGACGAAGTTAAAACATTTGATGGAATACCTCTGTGGTAGTTTTTCAAGAATACAGAGCCGCTGAGGTCAAAGAAGAAGTTTTCATGATGATCTTCGATGGAATCATCAAATGTTACTACTAGCCTAGGTCTTATAAGGGGGTTCGTCACATGCCTAGACGCAAATCTCTTAACAAACCTAGTCTTACTATCTGTCTCTTGTGATCCAGAGTATGAAAGTCTAAAACCATAATCCGGTACCTGTTCTGCCAATGTAGCAGATAGTATTGTTGTAACATCAATATCTAGGTCTTCATCACCTACGGTAAAAGCCTGGGCTTTGTGAAGAATTTGCTGGGCACCATTTCCATCACTGAGGTTTCCTGAACCTATAATGTCAATAATATTTGAACCTAGTAAGCCTTCTTTATTGGCCCCCTCGGAAGTCCATGCATTCACAGTACTGTTACTAAATGACGATGTTATAAAATTAGCGGAACCTATATCATTGAATAACGCAACATCTCGACCAATACCTTCGTCGAATGATTTGGACAACGGATGAACAACAATGTTGAAATTTTCTGGAACTGTTCTTCCAGAAGATATATCCGTCATTTGTAGCTTAGCAGTAAAGCTTGAGTGACTTGGGTCCAATATTGAAGAAGTTAATGCACGGAGACGTTCGAGATCAAACTTCACCAATAATCTAGACAGCTCAATCGGTTGATTACTACCGGTTAAAAATGACTCATCATAGAGCTTAAAGAGGTCTAGAGTTGACGCCCGGCCTAGGTTAGCATCTTTGACACGAAATTTGTTGTTGACAATTTTATTCGTTATGTAGGTATCACTACTTGCCGTTATCACTAGGTACATGTTTTCTCCTACGACGCGTTGCCAATTATATCCGTTGATGGATATCTTAATTCGAATATTGAACCGGGAGGTCCTACAACCATTCCCTTTACAGTGTTGTTATCAATATTGTATGACGTACCACTGTACGTGTGACTTCCGTCCTGACCGAATATATTCTTTATTTTAAGTTCGTTCAGGGAAAGAACTCCGGGAGTGTTTATAATAATATTAGTCATGTCGGCCATAATAAGTGGTTCATCAATCTGAAAATTTTCTATATTAAGTAAATTTCTAAGACTTGAAATAACGTCCTGTATTACTAAGTTTTTATTTGATGAAGGTGTAGTAACTATATCAAACTCTACACGATAATTTATTACTCGTGCATCTAATACATCGATTGCGTCAGAAATTAATCTATATTCATTTAGGAGCGTTCTCATATTTTTCTTTAATGCATCCGGAGCTATGGACAATTTATTGTTTCGATCCCTTGCAATAACAAACACCTGGGTGGATAACATATTATTTGGATTAGAACGTATTCCGGCCCTAAAAACTCGGCCAAATTTTGATGGAAGTGTATAGATTCTTGCCAATAGGTCGTTCTTGTTTACTATTCTTGACTGCAGTTGACGACTAAGGCCTATTATATTTCTTACCTCAGCCACAGTAGGGGCAGGAGCACCACCTCTTGCCGGCTCCACATTCGAAACGTCCATAGATCGTCGCACAAAGCTGGCATCCTCCGGAGTTCTTGTTGAGCTGTCATTAAACACCATTATTAAATTTTCAATATTTCTAATTGATCTTGCAGGGACATTATGCTTAAGTCCTCCACTATGGCGATACTGAACTGAAATGGTAGTATTTTTTGGGGATATTCCTAAAGTCTTAGTTTTCAGTAGAGAATTTGGATCTATGGCAAAACGCGGAAATGTTTTCTTGCCAT
>Ga0098054_1001954_pt1 | contig 9955 bp, 12 predicted proteins | sample 16_taG_FD_75048 | JGI IMG/M metagenome (GOLD analysis project Ga0098054, IMG submission 75048) | Marine viral communities from the Subarctic Pacific Ocean - 16_ETSP_OMZ_AT15313 metaG | ecosystem: Environmental > Aquatic > Marine > Oceanic | place: Pacific Ocean | collected 2015-01-18
CAATGTCTGGTGGTGGGTATACCTCATCTTGCGTGCCATGATCTCCTCTTGGGCATCAGGCACGTCTTCAAAGAAATCGTCCGGCAGGAAATGAACGGCGAGCCAGAAGTCGAAGAGGTCCAATGTCAGCTGCTGCCTGTTGTCCTGCTCAGGGAAGTCGGGGTGGAAGCTGTCATAGCCATGGCGCAGGATCTTACCTACGGTCTGGACGATCTTGGCCGCCCTATTCGACAGAATGTGCAGCTGCTCCATCTCTGCCAGGTCGACCCCGTTCACGACGATCGTATTGCCCATGCGCGACATCTCAAGCAAAGCGACCGAATACGGGCTTTCATGCTCTGTTTCTTTTTTCGCAAAGTAGTTATCGAAAGCCTCGATGGTGATGTCGCACTCCATGAAGTCCGCCACAGCCAGCAGGTCTGCAACTTCGCGGCCGAGGTCGCCGATATTATCATCAAGCGCCCCTTCGAGGTTTTCTGAGTAGGGACCATCCTGCAACATCTGGGTCGCGGCTTGAACCACCTCGCCGGCTTCCTCGGAAAGCATCGCTAAACGTTCTGTTTCTGCAGCTGTCAGCTTGTTGAAATTCTCATGTTTACTCATGGGGTACGTCCTAAGATTTTGTGAAACTTGATTGATGTTCAGTTCTGCAGCATCTGCGCCAGGCCACGCATGACGAGCTTGCCGATCAGAATGGCGGATAGGGTGACAGAGAGGGTCAGGACCGCGCTTTGCAGATTGGCCTGAAAGAGCAGGTCTCTGTTGGGGAGCATTGCCCGGCCATAGTCTTGCATGTTGGACAACAGGCTTTCAGCGCCCTGCCCGCCCAGAGCTGTGAGGACCACCACACAAAAGACGACATTTGCGACCAGCAATACTGCCGGGGCTTTAAACGCGATCTCGGCCGGTGCGATCATAGTTCGTCCTTCCAGTCTGCTTGATTTGCGAAAACGATATGTATGCTGATTATCTGAGTCCGGTATGGAGATGCAAGCGATTTGCGAAAAACGCGGTAATTTATTTGTAAGGACGACCCTGCAGCAAGGACATGTGGACAACTGACCTTTGAGACTTGATGAGCGGTATTGCGAAAAATAGAGGTAGGCTTAACTTTAAGAAAGGCTGACCCATGAGATTGACCCTATATGCCGTCGCTTCCGTTTCTCTGCTTTCGGCATGCGCCCCCGCGCCCAGTCAGGGATTTGTAGACGAGGTGCCGCATAGCTTGTCTTTGAACAGCCATGTGCGTCTTCTTGAGGAGGTCAGTGCCATCCGCCGCGCGCAGGGGCTCTCCATTGTTGCAGCAAGTGCGCCAGCCGATCAGGCCGCTCACCGCGCCGCCGCAGATATGGCCCGCAATGGGACCTTCAGCCATACCGGAACGGATGGATCCTCTGCTGCGGAGCGTCTGCGGGATGCGGGATGTTCGCAGGGTTTGGCTGAAAACATCGCTAAGGGTAAGGCCTTGCACAGCGGCAATATTGTTCAGACCTGGATGGACTCACCCGGTCACCGCGAAAACATCCTTAGGCCTGAGATGCTGTGGATGGGGATCGCGAAGGTCGATGACGTCTGGGTCATGACCCTCGCGGAGCATTGCTGATCAAAATCAGTTGGGCTGCACAGGAGTGTCGTTGGACAGGTCCCGCTCTGCAACCTTTTGCATTGCAAATGGGCTCTCCACATGCTCTCCGAGTGGGGCGAGAACGACCTCGAAACGGGGCCGGTTCGGATATACGGCTTCCTTTTTGCGGTCCATCTCTACCGCGATACGTTCGGTAGGATCTACAGCCATGCGCTCGACAGGCGTGCGCGCGTCGATGACCTCCAGTTCGCCAAAGGCCAACAAGGCATTGGGCTCATTGGGGCCACTGGTCATGAAACCCATGGTCTGTGCCGCGTGGTACACCGGCGACTGCATTTCGCTCATGCTTCGTGCCTCACTGTAAGGCTCATTTGCATAGGCGATTTCTACCGAAGCAACGGTTGTATGAATGATGCCTTCAAGGCCTTCGCGGAAATGCTTTCCAACATCGTCCCACCGCGCCCCATAATCAGCTTCGATCTTGGCATTCAGAGCCTCAGGATTGATCTTCTCATCCCCCTCAAGAGTAGCCTTATTGAAGTGATAGATATGCCGACCTGGCATCTCGACGACTTCAAGATAACCCTCGAGCGCAGCCTCGTCCCACTGCCCTGAAATGCCTTGTTCGTAGGCTTGGTTATAGACCTGGGCCATCTGACTGCGGACCGTCTCATTGGTCGCAGCTTTCACCACTGCCAAACGATCTTCGATGCCAAAGTTGGACCAGCCATTCGCTTTCATCCCATCTGAGGCGCCCAGTAGGACTTCGGCCGCATAGTGCTTGGCCGGCAAGTCCAGCATTCCCTTCAGACTATCCTCTGCCGCGGACCTGTCGGACATAGAGAGAACGGCGGTGGCGGCATAAAGGGTGGCGAGCGCGCCCCATGCGAGGGTGGCTGTGGGGAAGTTTCTTCTGGCCATGGGAATATCCTGTTGGTTCTTACTTTGAGACAAGTGTCAGACAGGACTGCGAAAATTCAAAGAACATGAAATTTATTACGTCCATGCTTCCTCGGATGATGACTGATTCCTAAAACAGATCACATATCCAGGTCGTTCGTCTTGGTGTTTTGAGCGACTGGATTCTCCGTGAAGGGATCCTCTACGTTGACCTTTGCCGACAAGACGTCTTCAACCTCATGGGGCCCATCCGCTTTAAGAACGGGATCATTGGGGCCGCTTGTCATGAAGCCGTGAACCTCAGCTGCATAGCGAACGGGCGATTCCATTACCTCGAATTCAAGTGTCCCGCGGTTCAGGATTTCCTTGGCATATTCGGTTGCGGTTACGGTCGTAAGGATCATACCTTCCAGACCTTCGCGGAAGTGCTGGCCCACTGCATCCCACTGGGTGCCATATTCGGCGTCGATCTTAGCTCTCAATGCCTCTGGGTTGATGACCTCATCGCCTTCGAGCGTCGACTTGTTGAAATGATGAATATGCCGACCAGGCATCTCGACGACTTGGAGGTACCCGTCCAAAGCGGCTTCATCCCATTCACCTGCAAGCCCCTGCTCATAGGCTTGGTCGTAAACTGGCTCCAGCGCGCTGCTGAAATCTGGATTCATGGCCTCCCGCATAACATCAAGCCGCCGCTCGATGCTGAAGTTCGACCAGCCATTTTCCTTCATGCCGGTAGCGGCGCCGTCCAGGGCTGCTGCCGCATAATGTTTGCCCGGGAGATCCAGCATGCCGTTGAAACTTTGTTCGACATCAGAATTCGGAGCGACATTCGATAGTGCGGCGACTCCGATGAGGCCTACAACCTGTGCGACACCTGCCGCGTACACGTAGGGTGCTAATTTTTCGAGGGTGCGATCATCGATCATGATGATATCCTGTTGGTTCTTCATTTGAGGCAAGTGTCAGACAGGACTGTGAAAATTCAAAGAGCACGAACGTATCTAGGTTCATGCTTCCTCGAATATAGTTCGATTAAAGAGCGAACCGAGCGTAATCTCATGAAAATCGAAAAGCGACCCCATCTCATCTTTAACAAAAACCGTGGGGCTCTCACCGGTCTTGTCAAAGATGATCTCGATCGAACGGCTGCGCCCAGCGTAGACCTCGAGCGGCAGGGTGCCGGCTGCTTTGAGGGCTTCGAAACCTGAAGTGTCAAAAAGCGATGCCAGGCTGTTGGCGTCAGTTACTGTGGCGCCATAGTTGAGATCTTGATACTTCGTTGGACCCTGCCCCTCTGACGCCATCTGCTCTGCCTTCAGTAGGCAGATGTCGCCCATGTAGATCGTGTGCATCGCAGCACTCCTATTGTTTTCGCATGAGCGTCACTGCGCTGCCCACATGATATCATGTTCCGGTATTTCATCTTCTTCGAAAGGGTCATCAATATCACCCTCCTGCACTTCTTCGACCTCAAGCTCGGCAGCCTCTTCCTCTGCAAGACGATCCCAGATATTTCGGGGGTCACTGCCCTCGACGAACTTGAACTCCTCCCCTTTGATATCTGACCCGGCGATGAACTTATCAAGGCCGGACTTGCGAATTTTGCGCGGCAGCAAAGAACTTAGCTCATCCCAGGCATCCTGAAGGTGAACTCGGTCCCATGGATTGTAGCCGGCCGAGCGTACCGACAACGGCATCAGCCTCATCACATCCTGCTCATGCCGGGCCTCCGCAAGCCCATCGGTATAGCGCGCGAAATCTGGGACCTCCAAGCTTTGGATGTGTTTGGCGAGACGTTTTGCGGCTTCCTCAGCCGCTTCGCAGGGCTCATCATTCCCATAGGCATAATTCTGACGCACCTTGCAGTAAAGGCTCGGCACTTCACGCTCACTGCCATCCTCATGCTTTACTGTGCGAGTCTTGATCGAGACATCGAGCTCGACTGTGCTCGAAATCTCATCTTTAGTTTCCAGCGAGAAGATGAGCCGCGCTTCTTTGGAACGTCCTTTGAGAACCGTATTGAGATAGCCACCCACGCAGTGGTTTTCCGATCGACCCTGTTTGGTCAGCGCCTTGGCGCTGTTTAGCTCGCGCGCGCGCAGGCCATTTCCGAGATCAATTTCACCGACGAGCGGTTCCCATACTTCATCCGTACTGATCTTCTGAACCTTGTCAGCATAGCGGTGGATGTTTCGGTGATACCGTGTCGAGAGCTCCAGCAGTTCGGAGATCTTGAAGTCTTCCAGTACGGCTTCAATGGCCTTCCTGCTCGGCGAAATATAGTCATCGTTGTTTGAGGCATATCCGCGTTCGGAATTCTGCTCGTTCCACTCAAGGTCGCGCTCTTCGGCAACTTCACGGATTTTGTTCATCGTCGCGGGCACATAAAGCGTATTGGCCAGGTAGCTCACCGCATCCTTCACCTGCTCGGCCGGGGTAGCGAGGATCTTGTCCATCATCTTGTAGGGATCACCGTCCCGCGCCACGCGCTGCATCGTCTCTGGCAGAGAGGTCCCGAAGATCCCTTTGCCAAACTTCTTCAGCTCTTTCAGGAAGCGATGCTCCTTACGGCTGATGGGCAATCTGTCGTGAGGAAGCTTCAGGAGGGTCTTGATCTCCTCCATTGGATCGCGCGGGCTGGCACCGGCGCGCTGCCAGGTCAGACCCTGTAGACGCTTCACATCCTTCACATCACAGCGCAGAAATTCTGCGATCACTGGTGCAAGGGGCGCGCGGGCGTCGATCGCATCCCGAAGCACGGGCTCTTCATACATCTTCCTTGCCAGGATCGGATAGGCTCTTACCGCTTGCTGGCGGGCTATGGCTGCTTCGGTGTTGACTGTGACCGGATCGAGCAGAGTGCTGCCATGGGTCCCACAGAGCCACTGTGCATGTCCCAGTTTGGTAAGCCCGGTTCCGCGCATGATGCGCAGGACTTCCGGATCCATGGCATCACCGATGACCCAACGCATGAGATTGTAGCGGCTGTCGGCCTTGTTCTTCAGCATGTGTTTGACTTGATGGCGCATCTTGCCGTCAAACACTCTGCGATGCGCCGGTGTTCTGCCGACCATCATGGTCAATTGCCCGGATTTAAGGAACTCCAACCCCTCCTGCGCCATAGCGCGCGCATTGTTCGTGTGGCGGTTCAGTTCGATGTCGCCGCGGCCATGTTCGACCAGCCAATCAGGATGGCCTTTGTAGATCACCTCGAGTGTCTCGGCGACAGATTTAAGGGAAGCAACTTCTCGATGAGCGGGCATCAATCTCTTGTTGATGAGAGCCCCGTCATTATTCACCGCAATGACCGACAGAGCATTGTGATGACGTGACAGGTTGTCGCCCGCGATTATCAGACGGCGGAAGCCGGGAAACTGATCCTTGTAGGAGACAAAGATGCGCGCATCCTCGATATAGTCGGCGTAACCCTTTTCCCAGTCTCGCAGGACCTCGTCGAGCTTTGGATCATCCAGATCGAGATTGTGCTTCTCAGCCAGGGTTCTGAAGAGCGTATACTCCTCAGGACGCTTCGCCACAGGTTCCATTTTCAGGAAGGGATTGAGGTCTTTCATCATTGGATCGTTGGCGATGAAATCGGAAACGGGGATGCGCTTGAAGCGCACGCCCTTCTCACTCTCGACGATCTCGGGCTCTGGCGGTGCCTGGGGCGCCCTGCGGAAAATCGAAGCGGCCATTGATGGTACCGCTGCAACGGGCGATGATTTTTCTTGAGGTGTGATCTCTGCAACTGACTCTAAAGCGTCGGCCTCAACTGCAGGAACAGCTTCAAACACAAGATCATCATCTGGGATTGCATTTTCCCGCTCGATATCATCTTGCGTCTGCATGCGCCCCCCATAGGGGTGAACCTCGAAAGGCACTGCTGTGGTCTCACCGGCCGGATGCGCTTCTTCGGCAGTAATCGAGGGTTTCGATCCGGGCAGGAGCGACGATAGGAATCTGAACATCTTGATCTCACAATTTTGGCTGACTGTAGTCTCAGCGCGTGTTGCGAAAATAAGAAGGTATTCCTATCATCCCTTGGCCTATGCAGACCGTTTCATATGCCTGTACTTCCGGTCGAAACTGGCGAGCTTTGCCAGATCCATAGCGGCCGGCGAGGACCGCATCTTGCCGTGATCCAGAAACAAATCAACCGCACGGTCCCGATCAATGATCTTCATCGACTTGTCATCTTGGCGCGGCCCCCATCCTACCCGCAGAAGGTAGTTGAGCATGGCATCAGGATCGACACCGTCATCGCGGTATCCCAAGAGGCTTGCGGCTGCATCGCGTTTGGACATCTTCTTGCCGCCCATGGTGATTAGGCCCACATGGGCAAAATCAGGCATGGGCGCGCCGAGGGCGGTGTAGATCCCAGCGTGGCGGAAGGTGTTCGTCACATGATCCATGCCACGGATCACCAGGTTCACACCGAGACCAATATCGTCGACGACTGAAGCAAAGTGGTAGACCGGCATGCCGTCAGCTTTGATGAGCACCTGATCGCGCGCCAGGTCATGCACCTTGGAGCTGGGCAGCTGGTCACCGGAGATCAGATCATGCCAGGGCGCGGCCGTCCCGCCTTTCATCAGCACGGCGCCATTGTCGGCGCGCACAGCCAGGCCCGCATCGAGAAGCTTCGCGGCAGCGGCGTCATAGATGTCGCGCCGGTGCGACTGGCGGTAGACGGCGTCGGGCGTAAGCCCCAACCAATCTAGGCAATCATGGATGACACCGATCGAGGCGTCATTGTTGCGCGCGAGATCCGTGTCATCGATGCGCAAGATGAAGCGTCCGCCGCTGGCGCGTGCAGCCAACCAGTTGAAATAGGCGGTGCGGGCGGTGCCGATGTGAAAATCGCCGGTTGGGGATGGGGCGACGCGGGTTGTATAGGTCATTTTGAAAATCCTTTCAGACGCCAATTCGATGTGCATGAGCATGCAGGTCTTCCGGGTCCGCGATGCGCGAGACGCAGAATGCCATTGGCTCATTGAGTGAGGCCGCAACCAGATCAGGGAACTCGGCTTTCAGGGCGCGATATTCGGCCAGAGCGTCCTCATCGAAATACGATCCTGTGTGGACCGATGTGGGCAGGTAATCTCCGGATGTCGGATCAAAGAGGCGCTGGGCCTCGTGAGGTGACCTCTGTCGTGTCTGAAGAACCTTGCTGCGCATCCATGCAGCCGCCTCGGCCCGGTCCGGAAAACGGGACAACTCAGGCGCCTTGGGGCGACGTTTGAAAAAGCGCAGCAGTGACAACATCTTGGTCTCCTGAATTTGGCATCCGCAGCGAGGATTGAACTCGCGTCTGTGCCTTGAGAGGGCACTATTCTAACCAATTGAACTATGCGGACGTGGTGGTGATTTTGGCATCTCCTACGAGTCTCGAACTCGTTTCTGCTGCTTGAAAGGCTGCTGTTCTAACCGGGTGAACTAAGGAGACGTATGGGCATAAAAAAACCCGCCTCAGGGGCGGGTGCATGGGTATCGGGCGCGAAACTGAACTCTGGCGTCAGCGCGTCTCTCGATACCCGAATTGTTCTTCCTGCGAACGGAACATGGTTTTCTTCCTTTAATTTGGATTTCTTTTTCGCACAGCACAAACAGTCCGTCAAGAATTATTTTCGCAATCGGCTCAGAGCCTCTTATCGGGGCATATATGTGGAAAACCCCAGATCCTCATTTTTCTAAAAGGGGTCACAGACTACCCTAACGGCAACCAGACCTGATAAAAGAGACCTCCTCATGCTTTTTCTCGAAGTGCTTCTCCTCGCCGGGCTTTGCGTCGCAATCCTGAGATATAGCAGCATCGCCCTCGGACGACCTGATGCGATGTGCATCGAGCAGGCAGTGCTGGCGAAACTGCGCGCCGGAGCAGAGCTTGGCTTGCGTGAAGTCGATCTACACCAAGCTGATTGGATCAGCGCACCCATGGCCGCGACCCTCACCGGGGATGCGGTACATGAGTTCACTCTGGATGGCGCCTCAAAGATCAAGGTGAACGATGGGCATTCAGCGCATCGGATCGTTGTAATCTGCAGTGATTGCGCGCCGAGGTTCTATGCAGTGACAAAACGTCAAAACGGCACACCACGGCTTTTGCCGGTGCTTGACCGATTGGTGTGGCGCGCGCCTGAACTGGGACAGATGCGCGAGCTCGCCAATGTGCGTCTGGCCAATATGAACCGCGGTCGCGATTGGCGCTCTTTCATTGAAAAGCGTATCAAGACCCATCTTGCACGCAGGGCCCACTGAAAATCAGCTCGGCAATTTCACCATGCGGTTCAGCTGCATCGAAAGTGCCTGTGCAGAGGTAGTTACCTCCTCTTCGATGCTCAGGGTGATCTTGACCAAAGACGCATCCATGAGCGCAATGCCGGCGTTGAGGCTGCTTTCGATTTCGGCGCGCGTGCCATCGCTCATCTGATCGGCGTGCTGCGCGGCAGTCTGCATAAGCTTCAAAACGGTACGTTCCATATGGTCGATACGCACCAGTTGACTTGAGGGGACCTCTTCGCGGGCGGCATCAATCTGGCGGCAGCGCTCAACGAAAGGATAAGCGGCCTCTTCCAGGCCAAGACTGCGGCCAATGACGCGGATGGAGGCAAGATCGTCCCGGCGGTCTTTGAGGGCGTAGTATTTAGCTTCCGTGGCGAGGTAGCGCGCCTTCATCTCTTTGCGCAGACGTCTCTGGTTCAGAAACTTGTAGGTGGCGGCGCCGATCACCGCAGCACCGGCCGGGATGATCACGGCGGCAAGTAGGATCAGGGTCTCTGTCGAAAGCGCAGTAACAGCAAAAAGGACGGCAAAAAAGCTGACGATGAAAAGGACTAAAGATTCAGTGAAACACATTATTCGCTCCCCGATTGTCTGCTGTCTTTCTGAGAGCGTTGATCTGCGATGGCGAATCCACTCGGTAAGCCTGCCAATCCCTCTACCTCAAAGATCACCTCTTCACCTTTTTCATAGCAATACCCCACATCATCGCTGACGCGGCTGAAGGCAAAGCTGCCGCCCCGCTTCATGCAAGCCGCTTCAATTTCCAGCAGAGCCGTCTCGCGCTCCGCAAAGCGCTCTTTCTGTGCGTCGAGCTGGATGAAGTAGAAAGAGGCGACGAAAACAATAAGAGAGGCCGCCTGTAACACAAACCCAACCGGTCCACGGATGAGATGATACTCGATTGCATCCCCTCTTTTCTTCCACCGCCGCGCGCGTTCAGAATCCTTCTCAAGCATCTGTTCTGTCCCAATGGCGTACTCGTGCTGTCTTGGCATTGCGAAAAACCCTTTTGTGTTAATTTTCATGTATGCGCCCACATTCGCGTGGCAACCTGCCGTGGTGGAATATTGTCGCTTATTTGGGAATGAAGTTCATCCAAGGTCTGGATTATCGCAAAGCACCCATATACTGGCGGCATCAGTTGAGATGAGAGCAATGGACGACACCGCCATATGATCACTGCCA
>Ga0098054_1001962_pt1 | contig 9934 bp, 3 predicted proteins | sample 16_taG_FD_75048 | JGI IMG/M metagenome (GOLD analysis project Ga0098054, IMG submission 75048) | Marine viral communities from the Subarctic Pacific Ocean - 16_ETSP_OMZ_AT15313 metaG | ecosystem: Environmental > Aquatic > Marine > Oceanic | place: Pacific Ocean | collected 2015-01-18
AGTTCGTTGAATCCATTAAATCCGTTGATACCAACCACCGCGCAAACATAAATGTCCAAGAGGCCATCTCCGTTTACATCGGCCATTGTAGTCCCTGTGTTCCAACTGCTGTTTCCTTCAATTCCAGCAGAGTTTGAGATATCTTCAAACTTAAGATTGCCTTTATTTAGGTATAATTTGTTTTTGACTTGGTTTCCGGTAAAGAAAATATCCGGCAAACCATCATTGTTGATATCGCCAATAGATACACCACCTCCATTATAAAAATAGAGGTAGTCCAAAATGCTCAAATCATTTGTAGAGGTTAGGGTATTGGTAAAATCCACCCCAGTTTTTTGAGGATCAGGATTTTCAAAAAGACTACCTCCCTTTTTGCAGGAAACAACTAATGTTGTTGCTAGTAATATGATTAGTAACCTATTCATTTAGGGCAAAAATCTTTGGTTTATTATTGTTAATGGCCGCAACAACGTATGTTTTACCATTTTTATCCTTGAACTGCTTCAGGTACTTTACTTCTTCCCTGATCTTGAATCCGCTGGTTTGGTAGTCTTGCCAAGTAAAATTTAGGTTACCATCTCCCAACAACAGATTTCCTTGACTTGCATCCAGACGTGAAAACTGCGGTTTAAACTCGTAGTTGTTACCAGCCATGATGAGATCCAAATTACCATCATTGTTTACATCGGTACAGGTGATGTCACATACACAAGAAAGTTGAACACGTGGAGGCAGATTTTTAATAGTGAATTTGCCACTACCCTCGTTTATTGCGATAACTGATGCAGAGGTTTCCACTTTTTTCACAATCGATTTGTCCATAACTTCTTTTGGGAAAAGCTGTTGGATGGTGCGGTGGGCATAATCGGATGCCTTTAGGTTTTGTTTTTTTAGTGAAGGCAATTGTTCTGTAAGTTCTCTTTTTTGATGAATTGGATAATCGCCACCGTTTTCTTGCATGGTCATGATTTGCTCAATGGTACCATTATTATCATAATCGTTGATGTACATTTTCATTGGGGCGTATTCCGTTGGTTTGTAGTGAAGGTTAAGTCCCTGATTGCCTAAAATTAGGTCTTGGTCACCATCACCATCCAAATCTGCGGTTTCAACGGTGTTCCACCATCCGTAAAGACTATCCAACGAACTGGTCATTTTTGACAACCTTCTACCTGTATTCTTAAAGATTTTTGGTGTATCCCATTCAGCACTTACGATTAAATCCTTTTTTCCGTCTCCATCGATATCCTCCCATTTGGAATCGGTTACCATTCCTGCATTTTTTAGGTCATATCCCAGACGTTCCGTTACGTTGTTAAAGGTGCCGTCTCCCATATTTTCCAGTAGTAGATGGTCAGGAGATATGCCATAAACACCTACTACGCTTCGGGAGCCTATGAATAGGTCTACATCGCCATCGTTGTCATAATCGTACGGTGATATTGTGGAAATATTTTTAAATGTTGATGGTAGCTCATTTTCGGATTTTGAAAAATTGCCCTGTCCATCATTTAAATATAAGCGTGCTCCATAATTACGTTGCATACTTACATCATTACCGCCAGAACCCACAACTAAATCAAGGTCTCCATCGCTATCGGCATCTAAAAAGGCGGCAGCCACATCTTCGAACTCTTTGTCCTCATCAAAAACAGAGGATTTCTTTGGGACAACTTTTCCATTTCCTCTATGGAGATAGATTGCCCCGGATTGATTTTTTGCTCCTCCAACAAAAATATCCTCGTTACCGTCACCATTTATATCTGCAATTGCCAATGAAGGACCTTCTTGAGAAAGCTTGTGGGCAATAAGACCTTCGTAATCAAAATCGTTGTAATTATCCTCTTTGTGCGCTGTAACTACATCGGTGTTCAATTCCTTTAAAAAGGGATTTTTAGCTTCTTTCTTGGGTATTGTATAGGTTTCATTTGCGTTGGAGTGGTCAACTGTCAATACTTGATTGACCGCTACATTTTCCAATTTTTGGGTGAGGTTGTCCGGCCATACAATACGAATGGAATCTAGTTTATTGGATTGACCCAATCCAAAGGTCATGTCATATTGAATGGAAGACTGAAATCCTCTCGAAGGAATCAATTCTTGGTTTACAATGTTGCCATCAAAATAGAGCTTGGCCAACGTACCTACCGCAAAAGGGTTGGTTTCCGGCCCTTTGAACTTAAGTTGGATATAATTATTGTTTAACTGGGAATCGGTGTTGTTTTTATAAATAAAGGCGGGAGTGTTCACATTATTTATTACCAAGTCCAAATCACCATCATTGTCCAAATCCGCGTAGGCAGCACCGTTGGAACGGGAGGGAAGCTCAAACCCCCATTCTTTATTGGCGTTTTTAAATGAAATATCCCCATTGTTTTTATAGGCGTAGTTCGGTTGTGGCTTTATCGGCATTTTGCTTATTATGGAATCAATAGACTCCTTTTTTCCGGTCAATGCCATTTTTTGGACAATCTCATTGGCAAAAAAGTCAACGAAGTCCAAATCGGTAAGATCGTGGTTAATACCATTGGTGATAAATATATCCTTAAGTCCATCATTGTCCATGTCGAACATAAGCCCTGCCCAGCTCCAGTCGGTAGCGTCAATACCACTGTAGTAGGCCACTTCTGAGAATGTACCGTTGCCGTTGTTGAGCTGCAAGGTGTTTTGGATATACTGCTGGCCAAAATCTTTACTTTGTTTAAGGTCAAAAATATTGTATCCCTCAAACTCCATTACAGATTTTACTCTGGACTCTTCTTCCGGAAGCATATCGGTAATAAAAATGTCGTTGTGCCCATCGTTGTTGATATCGGCGATATCGATTCCCATGGCCGAAAGACTCAAATGTGATGTCCAATCTGTGATTTCTTCATTGAAAGTGCCATCTTGTTGATTGATGTAGAGGTAGTCCCTTTCATAAAAATCATTGGAGACATAAATGTCGGGGTAAAGGTCACCGTTAAAATCTGTCACCAGTACACCAAGACCAAAACCGATAAGACTCCCGTAGATTCCGGCGTCTTCACTAACATCTACAAATTTACCGTTGTCGTTTCTTAGGAGCATATCACCTACACCCTTAAAAATGTCCGGGACTCCCTCCCAATCTTGGGCCCTTACTTCCCGTTGCTCTGCATATCCAAGGCTGCTTACTGGAATGTTACTATTATTAAGAATATATGCATCTAAATCTCCATCCTTGTCATAGTCAAAAAAGGAGGCGTGTGTGGTAAAACCTGTTTTGGCAAGATTATATTCCTCTGCTTTTTCGGAAAAAGTCAAATCTCCATTATTGATGTAGAGGTCGTTGTCATGGTTGTTGCCTTCCATGTTCCCTGCATTGCAAACATAAATGTCCAACAACCCATCATGATTAATATCGACCATTACGACGCCCGTGGACCATGGTTTATTACCTAAAACACCTGCGTTTTCAGAAATATCCTCGAACTTCATATCTCCTTTATTTAGGTAAAGTCTGTTGGGTTCCATGTTGCCGGTAAGGTAAATATCCTGCAACCCATCGTTGTTGATATCACCTATGGCAACACCACCTCCGTTATAGAAGTTTCGGTATTTGAATATGTTGAAGTTCTTCTTGTTTTCGACCTTGTTGATAAACGTAACACCTGTTTCTTCAGGTTCCAACAAGGTAAAAAGCGTCTCTATATTCTTTTTTTCCTCCGGTTGGTCTGCTTCTTTGTTTTTACAAGAAACTACCCCTAACAAAAGAAGGCATATAGCTGTATATTTCAGTTTCATTTATCTTTTTGTTTTTTGACCAAAAAAATGGGAGCGCCATTATTCATTGTTATTATGAATTCCTCATTCCCATTACAATTTATTTTTTCAATTTTTCTGGCTGCACCGGAAATCCCCAGGTTTTGCTTCCAACTAATATCACCATTGTCGCTATTCTGCAATAAAAATCCGTGTGAAGCATCCAATCTACCAAGTTGGGTGCTTATCTCAAAATTATTGCCCACCATTAATATTTCATTAATCTTTTCTTTATTGTTTTTTACCAAGTGAATATCGTTTACGGATGAGGATTGTACTAAACGTGGCAATTCTTTTAATTTAAAGTTGTTATTGCCATCATTTTCAAAATATGAAGTGCTAAGTATATACACTTTCCTTTTTGTTGCTTCTTTTAATTTATCTGTTCCGAATAGTTCTTCCAGAGATGCTTTTGCAAAGTCTTTATAGAAAAGGAATTTTTTGTTCAAAAAGGGCATTTGCTTGGCAAGTTCATCTTTGGACGCAAAAGCTGTCTCTCGTTCACCATGGTAATGTGTGACAACGGTTTCAATGGAACCATTGCCGTCAAAGTCATTAATATAGAGTGTAACAGGCTTTTCTGCCGAGGCATTGAACTTTGTGTTCAGCCCCCAGTTTCCTGCTAGTATGTCCAGGTCCCCATCGTTATCCATATCTGCAAGTTCAATACAGTTCCACCAACCATTGGTTTTGGCAAGCCCATTATTTTCATATGGCGACAGTTTTTTGCCGTTATTCAAGAAGATGGTGATTGGAATCCAATGACCTGCCACAATAAGATCTTGAAATCCGTTTTTATCAAGATCTTTCCATACAAAATCCCTTACGTTGCCAATATTTTTTAGTTCTGGAGCAAAGGAAGTAGTTACCTCTTGGAAGTTGCCAATTCCATCATTTTCCAAAAGATATTGTTGACTTTTCTTTCCAAATTGAGTCGGTACTGCGTTTGAAGAGATAAAAAGGTCGAGGTCACCATCATTGTCAAAGTCCACGGCATCTATTTTTGATGCGTTTACCTCCAGTTCTTCAAAGATTTTTTCCTCTTTGGTGAATGTACCTTTGGTATTACGATATAATCTTGGTTGGATTGGTTTGCCATTTGTAAATTCATTACCGCCGCTTACAACGATTAAATCGAGGTCTCCATCGTTGTCTGTATCCACAAATACTTGATCAATATCCTCATTGATGGCATCTTCTTCGAATAGTTGGGTTTGATGCCCATTGAAGTTTCCTCTGTCATCTTGCAGGTAAAGTTTTGAAGCTTGTTTTTTGCCACCACAAATGAAAACATCATCTAGCCCATCATCGTTTACATCGGCAACGGCTGCTGAAGGACCTTCATTGGAGTAGGCAAAAGGAGTTAGTGGATTTCGGTCAAAATCCAAAGTGGGGTATTCTTTATGAACAAAATCAATGTTCTTTGAAGAATGCTCATACTCTGGGTATGTTTTGTGTATTGTATCCTCAAAATAGTTTCCCGATGCATTGGAATGGGAAACCTTCAACACTTGATTGGTGGCGATTTTATACAAAGTTTCAAAGTTGCCTTTGGGCCATATGATTTGGATGGAATCAATGATGGAATCTTTTCCAGCTCCAAAAGTCAGGCTATTGTCCTTTGCAGACATAAAACCACGAGTAGCAACATTCTCTTGAACTGATTGCCCCTTTTTGTTAAATACGATGGCTTTTGCACCTATCCCAAATTTGTTTTTTGGACCTCCTTGAAATTGAATTTTGACATAATTTCCGGTGTTGAGGGTATTTTCCATAACAAAGGCCTCTTGGTTGACATTGTTAACGACGATATCCAAGTCTCCGTCATTGTCTAAATCGGTATAAATACAGCCATTACTATAAGAATCTATTTTTGGTGCCCATGTATCGGTAACATTTGTAAAACGTGTGCCATCGTAATTTTTATAGAAATAGTTTTGTACTTTTTTCTGAGGTAAGCGGTCAATAAGTTCCATGTCCTTGTCGGACAATCCTTTTTCTATATTTTGTTGGATCTCTTCGTTCGATATGTAATTTATGTAGTCCATATCGTTTGTAACGCCTTGTATGCCATTGGAAACAAAAACATCTTTAAATCCATCATTGTCAAAGTCCGCCAATAATGCGCCCCAAGACCATTCTGTGGCATCTATACCACTTAAATTGGCGATTTCCGCAAAGTTTTCGTCACCTAAATTCAAATGAAGGGCATTTGACATATACTGTGGAGCGAAACCATTTTTTAAATACTGTTGGTACACTGGGTACGGATATTCTAGTCCTGATGTTTTGTAGGTTTCCAAATCTTCGGGGAGCATATCCAAGGATAAAATATCGGATAGGCCATCATTATTGATGTCCGCTATGTCGTTACCCATGGAAAAGTGGGTTGTGTGCCCTAATTTCTTGTCATCTTCAGAGATGATTTCTTTAAATGTACCATCTTTTTGATTGATGTATAAGTAATCATTTTCAAAGAAATCATTGCCAATGTAGATGTCTGGATAACCATCATTGTTTATATCACTTATGGCAAGTCCCAAACCATACCCTATAGTTCCTTGAAAGATCCCAGCTTCTTTGGAGACATCAATGTACTTGCCATCTTCGTTTTTAAAGAAAATGTCACCGGACATGGAGTCAACAATTTTTCGTTTCGCACCTTTACCATAGGAACGATTCGGATTTACGGAATGATTTAAGAGATACATATCCAAATCGCCATCCAAATCGTAATCAAAAAATACTGCTTGGGTGGAGTAGCCTATAAAATCCAATCCATATTTTGCAGCTTCTTCTTTAAATGTGGGAATACCTTGTTCGTTGTTGCCCTGATTTATGTATAGCAAATTTTGTCCGCTTATAGCACCATGGTCACCGACGTTGCAAACATAAATATCTAAAAGGCCATCATTATTTACATCAGCATGTGTAACACCGGTTGTCCAACCTGTTTGGTTGATTAAGTTAGAAGGAACGGTTACATCTTTAAATTTGAGGTTGCCTTGGTTTAAATAAAATTTGTCCTCGTTTTGATTGGAAGTGAAGTAAAGGTCGACCAGACCATCACCATTAAAATCGCCAGCGGCAACGCCAGCACCATTATAAAAATAGAGGTAATTTAAGATGTTGAGTTCCGGAGTTTGTTCAAGATGATTGTTAAATTTTATCCCAGTGTGTCGAGAATCTTTTTTAACAAAGAGCGTGTTCACTTTGTTTTTCCCACAGCTTGTCAAGATAAGTGCGACACCAAAAATAATCCAAAGTAGTCCTCTCATTTCTTTCATCAATAGCAGGGAGTAATTTAAATAATTCCGAGGCAATTGGGTATACCCAAACGATTAATCTTTTTCTAAGGAAAAATTAATATTTGATTAATATCCTTAAAATAAAAAGGAAAGACCACCTATTGGTGGTCTTTTCATATTTAAACAGCTTAAACTTTGAATTATTAGTAGCCTGGGTTCTGCACTAAATTAGGGTTAAGAATAAGTTGGGCAGATGGAATTGGGAATAATTGACGATCTGGATTTCCCACAGCGTCAGCTTCCTTAAATTCCCAGTCTTTGGTATACTGTCCAAAACGAACCATATCGTTTCTTCTCCAACCTTCGGTATACAATTCACGAGCTCTTTCATCCAAAATATCTTGCTCGCTTACTGAACCAAGTGGTGCGGCACCTCTAATAGTTCGCAATTCATTGATCATTGCGGTTGGGTCACCACCACTTCTCCACATGGCTTCAGCTTTCATTAAGTATGCATCTGAATACCTGAAGAAAATAATGTGGTTGGCAAATGCTCCATCTCTAGGATTATATTTGATTACACGAATACCTGTTATCTCGTTGTTATCTACAAGGCTTGGTTGGTTATCAACAGCACTGAAGAACTCTCTTGTAAAGGACAGGGGGTTACCACCTCTGTCTTCCAAAGCAGCACCGTTCGGTCCATATTGTTGACCAATAAGGAATCCAAAGCCTACATTTGAACCATCAACGATACCATCATCATTGTCGTCGGTACCATAGCTTCCGTCATATGCTATTCCTCCTTCGGTGGGAACAAAGCCTCTGCGTTCTTCTTGGCCATCACTCAATGTGCCATCGTTGAGTCCGCGGTTATTGTCCGCATCCCCTTCAAATAAGTCGTAGAACTCGGCCAAAGTACTGAAACCATTCCAGCCACCACCGCCTAACTCTGTAGAGTTATAGTGCAATGTGTTGAAAATTCTAGTACCAGCTGAGGTTTGTGCATACCAAATAGTCTCGGAGTCACCACCTGGAACAAATATATCGAAGTAATCATCCGCTAATTCATATCCATCATTTTCAATGGCATCAACTAGGGAAATTATTTCATTCATGTCCCCAGATGCAGCTGATCCAGAACCGTTGTAAATGTGTCTGTTCAAAAGAACTTTGGCTTTTAAGAAACGAGCTGCTGCTTTGGAGCCTCTAAAGTTATCATCACCAGCAGATGACGTCGGCAGGTTTGCAATGGCGTTATCCAAATCGCTTATTATAAAGGTAACAGCATCTTCTCCAGTAAGTACATCTGGATCCGCCAATGGATCTGCGGCTTCTGTATCTCTGTAAGGCACTTGACCAAAATTGTCCAAAATTACAAACATGGCCAATCCTCTTAAAAAGGAAGCATGTCCTATAGCTTCAGAGGAAGAAGCAGATCTGGAATCCAATACTTCACTGGCACTCAATTGAAGCCCGTTCCATTCGTTCCATACACCTAAAATGTAGGAGTGTTCAGGCGTCCAAGAGTGTTGGTGCAATTGCCTCCAAATACCGTTATCTCCCCAGTCCGAACCTCTAGTAGGCACCAAAAGGGCATCGGTAGTTACTTCATTAAGGGCATACAAGTTAGCTTGCGTACCAAAATAACCATTTACATCATTGTACATTGCGGTTATTTGACTGGAAGCTGCTTCAGCGGTTTGAATACCAGTAAACCCATCATCTAGTAGCGAGTCCGTTGGCTCTACCTCCAAATCCGTACAGGATGCCAGCAGAATACCTACGCACAAGCTGAGCGAGAAATATCTGTTCGTTTGTTTAATAAAATTTTTCATTGCTTTTTTTTTTAAAATTTAGCGTTGATACCCAATGTTACAGTTCTTGGTCTTGGGAAAGCAGTGTAGTCTATACTAGCACTAGGTATACCGGTACCAAGGTCACCAGTACTTGAAGATACTTCAGGGTCTAGACCACTGTAATCTGTAATCAAGAACAAGTTTTGTCCTGTAAGTGATAATCTTAAACTTTTAATTGCTCCATCTCCACTAACAGGTACATTATAACCAACACTTGCATTTTGAAGTCTTACAAAATCACCGCTCTCCAAATATAATGTTGAAACTTCTTGGCTTACGTTGGTGTCCAAAGCTCTTTGGGTAACGTTTCGTGTTGTCTCAAAAGTTGGACGGTTCAAGAATGCATTTGCCGTGTTGTTATATACAGAGAATCCAAACTGACCGGTGAAGTAAGCAGATGCATCCCAATTTTTAACTCTAAGGTTAAGGGAAAGACCTGCATTCACGTCAGGTAGACCGTCTTCACCCACAAAATCCTTTTCATCAGGATTAAAGTTATCTTCTGAATATTCGGCCATATAGTAAGAAAATAGTGATCTTCCTTCTCCCAATCGCTGAGCAAAGGCGTCAGTTAGTCCAGGACCGTTCAAAGCACCAAAGTTGGCGGTAACTCCATTCAATCCTTCTACGGTATTTTTGTTGTACGCAATATTGAAGGAAGAAGAGAACGTAACATCTTCCGTTTGGACGAAATCATAGTTCAAAGCAACCTCAATACCTTGGTTGATAATGGTTCCCTCTTCTAAGTTTTTGAATACAAAAGGGTCGGCAGCTGGAGCGGCAGCTCCTTGTCTGAACAATAAATCATTTGTTTCTTTTCTATAAAAATCAACTGATCCACTGAAACGGTCAAGATTGAAACCGAAATCCAAACCAACGTTCAAATCCAATGTAGATTCCCATTTAAGATTTGGGTTTTGTACAGCTACAGTTTGTGCACCTGGTCTCAAAATTTCACCACTGTCGCTAATGCCTGGTTGTGCAAAACGAACTCTTCTCAAGAAGTTGGCATATCCTAAACCTTCTTGGTTACCAGTTACACCA
>Ga0098054_1001964_pt1 | contig 9923 bp, 10 predicted proteins | sample 16_taG_FD_75048 | JGI IMG/M metagenome (GOLD analysis project Ga0098054, IMG submission 75048) | Marine viral communities from the Subarctic Pacific Ocean - 16_ETSP_OMZ_AT15313 metaG | ecosystem: Environmental > Aquatic > Marine > Oceanic | place: Pacific Ocean | collected 2015-01-18
GCAAAGGCAACCTTCCAAGCACCACCATGAGGCTTTTCGGTTGCTCTTCTACGAGAGCGTTTGATGACGATTTCTTGATTTTTGTTTTCCATCATTAAGCCGCCTTGTTAGTGATCCACTCTTCCATGGTGGTAAAGGTCGGTTTAATTTCTTCATTAATTAATTTTCGGCCTGAATCAGTCGCCACAATAGGCACATGCCCTTTAGCATGCGCCACTAACATGGCACGCACACATTCAAACATTGCCACTTGTTTTTTTACATACTGCTCCATTGCTGAGGCAAGTGGTGCAATTAAACAGTAACAAGCAAAAATACCAATAAAAGTACCCACCAACGCCGCTGCTACATGGTAGCCAATTTCACTTAAAGGCCCATCAAGATGCTGCATGGTAATAATAATGCCGCCAACCGCTGCTAAAATACCAAAACCTGGCATAGCTTCAGCTATATTGGCCAGTGAATGAGAAGGTTTAAGACGTTGCTCTTCAATGGTATAAATCTCTTGCTCTAACATGGCATCAAAGTCATGAGAGTTTATTTTTCCCATACTAAATAAACGTAAGTTATCGCAAATAAAAGTAACTAGCTGTGGGAACTCATACACTTTAGGGTAGGCAAGAAAAATAGAACTGGTTTCTGGGTTTTCAACATGCTCATCTAATCCTTTAATGCCTTTCACTCTGGCTAAGTCTAATAAAGAGTAAATAACGAGTAGTAAGTCATGGTACAGCTCAGACGTATCGGTTCCTTTACCACTAATAAATTGATACTTTAATTGCGATAGCATTTCTGTCAGTACATACTTTGAATTACCCACAATTAGCGCTCCTAAGCCAGCGCCAAAAATGATTAAAAACTCGTATGGCTGCCACATAGTGGCAATGTTACCGCCGGCAAACGCAAAACCACCTAATACTGTTGCAAGTACCACTATTAACCCTATAACTCTTTGCATTCTTTATTCCTTAGGTATTAGATTTTTTGAAGCGCTTGTGTGAGCGCTTCAAGTGCTTGTTTATGAAGTTGGCAAACACGTGCCTCTGTTAAATCGAGTGTTAATGCTATTTCTTTCATATTCATTTCGTGCATGTAATACAATTGTAAGAGCAGCTTTTCTCGGGTATTGAGCTTGCTCATGGCCGCTTTTAGCGTAGCTGCTGTCTCTTCTTTGTCGTGTGTATGGGCACTGGTAAGCGCTAAATTAGGGTTAGCTTCTAATAGCGCTTCAAGGCTATCAAATGCCTCGGCTTGCTCACTGTAGTGCAGTTGAATAAGCTCTTTATGGCTTATGCCTAATGCTTCACACATTTCGGTGTCTGTTGCATCACGACCGAGCTTTTTTTGCAGTGAACGGCTCATATCACGAAGCTGATGAGACTGCTGCCTTAACTGTCGTGGGCGCCAATCGACACGCCTAAACTCATCTAACATAGCACCACGAATACGCTTAAACGCAAATGCAGCAAACTTCTCATCTAAATCCCGACCATAGCGACGAATAGACGACAACAGCGCAATAATGCCTATTTGATAAATATCATCATTATCGACAATAACACCCACTTGAGTACGCATGTGCGCAGCCGCTCTATTCACCAAAAAAGCGTACTGCGATAATAGTTGCGTCTCTTTTTGTGGCGTTAAGGTGACTGGTGGTTCTGTTATTAACTCGCCCCACTCTTCTTGCAACATCATGGCGATGGCCTATTGAATGAAGACGTTCGTAATAAGTACGTTATCCAATCGAACAGATACCGTATTCGCTAACACTAAATTAAACTGCTCTAATAAGTTTTTTTGAACCGCATCTATATCTTTAAAAGCGGCTTTTGCTTGGCTATGACTCATATTGGCAAACTGTTTTACCAGTACATTTCTTACAAGCGGCTCCATCGCCTCTGTGCCTGTGTTGTATACAGATGGTGAAGTCACAAGTACCAAGTCGAGCACTAAATAACGGGCAATTGAGTCCTCTGATACGCTTATAATAAAGCGCTCCATTTCGTGGTATTCGACTTTTGTTATATCTGCTTGCGGACCTTCTTTTGATGAGTCACTGTCGTTAAAAAACTGTCCCGCAAAAAAGGCAGCCGCAATAAGTGCAATTACAGTTAGGGCTATTATTATTTTTTTCACTTTTATCTCTCTTAATCCAAGGTAGTTATACTAATAAATCCAACCAATCTAATGGCGATTTAGGCGTGCGAGTGTTGTTGTCATCATCCATTGAAGGCATCTCGGTATGATTATTTGCAATGTCGCTATTGTCGCTTTGCTGTTGAGGTTGCTGCTGTTTATCACTCAAATTAACATCCACTGTGGTATTTGAGTTTTGCGACAAAGACTGACGTAACTGCTCTAAAGTTTGCGCTATGGCATCTCTAACCTGCGCATTACTCGTAGTTAAACTAACTGAGGTTTTATCACCTTCAATATTGATAGATATTTCAATGCTGCCTAAGTTTGGAGGATCTAATCTAATTTGCGCACGCTGAAGTTGCTGGCCTATTTGCAGCTTTACCTTGTCGCCAAGTACATGCAATAAGCGCTGCCCCCATTCACTGGGAGCCTCTTTTAATTTCTCTTTTTGCCACTCAAATGTTTCTGGCGCGGTGGCGGCAGATGAAAAAGCATTCACTAATGCTGATTTTTGACTGCTGCCTTCACGAGATTCAACGTTGAGAAGTTTCGATTGCGTGTTTTGTGTCAGTGCAGCAAGCTCGAGCTTACTGAGCCCAATACTCGGTTGTGCAGCTAGTTGCTCATTGGTTGGGCTACTTGATTGCGCGTGTCCATAAGTATTCAACACTACCGAAGGTTGATTTAATCGATTCAAAAGCGCTTGCGAATACAATGTTTGTGGTGCTTTGGCTAAATCGAGTGTATTTAATTCTTTATTAACGGGTGTATTCGCTGGCGTTACATTTATAGCTGCAGCAGGCACAGTTAAAACATCACTATGCACTGTCATATTTTGTACAGACGCAGTTTTAGCTGACTCTTGAGTTATAATGCCTTCTTCATGCAGAGTCTCTAAAGGCTTACTCTTTAACTGCTCATCAATAACAAGTTGTGCTGGTGGTGTTTCCACTGCTGCAGTGCCGTTATCAAGAGCAAGGTTACTATTTGAGTTGAGTAAATTTGTGACAGGCGCGTTTATTTTACTGCTATCAAGATTATAATTTGCAGTGTTTAAAAAGTACGGATTTATTATTTCTTGTGTTTCTGTAATGGCATCTTCTTGCACTAGTTGTTCTGAACTTTCTTGAGGTTGTTCACCTTGCACATTTTGCTGTTTTGTTTGCTGTTGCTTTGAAGAAAGCGTAAACGGCTCAAGCTCGCTCTGTTGTTCTTGCGCATCTGCAGGCGTACTACTTTTTAATATGGTTGGTTTATTAGTGGCACTGCCAAAGTCAGTCTTTGTCGCCATAGTATTTGCTTGGATACTCATAATGACTGTCCTTGTTGTACTTTTTTATACGCAATTAAACCTTCTTTATCTTCCTGGTGGCGCTGCATTTGCACTTTAATGGCCGCTTGTTTTTGGCTCACTAGGTCGATTAAGTCAACGTAACGTGCTTTTAAGTTATTTTGTTCAGCCTTCATTGAACTAAAGCAAGGCATATTTTGCAGCTCATTATAAAATGCAAGCAGCTGCTTATCGGCTGATTTAACCTCATACCAATTACTCTCATGGATAGCATCTTCCATGGTGCTAAGTAATTGTTCCATTTTTTGCGCTGCGTATTTTTGAGAGTGTTCCATTAGCAATACTAAATTCATTATAAGTTCATGTTTCATTTAGCAATAAACAAGCCAACTTTAAGCCGCTGTTTTATAACAAAAAATAAAATAAAAACCCAAAAAGCGGAAGCGGAACTTCCACATAGGAAGGAAGTGATATGTTATTAATAATGAATTGAATAATTATTTAGGCAGTGGGGGGAGATATAAAAAAGCCGTGTTAAAAATGAAAAAACCAGCTATTGGTAGCTGGTTTAGATTTGTTTATTGTGTACCTAAGCCTTGCCACCCTTCTTGCAAGTTGGTCATCACTACACGGGTGGAGTCAATATAGCTCAAGTCATTTTTTATACTGGCTTGCAATAATGCTTGCCCACAATGCTGATAAAGGTTTTGCATGTTTTGCGCTACTTCACCGCCTTTTTCAAGATCTAATGAGGCCTCAAGCCCGCCTAAAATGCGCATTAGTTTTTCGATGCTTTCGGCTTTTTTATCGTATCTTTTTTGTTTTATGTGGCCTGTGACTTTTTCAAGCTCATCTGAAAAACCATCAAATAACATCAATACTAATTTATGAATATCGGCACTGGCCGCTTTTGCATCTACTGATGTACTTTTATAGGCTGAAAAGCCATCATTTAAATCTAACATCTATGTTTAGCTCCCAAATTGACCCATTGTAGATTCTAATTGTGCAATAGTCTGTTGCATTTGTGTAAACTGCGACAAGTAGCGTTGGTACACTTGCTCCATAGACACTTCATGATCTTTTTGTTGCCTATTGACTATATTTAAGCTCGCTTGCAATGACTGCTTTTTATCCGTCATCAAACCATAGCTTTTAGTGAAAGGCTCAACGCGGGTTTCCAGCTTAGATAACAACCCGTTTTCACCTGTCAGCATGCTGGTTAACTGCTCAGGATTAGTAGCCATAGCTTCTTCAAGTTTTTTATTATCTATTTTTAAGTTACCGCTACGATCAAACTCAATACCCACAGAGAACAAGGTTTTACCTTCAAACGTACCCTGAAAATCGTTGCGTAAAGAGCGAGCAAGGCCGGCAGCCATATTATCTCGTTTTAAGTACTGGTTACTGGTAATGCCATTGGTGAGCGAATTAAACTTATCCACAAAACTTTGAATGTTTTCTTTAGAGCTGTCTTGATCTTGGCTAATTGATATATGAATTGGCTGATCGCCCAGCGACTGCGGCTGCGTTAAATCAATCGTTACCCCATCAATAACCGTATCGAGTTTATTACTGCTTGAAGTGATGGTAAGTGCTGAGTTAGCCCCTAGTTTGACAATCGCATCTTGCGCTAAGGTTAAATCTTGTTTGTTTGTTATAGCATTGGTGATATCACTGCCATTGGCATCCGTACCTTCAGTAAAGCTCACCCCCACCTGATTAGCAGCACCCGACTCAGCACTAGTTAAAGTTAAAAAGGTTTCTGTGCCAGAGCGCACAACAGAGGCTTTAACACCGCTATTATCAACATGTGAGTTGATGGCATTAGCAACATCAGTTAATGATGCATCGGCGCCAAGGCTTGCAAAGTCAACACTAAACGCACTGCCTGCCAAATCAATACTCAACTCACCATCCGTGGTTAAAGCTTTAGCCGGATCAAAACTCAATGCCACTTGGTGTGCTTGTGCTAATTGCTCGACAAATACATCGTACTCACCGCTGGCTGCTGTGCCGCTTGCTGTTACTGCTAATGCGGATGAATTGCTCACCGTAGCTGTGTTAGCAAACAAGCTACTGGTATCTTTAAGATTGGTTTGTAAGTCATCAAAAAAGTTTGATAAATTACTTTTCAGGCTATCAAACGCCTTAATTTGATTGCTAAAAAGGCTACTTTTAGTACTTAATTGCTGATCTTTAGCGCTACGCTCAATTTGTGTATATTGTGAGGCTAATTGCCCAGGATTGATTCCTATTGCAGAGCTCATTTTAATCTCCAAGCATTTTAGTTATAAGCAAAAAAATCTAAAGTAAATATTTTTACTTATGACTATAAACAATAATAGCTACACCTTAGGTGTAGCTATGCATACTTAATTGATTAATCACTATTAACGAAGTAGTGAACCAATCATTTGTGTTGTGCTATTAGCTGTGCTCAGTACCGAGATACCAGAGTTCATTAGCAATTGTTGCTTAGTCATGTTTGATGTTTCAGCAGCAAAATCAGCGTCCATTAACGTACCTACAGCAGCTTGAGTGTTTTGCTTCATGTTAGATACGTTAGTCATTGTATGGTCAAGACGGTTCATTGATGCACCAAGCGTTGAACGTGCAGTACCAATTTCGCCAACTAAAGTATCAACAAACGCAATCTGCGCTTGTGCTGTTGCAACGTCAGTAAATGCAGCAGCAGAACCAATGGCTGTTGTTACAGCACCTAACTGAGTAGAAATATCAACATTAAGGGTTTCTGCTGCACTTGAACCTACTTGGAAGTTAACCGCACCTGCACCAAACTTACCAGTAGCTGCTAAAAGTTTAGTTCCATCACCAAACGATGTGTTGTCCATGATGTTTGTAAGCTCAGTAGCTAGTGCTGTGTATTCTGCACTTTGTGCAGCCCATTCTTTTGCACCGTTTGTATCACTTGAACCTTGGGTAGCAAGTTCTTTCATGCGGTAAGCAATGTTAGTCATTTCATCAAACGCACCTTCAGCAGTTTGCATCATAGACATAGCGTTGTTACCGTTGTATAAACCAGCGTCTTGACCACGTACTTGTGCATTTAAGCGTGAAGCGATTTGTAGACCAGCCGCATCATCTTTTGCAGAGTTAATTTTAAAACCAGAACCTAAACGCTCAAGCGCTGTAGATAAATCGTTGTTGCTACGACCAAGTTGGTTTTGGATTGACATTGAAGCCATGTTTGATTGAATTGATAAAGCCATGTTTATTTCCTCTTTAAATGAATAGCTAAAGTAATTAGTGAACCTAAATCACCTTCTAATAACTAAGAGCGACCATATTTTTAATTACCTAAACTTTTTTCTAATTATTTTTATATTTTTTTAAGCTATGTGTTCAAAGCGAGTAAAATAGGCATTTTCGTTGGCTAAAAGCAGATAAGAGGAATAGCAGAAATAAAAAACGATGCAGCAATACTAAATTGCTGCATTAAAAAATTAGGTGAGTGAGTATTGCACCATATTACGAGTAATGTTTGCTTGCGACATAATCGCAGCCACACTATTTACACTTGGGTTTTGCATGTGCTGTTTAACCCCTAGACTTAAAGCAAGTAGTTCATCAGTGTTAGCTAATGAACTAGCAGAGTCAAGCTGCTCTAGTTGGCTTTGTAATTGTTGTTTTTGTGCCTGAATTTTTATTAAATTCGCTTTTAAATGGCGCTGCGCAGTTTGAATTTGCTCACGGTGCTGAGCAATAGTGGCATTTTTATCGGCTATTTTAGCAAGTTCATTCAGAGGGTTATCTAAATCATTGAGCTGCAACGAAATCGGGTTACCCGCCGCAACTCGTACACCTTGACCACTCATCACCCAAGGCTCTAAAAGTGGAGCCGCATTATCTTTTTGCGCACTAAAAAGCAGACGGTTTTCACGATTAAGCTCAACATTTATATGATGTGGTGCAAACGCATTTTGAATGGCAGTTAAATTGGTTTTTTCATCTTGATAGGCTGGTATCTTTAAGCTTAATGATTTGCCCGAACGACCCATCACTAACTGGATATTTTCTTCATGTGGACGTGCGCTAAGCAGGTCTATATTTGCATTAAGCTGTTTGCTAATAGCGCGATTTGGATCCGTTATTTTCAGCTGGGTATCAAGTCCTGAGCCTTTTTTATTTGCTATGTTTTGTAATGACGCTATTTGCACTTTAATTTGCTGTTGTTGCATAGGTTGTGGCTGAGTATTAGCAGCTTGGGTATTTAATTGTTGTGCTAATTTTTCAAGTCCCATATACAAATTACGAATAGTGCTTTCGCTTTGTTCGGCTTTTGCTAGCGCTTGACTCAGTGCCCCGCGCTGCGCCCAGCCAGTCAGTACTTTAACTTGGTCCTCTCTGGCAACAATTTTGTTTTTCCACAAATTGTTAGCAGAATCCTTTGTTGATGTAACGAGTGCATCCGATTTATTGGTATTAACCAAGTCAATTGCTTGCGCTTTTTCGCTACTTTTAACCAGCATAGTTAGTTCCTGAAAGTATTATAATTTTAAATGTATGAAAACAATGAAAGTTTACTTACTGTCGAGTAAACCTGCATCGATGATTCATACGCCGCCATAGATTCATTCATCGAAATAAACGCTTCTGGATAATCTACAGCACTCAAATCGTCCTGCAAGTTAACCGTAAATGTGGTGATATCTAGATTACTGGTAGTAATCGAATCAAGCGAAGCCATAGTAGAGCCTATGGTGGTCACTTGGCTACTAATAGTACCTAAAAAGTCAGCTAATTTATCTATCATCACCCGTGATTGATTGCCAACACCACCTGCTGGCGGATTATTTACATCAACAAGATAGTCTTGCATGGCATTTAAAAAACCTGCACCGGGGTCTAAATCATTACCTACGATATTGTTTTTTACACTTGAGTCGTCAGATACAGCGACTTCTCTGACAATATCGTCACCGGCATAAACATAATTACCCGTCGCATCAATTTGAAACGGTTTTTCATCGGTTTTACTACCCGAAAAATAATATTGTCCATCGCTGTCGGTTGCATTTAGTAAATCAACAATTGCCGGAAAAGCCACACTCATTTCTTGGCCGAGTGCTTTAATTTCTGCCTCGCCCATTGAACCATCAGCTGCGGTGGTAATTAAACTTTGCAGTGAATATATTTGGTTAACAATACCGGTTAGCTGTACTTCTTGTTGACCTAATGAAAAGTTAACTGCATCCATATTGGTTTTGTATTGCTCTAACGATTTTATTTCTGAACCTAGGTTCATGATCATTACAGTGCCAAGCGGATCATCTGAGGGCTTAAGAATACGCTTATTGGTTGCTAACTGAATTGATTTTTCGTTAAAGTTTTCAGTATTACTTTGAATGTTTTTGATTGAATTTAAATGAAACTGATGACTACTAACTCGCATAACATTGCCCTTTTAAAACATTTGCAGTAAAGATTTAAACATTTGATCTGCCGTGCTAATTACTTTGGCATTGGCACTGTACATTTGTTGAAAATGCATTAAGTTTGCCGCCTCTTCATCAAGGTTCACCCCGCTGTAGCTATCGCGCGCAGCAATGGCGTTTTCACTTAAATTAGTAGCGGTGGTAATGCTATTTAAGTTTTGCTTACTAGTAATAGCAAGATCTCCTACTAATAACGTAAACTTATCGCCTTTTCCTGCCATTGAAGCAACAATATTAGCAATATTAGAGTTATCACCAGGTCCTGAGGTACTACTGTCTTTAAAACCAAGTTTATCAGTGGTGATCGCAGGGTTAATCTCAATCGTCCCTAATGGGTTTAATGGATTGTATGTAAACAGTGCTTCACCGGGGTCGTTATTTAAATCAAAACCACTTTGTAATGCATCATTCATATCATCGGCAAGGTCGGCAACTAAGCTATTTAAGGTTGCAAGGGTTGGTTTTATTACATCGTTATCAACGCTTATTAAGCCACCAAATTGACCACCAACGTTTTTATCAAGGGTGAATTCTTGACCAATAAAGTTACTCGTTACTGTTGTTCCATTTACTGAGATTGATGCCGCTTTACTCCCTACCACCAGCGGGGCACCACTTAAGGTACTGATATCAATAAAGCCATTATCTCGCTCAACAATAGATACACCAATATGCCCAGATAACTGATTTACTAGGCGTTCTCGGTTGTCTTTTAGCTCTGCGGTTGATTGATTATTTGCTGTTGCTAACCCAATGCTACTGTTAATTTCGGCTATTTGCTTAGTTATAGAAGACACATTAAGCGCCACGTTACTCATTTGTGCATTTAACTTTGTTGCTTGGCCTGCCAGTGCGCCATTAATTTGCGCAATATCTTGCATAAAGCCTTCGGCTGAAGATAAAAATTGCTGCCTGAAAGCCTGTGAATCAGGCTTAGTGGCCGCTGCATTGAGTGCATCCGTTAGGCTTGCAAGAGAGTTATTTAAGTTGAGTGAGTCGGTACCAATTATTTGCTCAATAAAACCTAGATA
>Ga0098054_1001969_pt1 | contig 9904 bp, 9 predicted proteins | sample 16_taG_FD_75048 | JGI IMG/M metagenome (GOLD analysis project Ga0098054, IMG submission 75048) | Marine viral communities from the Subarctic Pacific Ocean - 16_ETSP_OMZ_AT15313 metaG | ecosystem: Environmental > Aquatic > Marine > Oceanic | place: Pacific Ocean | collected 2015-01-18
AATACTGAAGTGTGTTAATAGTTTTGTTCCACTTGCTGGACTTGCTGCACCTACGTGTATACATCCACCAATAATGGCTGATGCACTAAAGTCGGATGTAGTCCAACTGGTTCTCCATGTAACAATATCAGTACCTGCACCGGTATTGTCGGAATCTCCATCATTTGTTTTAGGATAATTTGTATCGATGGCTTTTCTGGATGCTGTTACTGGTGTGGCTACTTCATTATAAGTATCTGCTTTTGCAGGGGTTGCAGAACCTGTTCTAAGTTCCATTCTTCCACTTGTTCCATCAAAGTCACTTGTTGGGGTTTCTCCAACTGCTTGTTGTGCATAAAATAAATCACCGTCATTTGTAACGATATTTTTGGCATAGTACCAAGTCTTATCACCATTAATAGACTCTTTAACTATACAAATATTTAAGTCCGGATTAATTTGATTTCCTACTGGTTTATTTGATTCTGTTAGGTGTAACATTATACTAACACTGTGTTGTAGTAGTATTTAAAGATTATTTGGCGTAAAAATTAGAACTCTAACCTTACTTTTACTTGAGCAGTACCTTTTGCATTCAAGTCAGATTGTGATGGAACATTGTAACCAATTAAACCTATAAATCCATTTTGTCCAGTTCCTCCCTGTCCTCCTGCTCCTCCACCACCGCCTCCGCCTCCATCTGCATTATGGGTTGAGTTACCACCTGGTGCTGCTGCTGATCCTCCAAACACTCCTCCTGCTCCGCCTTGACCAAATGAACTGTTACCTCCAGCACTTCCATTACTACCATTAGCACCTGCTACACCAAGACAAGTAATTGCTGCATTTGCACCAAAAATAATTTGTGGTGCTACTAATAAAATACTTCCTCCACCATTTCCTCCTGCTCCGCCAGGTCCTCCGGTACCTCCAGTTGCTCCTGTAGTTCCACCATATGAATCAGTACCAGCTCCACCTCCTCCGCCACCACCACCGGTACCACCAGTACCTCCTGTTCCCCAGTGACTTAAGTTTTGAAATGCTAATACTATTGATGTAAAATCACTTGGATCTGTATCTCCAAGATTAGTTCCTGCAGCTGGACTTGCTCCACTTCCTGCTCCGCCTCCGCCAGTACCCCAACTTGTCAAATTGGTACCTCCGCCAGCTCCTGAACTTCCTGCATTACCAGCTCCACCTATTCCATTATATCCAAATCCACCAATACCTGCTGAACCAGCACTTCCTGGACTACCAGATGCTGAGGATGCATTAGGATGTCCAGGTCCGCCAGCTCCTCCAGCTCCGCCTCCACCACCAGATCCTCCTACACCCCCTTTACCATCTAAACTAATGGTTCCATTTATTGTAATTTTTTCAGTTGCAAATAAAATCCAATGTTTAACAGTACTTCCACCTGTTCCACAAGTCAAAGTTTTAGTGGCATCTACTGTAAGGGTTGTATATTGTCTAACATTATCTGCATCAGCTAATGTTGTATTTGCTGATATTGTAGATGCTCCATTAGAACCGTTGCCAAAATATTCTGATGGTCTTGATTTTGTCAATACACTATCCATATTTACTGCTGTAACACCTGAACCATCAGTCGTTGCAGTACCAATGAATAATGAATCAGTAGGGGTTGTACCTGATGTGTTTGATGTAAAGTCCCATGACTCTGCTTCAGAGTTTGTATCCCTTGCCAATGTTACGTATATGTAATTTGTATTATTTGCTGTTAAACTGCCTTTTGATTCTGTTGCAGTATTGTTGATAAAAAGCCCTTTTAATCTTGCTTGTCCTGCTGCTATGTTTACTGCAAGTCCTGTACCTGCTGATAATGTAAGTCCTGTTTTTACATAATCATTTATGAAATCACTACTAAAGAATGATTCAAAATCACTAGGCTCTATAATTTTTGCACTTATACTATCTGATCTTGGAATTAATATCTTAGACATTTAATCACCTATAACGATAATTGCCATTCTACAATTGCTCTTTTTTGATTAGTTTTAACTAAAGGAGATGAATCTGTTTGTCTTGCCCACATCATAGGAGAACCCTGATTGTCTCTTAATCCAAGTTCATTCCAAGTCCAATTGCCTTGAGTGTATCCAAAATCTGCTGATATATACAATGTATTATTAATAAATACTCTATCTGTTGATACTATTGTTTGCCATAATTTATTACTAGATGCTTGTAAATCTGTTTGACCAGCTGCTGCCGTTGTAGTACTATCACCAACACCTATTTGATTAGCATATCCACCACCTGTAATATTACCTAAATATTTCAATATACTTTCTTTTCCTGCATTTACTATGAGGTTCTTAATGGTCTTATTATAGACTTGTTTTTCGGTTCCATCATCTTGTTTCTCCCATGCCTGGATTTTTACATGACCATTAAGGGGTACTATTTGATTAGCCACTTACATACACACTTCCTGTAACTCTGCTTCCATATGTACCACTTCCGTAATTGTTATCATTCTTATCATATATAACAGGTGTCTCAGTCATATTTAAGGTTTCAGTATAATTTTCAGTAACAATTTGTATGACAACATCATTGATTGTTATAGTTTCTTCAGGTGATTCATAATCTCTTAACTCTTTGATTGTTGTCAATGAACCCTCTATATCGTGTAATTTTTTTACTATATCCTTATCATATTCGAAATAATCAAAGTAATATTCACCAACATTTAGTACTGTATTAAACTCAGGATATGACCACTCAACACTCTTTACAACAAATTCATTATCAATATTTTTTACTGAATTTATAACATGTATAATATCATTTTCTACAACAGAATTATACATATTTCCTATCTCAACTTTTACCTTTTGACTTATTTCCTTGTATCTGTTAAGATATGATTGTACAAATCTTATACCGTCATTCTTGTTATTAATCCATCTAAGATTTAATCTCTTTGCTCTTATTCCATATTGATCAATACTTGACTGTCTTGTACCTCTTATGTATAATGGCTGTTCATATACATAATCAACCTCTATGTTATCTGTTCCACTAGGAGGTGCAGTTGTAAATGTTATTGTTTTTCCAACAGAATCAAAACTATAATCTATTTCAGGTAATTTTTCTGTTCCCCCTATCTTTACCTTTGTGGAAATAGCACCATGATTCAAGTCAAATGATGTATCATTACCGTTTCCTGACAACAATTCAATAGTTCCATATCTTGTGTTTTCTCCAAGTATTGTCAAATCATTTACAAGTTCAGTATCATCATAACCTGTTTCAATTATCTTACATATAGTTCCATGTGTAAATGTTATATCTGTCTCTGTAAATTGTATAGGTTCAAATACAAATTGATTATTTCCTGTAGTGTAAAACATTCTATTTGTAAGTGCAGCAAAGTCTTTTATTATATCAATAAGTTTTCCACTTGCTGTAAATTTTGTTATTGTTAATCCTGTTGGACCACCATTATTTATAAATTCCATATTTGTATTTACATCTATAAGATCCTCTATTATAAATTCAGGGGTCTTATTGTCATATGCACCCTGCCTTACCTCGGTTTCTGCTAGCATTTTTCCAAAACTCTGTGCCAATAATTGATTATGAGTTGTCTTACTTTCTATCTTTGTTACATATCCTCCAAATTTTAATGTGGAACGTGAGTTTCTTTTAGTGAATATATTTGTATGTTCCTGATCTGTTATGTTATAATCTTTGTAAATTCTAACTCTTCCTATTTCTCCTGCATAGTATCCTGTAGTGTGATCTCTCCCTATTCTCAATGAATTAGTATCTGTAGTGTTGTATGATATTGTGGCTGTTCCTTTTGATACATTATCAATATACAGTGTGACAAGATTATCTGCATCTCTTGCAACTCGTATAAGATGATTACTTCCGTCATTATATCCAGCAGAAGAACTTGTTATCGTAGTTCCTCCTATCTCTACCCTAATATCCCCGGCAGTTGCAGCATTAGTTGATATTGCCAACCCATTTGATGATGATGATCTTTTTGTTAACATATATTGTTGGGATGTGCTTGACCATTTAGCCCATATTAGTATGTCAAACTTCCCAGTAAAGTCAAGTTCATTTGCATCTGCTACTGTAACCATTGATGAGGTTCCGTTAAACGAAGCATGTGTACTATTCCATTGTCCATCTACATATGTTATATTTGCAGCTGTTCCATGATTTTTAAGACCGCTTTCATCTTTTACATTTCCCTGGAAGTTAAAGAATGCAGATATATTATCAAGATTTGCCATATCCTGTAAATATATTAATTCATCATTTGAATTAACTGTTACACTATGAGCTAATCTTACATCAATCTGATCTATAGAACGCTCACCCTCTTTTTTAAGTTTGACTTTTAATGGTGTATATGCAACATCATTAAGAAATAATTTAATATTCATCTAACCGCTGACTGTAACGTCATCTCCTACAGTAAACTCAATAGTTGCACTCCATGTAACAGGATCAGTTGCCTGTTTAGATAAAGATATTCTACTAACGATTCCGTATTTTGCCAAAAGATTATTGGAATTAGCATCATCATATAATAAGAATCTATATTTTTCATTTGTGGTAATACCTATTTTTTCAAACACTTCCTGTATAAATACAAATTGACCATCTGCAGTTGTACATGTAAATGTTTTACTGTCTGAATTTCTAGTAAATGTTGATTGAGCAACGCCCGAGCCATTAAATATTGGAGATGTCTCCTCGTCTCTTATAGTCCATGAAAATGTTATTCTCTCTGTGTTACCATCTGCCTTGGTAAGAATTGCTGCCTCTGTACCTGATTCTGGTAAACCAAATACTGATACAGGAACCTCTACACCTTGTTGGAATGATGAGTAGTTTCTAGCCTCATACTGCCATTGCTTTGTGCTTCCGTTATATGCTTCTAAGAATATTTTTGTCATATCATACCTCTTCTACTATTAGATTCAAGTATCCATCTCTGTATTAAAGGTTTTAGTTTATCAAAGTCAGCATCCCTGTTTACGTTGCCTACATTAATATTGATTACATTAAACACAGTTCCACCAGATTTTCTTTCTGGAGTAACAAATTCTCTACCTGATTCACCAAAGGCATATTTTTGACCACTTCTACCAACACCTAATATAGGCTCGTTGATAACTCCACCATTTGCCATACCTATATAATCTGCCCAAGTTTTTCCTTCAGATCCTGTTAATGGTTTACTCCATGCAGCGTTTTCATATCCTTCTCCTCTGAGATCTCCCATTTGTGGAGCTGGTCCGACCATTCCACCTGCAACCCATTCAGCAAGATTTGCATTGTAATCTTCAGCCTGTTTTCTTGCAGTTCCATCACTTCCTGCATTACTAGTTGCTGCATTTTGTAATATTCTTGCACCTTCACCACTTATAGTAATTTTATCTGCACCTTGAATCATATCCTGATATAATTTATTAATCATACGTGTTCCTTCTGTATCACTAAGTGTACCATCTTTTACCAAATCCCATATCTTCTCTGCTTGTCCATCAAATCCTAAAGTATTCTTACCTGCTGCTAATTTATTTTTAATTGCTTCATTTTTAGCACGTTGTGTTGCTGCTGCTGCCATTCTATCTTGCGTATCTCTTGCTTGTTTTGCCCTTGCTTCTTCTGCTGCTTTTGCATCAACATTATTACTAGCAGATGGTACCAAAGCTGAATTGTTAAAGTATTTATCTTGGTAAGCTTGTGTATTGAATGTACCGTCAGCATTTCTAAGAGATGTTTGTATTGCTCTTGTCTTATTTGCTTCTTCTGTATATCTTTTTCTTGCACCACTGCCAGGTCCAGCTGCAGCAGCTAATGACATTTGTAGTTTATACAATGATTCTAATTTATTCTGTATTGCAGTGTTTGCACCTGCGAATACGGTAGCCATATCTATTGCATTTCTTGCTGTTGTAACTCCTGCTTCCTTTGCTTTAGTTAACCAGTGTGCCATTTCATCAGCTTCAGAAGCTGTTATTGCACCTGATGCTTCCATCTGTTGTATAAATACAAGGAATTCGTCAACCGAGTCTGATGCATCTTCTGCTGTTTCAAGTGCTCCTTCTGATATACCAAATGCCTTACTTCCATCCAATCCCATTGAACCTACATTTCCACCCAACAAGTCCATTGACTTGGTTATGACTGCATCTGACAAGTTACCCAATTTTTGCTGTTCTTTCAACCACTTGGCTGTATTTTGTTTTTCACTTCCTTCTTCACTATTGTCTATCATCTTTTGAAGTTTCCAATCTGTTACACCGTTGTAATTCTCAGCCCATTTTGCATCTTGTTGTGCACTTTTACTATCAAAAACAGTACCTTGAATCATTGGATATACTGCATTTATAATTGCAGCCTTGATTGATTCTATAGGTCTAAGGAAGAATCCAAGAACCTTGTTACCAATCTCCTCTCCGAATTTCATAAATCCCTTTCCCTGTTTAGCCATAGGGATTGCAATTTCTTTAAGCATAAACATTGTGATAGGTCTTAACATACCACCTACAAAGTCACCTATTGGTCTCAATATGAGTGTGAATGTTGTGCTTAACATCTTCATCATTGCCTGTAACATTGGAGATGAGTCTATGAGTTTCTTTCCGAGCATTGCTGCACCACCAACTCCTCCTATAATTCCAAGAGGACTTTTCAATGCACTTTTTAATCTATCGCCTAATCCTTTCTTTTTTTCTGGTATTTCGTTACCTTCTGCATCATACTCTCCTGATCCTTTTGCTTTACCACCAATACCAAAAAAGTCTTTAACATTTCCACCTAGATTTCTTGCTGAATGGAACATTGATGGTATAGGAATTCCTCCTTTTAATCCAGGAGGTGCATTTCGGTTTCTATATTCAGGATCTCTGTTAAATGTCATATTATTCAAATTTGTTCTTGCATTACTTAATGCTGATCCTCTTCTACCAAACCAATTTTGAGCATTATCTATTCTAGGATTCATCATATTTCTAAATATACCACTCATCTGAGTTGTAGATCTATGCATTGGGTCATATCCATAAGGTTGTCTTTGCTGTCTAGCCCATGAACTCACTTGTGAGAATCTTCCTTGTCTCTGTGCCATATTCTGCATCATAGTCATTCTGTCAATACTTTTAGATAGTGTTGATAAATCTCTACCAAGACTAGCATAGAATTGTTTTTGTCCTCTAGCATCACCAAGATTGGTTCCGACATTACTTGCATTTGCAAACATTTTAGCTATCTGCTGATGTTTTGCAGATATTTTGTTGAGTTTTTCTACTGAATTAGTAAATCCTGATAAATATTTTGCTAAATCCTTACCTGTTGTAATCTCTATTTTGTCGACCATAATATTACTTTATAAAAGGTTTTCTATTATTTAAATTTCTCTTACTCTTCCTCTTAGGTTTTTTAACTCTTTGATCACCTATAGGTACTCCTGGTTTTGATATTAGTCCTGCCTGTGCCTTATATGTAAGTAACATATACTTAAGATATTGCCATGGTTGACTGTCTACTTGTTTCTTGTCCCATCCAAATTCTTTGGCACAGATTGTGTATAATGAATATTTTACTTGATCGTATTCGGTGAGTCTTCGAAGGGCTTCATCGTCTGACTCAAATAATCCCCTAAAGGGTATGCATCCACCACCTTTTTAGCGATTTGAATGATAACTTTGTAACCAACTTTGTCCAACCCTTCCTCTGAAATTTCAAATGGTGCAGAAACTAATGCATTCAATAATATAGCCTTTCTATATTCCTGGACATTTTTTACCAGTTTTGAATCATCTGTCATATCTGCACACTCTCTTATAATTTTCTCAAATGTACCAAATGGCATATCATCTTCATATTCTATCGGTTCTTTTTTACCGTTAAAATCTATTGAGAATTTGTGTACTGTCATATGAATATATCTAAAATAGTTGTATATATGTCTATCTATAATGCAGTGGCTATAGGATTCTCTGCTGTAATGGTTGCACCTCTTGCTTCCCAATTTACAGTTTCAAATACTGGATCTACTGGTCTAATACCGTCAACAGATTGACTGTCAATGGCTACACCATAAACGTTTATTGTAATTGCTTTTTCATCTGTACCAGTTGCACCGTTTGTGAATTTTAATTCTAATACAGTTGTTGTTCCACTTGCTAATTCAGTTGTTGGGGTTGCGTTAATTTGATCCAACATTTGTTTGAATATTGCATCATCTTTCCATGATGCTTGGAATGAACCGTTAATATCAAAGCCTTGTCTGTATGCTGCGGTTGCTTTGTTTGAACCAATTCTGTATAATAGGTTTACGTTTTGTGTAAATGATATGTTAACACTTTGTACCTCTGCTACTGTTGTTAATGATGAACCATCATACCATTTTAATGTACCATGTGCGAATGTGTAAGGGAAATTAATATCATCTGATGGTGGAGTTGAATCAAAGTCGCTTGCTGTATTTGATGGGTCACCTTCATTACCATAAGTGATATCAGCAGAAACATTAACAAGGTCATCAATTGCTGTACTAATATTAAATCCTGTTAAGACTCCGCCTAACATGCTTCTTACTACTGTATCATTTGTTGCATCTTCTGCTTGGAATCCAATCTCACATGAAATTGGTTGAACAGTTTTTGGTTGTCCATTTGATGCATGAGGAAAAGTATGAACGAAATCTGAAGAAGAACCTGTTGTAGATGGTGCTCCGTAAAGTGCTCTGAAAATCCAGGGATTTGATAGTATAAATTCAACTGATAAAGAACCATTCTGTTGACCATATGCAAATGCTTGTCTTTCAATTTGACCTAATTTTCTGAGGTCTTTTCTAGAGTTGTTTACTGTCCATGAGCCTACTGATTGTTGTAATCCGAATGGTTTAGTCATGGAACTAGATTTTGTAGCAAAAGTGGATTCCCATCCATATTTAAGATAACTATTAGCACCTGTTCGAACCATTATACTCACTTTATAGAGTAGTCTATTACTATTTAAATATTATTAAGGGTTAAGTTCTCTGTATCTCACTTCTAATACATGTCTGAATAAATTACGATAAAGACTGTTAAGTGATTTACTTGACATTACTCTTAAATCAACATACCCGGTTCGTCTTATTTGAGACTTGATAATTCGTGATATTTCATTAACTATGTCATTATGCCTTGCAGAATCCTGGTATGATCTTATATCAATCTTGATTAGAGGTGAATGTAAGAAATCTGAGCCATATAATCCAAAGTATTTTACATCCTCATCTACAGGCTCAACTACCACTATATCCCTTCGGTCATCAACAAATCCTACCTTCTTTTCTTCCCATACCTTTTCTAATCTAGGTGTTTGTCCGACATCTCCGCCTTTACCCCATTCTTCATTAATCATACTGATAAAGTCATCAACTGCGTTATATACTGATATTCCCATTATATTTCCCTATACCCTTGTTCGTTTACATCTTTATAAAGTTCTTTGTATTCTGGTTTCATCCATTTTTCTGCACCGTTAAAGTGTTGTACTTTGATCAGTTTACCAGTATTATCATCAGTATATGTTCTATATTGTTGTTTTGAACCAAACGAGTGTATTGAATTAATTATAGCCCATGATATATCTTTTATGAAATCCTCTTTAAATTGCTCCCTGGATTTAATTTTTTCAGGTGTTTTCCATACTTTCTCTCCAAACTCATCTATTGATGATCTACTTTGAGTTACTTCCCTACCTCTTTTTGTATATCTTATACCACGTTTCTTTTCCTGATATTTAAGCCATTTATCTTCAAACGAAGTTACGAAATTTCCGCCTGCTATGAATTGGTTTTCAACCCATAATTTCATTGGTTCATATTTTACCCATGTTCCTGAAGGTATATTTGCATTATTATTAATATTCAATA
>Ga0098054_1001978_pt1 | contig 9890 bp, 6 predicted proteins | sample 16_taG_FD_75048 | JGI IMG/M metagenome (GOLD analysis project Ga0098054, IMG submission 75048) | Marine viral communities from the Subarctic Pacific Ocean - 16_ETSP_OMZ_AT15313 metaG | ecosystem: Environmental > Aquatic > Marine > Oceanic | place: Pacific Ocean | collected 2015-01-18
CTATGGGAGCTGGTAATGATAAAGAACTACAACGACAAGTTGGTGCAGTTCAAACTATGAAAGATGCTGGTGTAACCACAGAACAAGTTCCTGAAACTGTAATAAACGCTTTAACAAAAGATTATTCAGCTGTTATGAAGGCAATAGACCAGAAAAAAGGAAAAAATGGCGAATCATTTCGTCCATAGGAATAAATAATGGCGTCAATACGAGAATTAAATGAAAACGATGATGTATTTGTTGGAATTACACTTCCACTTAAACCTGGAAGAACTGGTCATTTTCAACAATCTAAAACTCTAAGAGAACAGGCATATAGTAATTTAAAAAATCTTATATTGACTGCCAAAGGTGAACGTTTAGGACAACCAACTTTTGGTTGTGATATTCAAACTCTAATTTTTGAACCTATCATAGAAACTTCGGCTGATACTATTGAGGAGTCAGTTAGAGATGCGGTAAGTAATTGGTTACCATACATAACAATTCAAAATGTGTTTGTTACTTTTGAAGGTCAAGATAATAACAGAATAAGATTACAAATTGAGTATTCGGTAACCATCGATGAACCAGATTCACTCGACACAATAACATTTAATTTTAATGTAGGAATATAAGATGCCAGATTATGGAACAAATAAAAAATCAATTTCTAAAGAAGTACGATACGTTGGTAGAGACTTTACTGCAATAAGACAGAATCTTATTGAGTTCGCTAAATCATATTTTCCAAACTCATACAATGACTTTAATGAGGCATCACCAGGTATGATGTTTATAGAAATGGCAGCCTATGTGGGTGATGTGTTGAATTATTATGTGGACAATCAATTTAGAGAATCTCTATTACATGCGGCAGAAGAAAAGAAAAATATTTATAAAATTGCACAATCACTTGGATATAAACCAAGAGTATCTCATCCATCAACTGCTGTTTGTGAATTTCAAGTAGAGGTTCCAGCAACCACCGATGATAATATTAATTACAAACCAAATTTAAATTATGCTCCAATCTTAGATGGTAATAGTTTATTTGGTGCATCCAATGGTTCTGAATTTAGATTAATGGACGATGTAAATTTTGCAGTATCTTCTTCCCTTGATAGAACAGATGTTCAAATTTCTAAACTGGCTGATAACGTACCAACTTATTACACTCTTACAAAATCAGGAATTGTAGAGTCTGGTAAAAGAACTTCCGAAACTTTTACATTTGGAAGTGCAGAAAAATTTAATACCGTAGTTTTAAGTAATCCTAAAATTGTTGAAATTATATCTATTACGGATTCAGATGGAAATAAGTGGTATGAAGTTCCTTTCTTAGCACAAGATACTGTTTTTGAATCAGTATCAAACTCTTCAGATAATGATCCTGAGTTATCAACTTTTTCAAATGACACACCGTATTTGTTAAAGTTGATTAAGTCTTCTCGTAGATTTACTACATATGTTCGTAGTGATGGAAAAACAGAATTAAGATTTGGTGCAGGTATTAGTAATAATCCAGATGAAGAAATTATTCCAAATCCAGATAACGTTGGTAGTTCACTTGCAACAGGTCTATCTAAACTTGATGAATCATTTGATCCAAGTAACTTTTTAAAGACACGTGCATTTGGTCTATCACCAAGTAATACTACTTTGACTGTGATTTATACTCATGGTGGTTCAGTTGACGAAAATGTTTTGAGTGGTGAAATAAATGCAAAACGAATTGTTAATTTTACACTTAGTGAAACTGGTTTAGATGCATCTGAAGTAAACACCATGAAGAATAGTTTAGCGATTACTAACTTAGAACCTGCTAATGGTGGTTCTGATGGTGAAACCGATACAGAGATTAAAGAAAATGCATTAGCATATTTTAACTCACAAAATAGGGCTGTAACAAAGGAAGATTATATTACGAGAGTGTACTCACTACCACAGAAGTTTGGAAATATAGCAAAGGCATATATAGTTCAAGATGAATCTCTTTCAAATCGACAAGTTGTATCGGAAGATGGTCAGAGTACCACAACTACAGTTTCTAAAATACCTAATCCGTTAGCTATGAATTTATATATGTTAGGTTATGATAGAAATCAAAATTTAGTTAGACTTAATAAGGCAGTAAAAGAAAATGTAAAAACTTATTTGTCACAATATAGATTGATGACTGACGCAATAAACATCCGTGATGGATATATGATTAATATTGGAGTGAAGTTTGCAATAATCACACAACGTGGGTTTAATAAAAATGAAGTTTTATTTAATTGTGTAGAGACAATCAAAAACCACTTTGACATTAAGAAGTGGCAGTTTAATCAACCAATTATCACGAGTGATATTGCATATAAGATTTCATTAGTGGATGGTGTTGCGAGTGTTGTTCCACCAATAAATGATAATCCACAAAAACAATTAGTATTAATAGAAAATAAATATAAATATTCAGAAGGATATTCAGGTTATGTGTATGACTTACAATCAGCAACCAAAGATGGTATTATTAACCCATCATTAGATCCAAGTATATTTGAAGTTAAATTTCCAAACTCAGATATTGAGGGTAGAGTAGTAGGAGACATTTAATGTTTTATTTTGAATATCCATTAGTAGATGCAACACTATATGAGGCGACACCGAGTTCTTCGACAAATACAGGCCTCGATGAAATATTAGAAGTACGAAAAGATATGAATGATAGTGGTACTCAAATTGATGTATCAAGAATTTTAATTAAATTTAGTTACAATTATATTTCTTCGTCTGTACAAGATGGTACTATACCAAGTACTGCAAAGTATTATTTAAATCTATATGACGCAGCATCTACTGAGTTGGCAGTAGAACAAGAATTATACACTTACATTGTCAGTCAGAGTTGGGATGGTGGTACTGGTTACTATAGTAGAGATCCTATTAGAAGTGATGGTGCAAGTTGGAAGTATCGTGATAATGACACCACTAAATCTGAATGGGTAAGTGGTAGCACGACTCAAGGTGGTACTTGGTTTACTTCAAGTATAGGGGGAACTGATTCAGAATACAATGTGAGTGCATCACAAACTTTATACTATGAGACTCAAGATATTAGAATGGATGTTACTGATTTGGTAAAGTCTCATATCTATTCAAGTTCTGCATATCCTAATAATGGATTCATTGTTAAGAGACAAAATTTACCCACATCTGGAGGTGCAGTAAGTATATTTGATCCTTCATTATCAAGTGGTTCTGCAGAGGGGGACACAACTTTTTATGGTAATCTAAAGTTTTTCTCAAGAGAAACTAATACAATCTATTCACCAAAATTAGAAGTAGAGTGGGACGATTCAAATTTCTCAACTGGTTCTCTTCCACCAGTATCTTCATCTGAATTAGAAAACTTAACAGTTTATTTTAAAAATTTAAGACCTGAGTATAGAGAGAAGTCTAAGGCAAGAATTAGATTTGTTGGTCGTGAATTATATCCTGAAAGAGGATTTTCATCAACACCAGCCGCTCTTACTAATAAATGGTTACCAAGTGGTAGTGGAGCTATGGGACACGGAACTTATTACTCTGTTAAAGATGCACACACTAACGAAACAATAATACCATTTAGTACTGGTTCATTAGTAAGTTGTGATACAAGTGGTAACTACTTTAATGTTTGGTTTGATGGTTTTCAACCCGAAAGACATTATAGATTTTTAGTTCAAGTTATAAGTGGTAGTGGGGCTGATCAACAAAAAATGATTTATGATGATGGGTATGAATTTAAAGTAGTGAGGTCATAATGGCTACTAATTATTTGAGTGCATCGTTATTGTCTAACACTTATCAAACTATGTTAGATGCAGATGACAGAGAAAATGAAAAACAAATACAACTTGCATTTGAGTCAGCACGTGTTAGTGGTTCACAAATAGATGCAAATAATTTATTAAGAGATGATGCAGGACTATTACTTAGTTATTCTGATTTAGAAAATAATTCAACAGAAGAATACTGGCAATGGAAAAGAGTAGAAAATACAAAACCTGAAATAATATTAGGAAATGTAAATTCTGTATTAAAGGAAAAACGTGTCTTTAAAGAACTAAAAGAATCTGAACCAGTTTCAACACCAGAAGAAAAGGCCAATTTAGAAGAGATATTACGAGAAAAAATAAAATTTTATGAACAGTTAATAGAGGAAGCACAAGAATAAGATGCCTATAATAAAGGGATTATCATTAGGAGATAAGGGTGTATTAGTATCATCTAAAAAAGTTGCTAGTGGGTTTGGCTTTGAAATAGATTATGCTACTCTTTATGTATATGAGTATGATGATATTCCTTATGAAACTCCAATAGCTACCCTTAATGTTCCTGCCTCTAAATTTCGTTTTGAAGGTAGTGCAATTGATATTGATGTCGGTCAACATTTACGAGATTATGGTTTTACTGAAGGCAAATATCACGTAGTTTATTATTTTTATAGAGGATTAGTGGGTAGTGATACTGAAAGAAATATAAATAGTAGAGGTCAATACACATTAGATACAACAACCAATACTGTTAGTGAGAAATATTTTATTTCAGAAATTTCAAAAGATAGAACTGAAGTAGAAATAAGACCTAATGCAGAAATACAGGATCTTGCATATAAATATGGTTTACAGGCAGTAAACGGATATAGAGTATATCTCAATGTACCTGGTGCGAATAGTCAATGGGCATTCAGTCACCCAGATAAAGGTGACGCTACTAAGGTGTCCATAGAGACTTTAGCAGAACACGATCCTGGTTTTAATGATGCAATGATAGGTGGATATTTAACTATTCCAGATGTTTATAGGGTCGAGGACTTGGACAAACCAAGTGGAATAACTCCTCATAAAAATTTTGATAAAAATCATGTTTCATATGTCACACAACCTCAAGAAGTTCCAACAGCAAATGGAGGGTCACAACCATCTTCACCTTATTTACATAGTAATGGGAAACGATATGTATGGAAATATTTTGATACAAAGAGAAATAATGTAAGTGAAGATTCACCTCCAGGAATTCAAGCACCTTATTATGGATGGGAAGAAGATAAGACATATACAAAATCACAAAAGACTGTACAAACAAAACATGATTTTACCGCAAGAATAACCAAAGTAATAAATAAGAATGAACTACGGATTAATAAATCTTGGGAAATGGGTAAAGGAGAGATTGAAGGAGACTCTGTTGGAGATTACCCAAAGGTAATAAGTGAGTGGTCTACGAAAAATACATTTCGTAATGGTAGAATTGAATACTCTCGAAATAATGTTAATAAATTAAATACATATTTGGTGATTGGTGATGAGGCATATTTAATCACAAACGAATTTACAGATCCAGAAGGATTCATTAGTGTAAAACTTTATGAACCATTGTCAGATAATATTACTAATTCTTCTTTGGGATATTTTGTGAATGAACTTTTAGAACCAGTTGAAGAAGATATTAAAATTATTCCTTTTGAAGAAGATGTAGAACTTAATCAATCTACATTTTTACGACTACCTAATTTAGGATCAAAAGACTCTGGGTTAGAATTTAGAGGAACTAATTTTAAATCATATGATAATTTAGTTGGAAGTAATACTACTGTTATACAAGAACTTGAAGATAAATTAGTTTCGGGTAGTTTATTAGATGTTAAAGTAAATGTTGATTATCAAAAAAGAACAACTGGATTAGAAGAGTATAATGATAATGGGTTTAGTAATTTTGTAAACTTTAGTTCAGCTGAAGAAAGATTAAAAAACTTTAAATATAAATTAGGTCTTATTGAAGAATATACTATAAGTCAAAGTCAGTTTACTGATATTTCGAGCTCAAGTGATAAACAAGAATTTTATGAAACTAAAGTTGATCAAGTAAAAAATAGTTTTGATCATTATGAAAGTTTTCTTTATAATGAATCATCTTCCTATGTAACAAGTTCTGCAGGACAATTTCACGACACGAGTTGGCCAAAAGAAAATAGTTCAAGTCCTTATACTTTAGTACCTTCAACTGGTTCTGTAGCCGTTACTTGGTATGATACTATGATTGAAAGTGCTTCTCTTTATGATACTATGAATGATAATAGACTGGTGAATAATTTACCAGGTCACGTTAAGTTTGATGAAGAGGGTAAATTATTTATAGAGTTCGTTGATATGATTGGTCAACAATTTGATGAGAGTTGGATTTATGTAAAACACTTTACTGATATTAATGACAGACAGGCTAAATTTTCTGAAGGTATTTCAAAGGATATTGTAAAACACGTTGCTAAGGCTTCTGGATTAGAAGTTGTTAATGGAAATGATTTATTAAATCTTTCGGAATATTTGTTAGGTAAAGATATAGATGATGGTTCACAAACGTATGAAAAGGCACAAGAAGAAGTAACAGAAGAAATATGGAAACGAATACTTGCTAACTTACCTTTCTTTCAAAGAACTAAAGGTACAACAAGAGCAATAAAGGGATTGTTGAATTGTTATGGTATACCTTCTACAATATTAAGAGTTCGTGAATTTGGTGGACCTGATTATAATGATAGAATTTCCTATGATTTACAAAGAAAATTTACTTATGCATTAGATTTTAAAGGTAGTCAATATATAGAACATTTATGGACTACTGATGGTTCAAGTGGACAAGTACCAGAAACGGTTGAGTTTAGATTTAGAACACCAAAACGACAGAATCAAACTATAATACAAAAAGGTAATGATTGGGCAATATCATTATTAGATGGTGGTACTACAAATAAAGGAAAGTTAAAATTTCAATTAACTGGCTCAAGTGATAAGTTTTTTATTACATCTTCAACACAACAATTCTATAATGATGAGATGTGGAGTGTAATGTTAACTCGTAGAAGTGCAAGTGGAGTAGATTTATCAAATGATAATATTTCACAAAATATAACTTATGAGTTAACTACTAAACAATATGATGCCACAAGATTTAAAATAAATTATGAAACAAGTTCCAGTTTCTCAACGGGTTCTACAGATTTAAATGGAGTATTTACTTCAAGTGCAGCAATGTATATTGGCGGTAGTGGTAGTAAATTTGATGGTAATAATTTTACTGGTTCATTAATGGAATATAGATTGTGGACTGAACCTCTTTCTGCAAGTAAATTTGACAATCACGTTAAGACACCAAAGGCTTATAATGGAAATACTACTGCATCTCACGCAGATAATTTAGTTTATAGACTTACTTTTGATGAGAATGTAAACTTGAGTGGTTCTGCTGGAGTTAGATTTGTAAGTAGTAGTGTAAATAACACAACATATTCAGCAAGAACTGGTTCACAAAATTCCTTTACTGGTAATTTTTATCGTAGTATTAGTGAAGTAGAAGAAATGAGAGTTCCTAATATTGGTGCAACAAGAAGAAATACTAATAAAATAAGAATTGAAGATAATTTTTTAACTGGTTCATTATCAATGGATAGAACTTTACAAAAAGGTTCATTTGATTTTGCTCCCGTAGACTCAAATAAACTTGGTGTATATTTTTCACCAACCGATATTGTAGATAAAGATATTATTTATAGTTTAGCTGATATAAATTATGATGATTATATTGGAGATCCAAGAGATCAGTTTGAACAAGACTATCGTGGTTTAAAAGATGTACAAGATGCATATTGGAAAAAGTATCCTAAGGCAAATAACTTTTGGGATTATTTAAGAATATTAAAATATTACGATAGTGGTATTTTTAAACAGGTTGAATCACTTTTACCTGCTAGAGCAAAATCTACTCTGGGTGTATTGGTTGAACCAAATATATTGAATCGTAGTAAAGAAGTTCTTGGTAAGACACCTGAATATGAGAGTTTGTATTTCGAAAACGCAGGACATTATGACGATGGAATATTAGCAACAAGAATCATTAGTGGTTCAGACGATAGTATGCTTAAATTATCAGGAGAGTTTCCTTATTATGAAGGAGAGAGTGATATTGCTAATTGGATTCCTCAATCAGGATCTATAGGATTACTTGCAATGCCTTCTCGATATAGATTAAATGTAACACAAAGTAATGAGTGGGGACTTAGTTATCTAACTGCATCAGTAACCGATGGAGATGTTAACTTTGAAGAAGTATTGAATCCAGTTATAACGGGTTCGAGGCTATCGGAACACAATTACGAGTATAGATATTTTTTCCATAGTGATTTATCTGCAAGTAGACATCCAACTTTCGGAAGAAATCCAGTACATATTGGTGCAATGAGTGGTTCAGATGTTATGTACGGAACAACTGCCGCCCGCCAAAATTTTAAACGTGGTATACACACATATATAGGACATTATAGTCATTCACTCGTACCTTCAGAATTTCAATCTGTAGCGTATGATTCAACTCTATTTAGGTCATTTTATCAGTCAACATCACACGGTTCTGATAAAAAGGATCCAAATTATCCGGCGGTAGAGATGACACTTACAAATCCAACAAGACTTATTACAAAAGAACCAGGAGAATCTCGTTTGGTTGACGATACTAAATTAAACCCAAGAAATACTGGATTTGTAAAAGGTGAAGATATTGACTAAAATAATCAAGATTAAAATTTAACAAAACATATATTTATGTATGAGGGAAATTATCTTTCCTCATCTATCAATAGGAGATAAAATATGGGATTTTTAGATAATACGAGCATCACCGTAGATGCTATTTTGACCAAAAAAGGTCGTGAACTTTTAGCCAGAGGTGATGGTTCATTTAATATCACAAAATTTGCATTAGCAGATGATGAGGTGGATTATAATTTATGGGATACAGCTCATCCTAATGGTTCAAACTATTATGGTGCTGTAATTGAAAATATGCCAATTTTAGAGGCATTTACAGATCAAAATCAAGTTATGCGATATAAACTAATAACATTAAGTAAAACTACTAATAGAATGCCAATTTTAAATTTATCTCTACAAAATACAGATTTAACCTATGGTGGGGCAGAAGTTCCAATCATTGCAGCAAGTACAGATAGTGGAGATGAGACATTTACATTTGAATTAAATGATACTGATGTTTCTTATCTTGTAGGATATGAAAATGGTGCAGAAAAATGGAGCAGTACGTTACAACAAACACAAGATGATGAAAAAACAGCAGCAGTTGTAACAACTGGTGAAGTTCGATTAAGAGCAAAACAGTTACGTACCGCAAAGTCAGCAAGATTAACTGTTACTGGCAATCAAACTGGTGTAACTAAGTCTATAACTGTAACAACTTTAGCAGATCCCAACGCATAATATAAGGAATTAAACAATGGCCATAAACGAAACTTTTAAAACCCTCGAACCCAATATAGATACTGTATCAGATAGAACTACAGTATCGAGTGGACTATTTAGTGCTGGGGCAGGAAGTCTTACGGCATTCTATAGTTCATCTAATCAAGGTGCAAGTTCAGCATCTTATTTGAATGTATATGATAAAGCACAAACTGAGTCAACAAGAGAAGTACAATTTGCAATTGGATATGCGAGTTATGGTGGAAGTGGTTCTATAGGAAATACCACTAAAACAACTGCTGGTAATAGGGAAACCGCTGGGATGTATAGACAATTTGCAAACGTTCTTTTACCTCCAGGTACAGATAAATTTCAATTTACTAATTTTGCTAGTGCATCCGAAGATTTCTATTTTGTTGTTATGAATAGAGCTCGTATGAGAGAAAAGATGGATCCAGGTAATTGGGAACTTCATCTAAGTGGTAGTGCTGCTAAAAAGATAAGTTTGATTGATGATAGTGGAGCAACCACAAACCCAACTGTTAATCAAGGTGGTAGGGTATTTAATGTTGTTAGTGGTACTATAGCAAGTGGTGATGCTGTAACAAATACAGCGGCTGCTAGTGAGACAACCGA
>Ga0098054_1001984_pt1 | contig 9877 bp, 10 predicted proteins | sample 16_taG_FD_75048 | JGI IMG/M metagenome (GOLD analysis project Ga0098054, IMG submission 75048) | Marine viral communities from the Subarctic Pacific Ocean - 16_ETSP_OMZ_AT15313 metaG | ecosystem: Environmental > Aquatic > Marine > Oceanic | place: Pacific Ocean | collected 2015-01-18
AAGTTAGGAATATATCCTCCAGCTGCCCCCACTTTTCTAGCCCCTGAGGGAAGACCCATGGATGAAACCATGTTCTGATTAAATATAGCAGAACCCCCTCCAAAATTAGGAACCATATATTCGCTACTGTTAGCGACCATTGTTCCTCTCTGACCACCACCAAAATTAAAATTAGGAATAGCTACAGGACGAGCTGAACGAGGAGCGCCTCCAACACCACGGTTGATATCGGCTTGCTCTGAACCATAACCTGCAACGGCATTAAAGTTAGGAATATAACCTCCTGCACCTCTACCAAAAGCCCCTCTGCCTGTCCCAGCTCTAACCCCAGGTGCTACACGGGTTGCAATCATTTGCATTCTTTGCATTACTGCATATTGCTCATTGAGCGCCGTGGTAAAAAATTTAGTTTGGGCTACTTTTTTTTGTTCTGTAGTTAGTTGCGAATTCTCTATTCTTAAAATTTCTTTTTGAACTCCAGAATTATTTAAAAGAGTCGAGGCTATTTGACCTTGCAATGTAGCCTGTTCTTTGGCTGCTCTATTTAAACCAAAAAAGGTTTTTATAGACCCTGTACCAAACCTAACTAAGTCAATTGTTAACTTAGCAATCACGGCTCCAAAGATAGCCAACCCAGGTCCAGAAATCACTTTACCTATTCCTTTTACAAGGCCACGAGCTATATTTCCACCCATTCCCTCGCTGTCCATGGTTTTTTGTATGCCCTCGATAAGCTTATTAAAGAATCCTAAAACATTTGCTAAACTCTCTGTCACCCCTATTTCTCCCAAGGTAGTAGCCAACTCTTTTAAATTGACCGTCGCCTCATTAATGGCTGCTGATAAAGCTTTGTTTAGAGCGGCATTTCTTTCGTATGCCGCTGTACTAGCATTTTGGGAAATAGCAGTTAGTTTTATAGCTTTCGACGTTTCATCGTTATAATCTTCTAAAATAGATATAAATGGAGCGACTTGGAATTTTCCAACTAACCCTTCCGCTATCTGTAGCCTTCTTGCATCTGGAAAACTTTCAAGGACTACCGCTAAGTTTTTTATAATGTCAGTCGCAGATAAAATTTCGCCCGATGCGGCAGTTACCTGAACACCCAATTCCTGCATGGTCTTCAGTTTTTCAAGACTTTGTATTCTTGTAAAAATTGTTTTAAATGAGTTACCTATAACTGCACCACCACGAGATGTTTTTTCTTGTACCGCACTAACTATGCCCACAAGCTCATCAAAAGTTACCCCTGCTTGGCCCGCTACAGCACCCGCTCTTTTAAAGGCATCCGCTAAATCTCTTTCAGAGACCGCCGCATTTTTAGCAGCTTCGGAAAATTTGTTGACGACTTGGGCGCTAGTTATGCCTGTTTTTTTAAAGCCATTAACAGCCGCAGTTAAACCAGCAACAGCCTCCGCTGCTCCCTGTCCAGAGAGTCGAGACAATATCATGGAATCATTAAGTCTTTTAATGACTTCACCAGCCTTTAGACCTTGACGACTTAACTCTAATGCTGCCGTCGCCACCGTATCAAAAGATTGCTCCGTATTTCGGGCAACATTAAAAATTTCTTTTTGGAATTTAGATAGCTCGCTAGTGGAAGTACCCAAGATAGCATTGATGCCTATCATCTGCTTCTCGACTTGAATTGTGGTAAGAACTAGTTCTTTAAAGGATTTTGTAACCGCACTTAAAACTCCTACCGATGCACCAAACGCCAAAACACGAGCATTGGCGGCTTCCATGGATTTGGTGAATTCATCCGCCTTTCCTGTTATTCTCCCCAAAGGTTGAGATAGAGCTTCAACACTTCTCGCGCTTTGACCGAGATTTATTTTGAGATTTCTGCCAGCCTTTTTAGCTGCTCTCTGGATGCTTTGTTCTAATCCTGTTACTTCTGCTGGTACTTTGAGGGGCATATCCGTAAACCTTTATGTATTAATTACACAGATTTACACATCATGCCCCGCTAATCGCATCATTTGTTCCATGTTTAATTGGCCACCATGCTTTTCAAGCTCCTCTGAAAGAGAAACGGTCTTGCCGTCGCTCCCTCCGAGGCTTTCAATATCTTCTTTAGTTGCACCAAAAACAGCAGAGGCATCCGCATCTTCTTTAAGTCCTCCTGAAGTTTTACCTTTATTAAATTGAGAATCCGCAAAAGCGAGAAGTTTTTCGGGATCGTCTTTTATGTTGTCGGGAATATCGGAAACATTTTGAAAAATGTTGCAAAACATTCTTCCGTAAGTGGCCACCTTTAATTGGTGGATGGTTAAATCTATGACAGCTTTCCCGTAAAATTGAGATACGTTGTCACACGACGATAAATACATATTAAAAAAAGGGCGCAACACCGCTTGTTGTATAACGGCATCAGCAAAATTTACAGCTATTTTGTGTTGAGCGCTCGATATTTCAGCCACTTCCCAAGTCTCCAATTCTCCAAACTGATCGTCAGTATAAACCCTTTCTGTTAATTGGGGGTCTTTAAACAATAAACACCTAAGTAACTCATCGCCACTGCGGGCTTCGGCATAGTCTTCAACCGTTTTGCCTATAACTTCTTTTCTTTTAAGCCTTAAAGATACTAGATCTTCTCTTTTTTTGTCTATTGTCTTGTTGAGAGAATCTCTTTGAGAAGGTAAAAAAGTAGCTTTTACCGTTCTTTTTAAGTTTTCTATTTCATTTTCCAATGAATGGATTTGGGTATCGTCTTCCTCTTCCCAGATTTCTTCTTTTAAAACATACTTAATCCGCTCCTCTTCTGTTTCAAGGCCGCGCTTTAAGGCTATGTTTTTATATTTCTCATAGTATTTATGTACATACCTTTGATCTTTGATACTAACATGTTTAAGATAAACGGGAACGCCATTTATAGAGGATTCAGTATATCCATCAAAAGCTTCACCGATTAGAGAGATATAGAATTCTTCATTCAAAGTTCACCTTTTTCCATCTGTTCAATCAAAGCATTAAACTCTTCAGGCTTAGAGGCTTGGTTAAAGAACCAGAAAGCTAGGACGGTAGTGACTTTTTTAACTACTTCTTGATAAAAGTCATCACTAGCATCTTCTTTAAGGTAATAATCTTCCATCTTTTCATCCATTCCTTCTCCAAGGAAATAGGGATAGGGTTCGTCATCCTCTTCTCCTTGAATGTGAGTAAGCGTCAACGTGTACCATAAAAGTAATCTGTTTTGAGCTTTGGTATCAGCAGTGTGATCAAACAAAGAATGCATGTTAGATTCTACTTCCACCAACTTCCGTTTGGCCTCTGCCAAATCCTCTTTGATGGTTTCTAGCCGCTTAGCTTGTTTATCACTCTTTTTGGTTACAGAATCCAATCTTACATATTCGTTCTGAAGAGTTAAAATTTCTTTATAAAGCTTTCCGTAATCTGCTGCCTCATCTTCTGTATAAACACCCCCCGTGTCACTGTACTTTTTATAAAGCATGGCTCTGGTTAAAATGCCCTTCTTGACACATCGGCTCATTTCAACTGAATATTCCAGTTCTGCCTCTTCCAGCTCTCGCCTTGAGGGACGTTTTAACCTAATCTGATAAGACTTTTCTTGCTTAACTTTTTTGGTTTTAGTAATTTTCTCCCCTGTTTTTTTGACAGTGCGAGTAGTTTCCTTTTCTACTTCTTCCTCCCGATTGAGAGCAAACGAATATAATTCTTTAAAATCCATGCCTTTTTCCTTATTTAAATTTAAAACTTACTGTATAATTATCTAACTCCGAATCTAAATTTCTAATAGATTCATTACCTAAATCCAAAATTCTTTTTCTAATCCAAGCCGCCTTCTCTTCTGTGAAATGGTCTGCGGTATTTATGATGAGATGATATTCTTCAGGAATGTTATCATAAAGCTTCTGATAGTGAAAATCGTGGTCTTTTTTCATGTCCTCCACCATTATTAACATCATTTTAAATAGAGATGAAATCTGAGCGGAGGAGCGAATAGATAAATTTTTTTTAGCGTTCATTCCTTAATCCTATCTTATTATATAATTAAAAGTGTAAAAGTCTACATGGCAGGATTTTTATCACAGGACCAAATAAACAAAATCGATTCGTTAGCGGATACTTTGCACACGACCTTTGCTAAAAGTATTACTGTTTACAAGAATGCACAGAAGACCCTAATTGCATCTACAGAGTCGTGGAACTCGCTGTATAGGAGAACGAATACGGGATCTAATTCGTCCGTGGAATATAGTACTATTTCTAGCACCTTTAATGCTAGAATTTATTACGTTGATATGAATAAAGACTACCTCTCAGAAGAAGCTGGTACTGGGCAGGTAGGTACTCAAAACAAAGTAATTCTCCCCGATGGGACTGTAAAAATAGTAGTAAAAGAAGACGGGTACGACTACATCAGGGAAGCCCGCAGGGTTGAATTTGATGGCAGAAAGTTTGCCATAAAGAGCGATGGAGAGCCAAGAGGATTAACAGGAAACAGATTTTATACTTTTATATTAACACCAATTGACGAATAAAAGGTTAATATGGCTCTTTTACCTCCAGATGTGCGGGAAGCTTTAAAAAGACAAGTCCCTAAAGTTGTAAAACAACCCCTCACAAAAGAGGTTAAAAAAGAATTTAAAAGAATTAAAGCAGAAATGATTAAGGAGTTCTTACAACTCCCAGTCACCCAAGAAATATTACAAGGTCCATATGGCTCCAACATCAGCGGCACTTTAAGTGGGGCCACTAATCTTTTTGCTTTTATTGGTTTTGATAGGGGAGACCAACCTATTCTTCCTATTTTAAGCCGTTTTGAAGCTGTAAACATACAGTACAAAAAAGCCCTTAAACGCAAAGTAATTGGAGCTGAGTACTATATAAATTTACCCACTCCTGATGAGATATTTGCTTTAACCCCCCTCCCATGGGCGGCAGGAAGAAGTTGGGCGCAGGGAATAGAAAGAGGAATATCAGGATTAGGCTTTTTATTAAGAAAAAATAATAAGGGCAGATCGGGAGCGGCCATACAAACCCGTGTAAAAGTAAGAGGAGGCAAATTTAAAAACGTCCCTTATATGTCTGCTTTTCTAAATAAATATAAAAAAAGGTTTGAACAACTTAAATGAAAGAACAATTCCAACATAAGCTAACCACTTCATTTTTTCTTTGGTTTGATAATTTCCTATTAAAAAAGGGGGAAGCATATACCAATAGAACAGGAGAATTTTTCTATTATGATGACCCGCGTCTTGACTCTACATATGTAGCATATGGAAGTCCTTTTAAACAATGGGTAACGGATTCATCCATAACTGGAGCCACAATACCATCTGGAGTTTATGTGAATGGTACATTTTCAGGCAGAAACTCAGGAGTAGTTTTAGATTATGAAAATGGCAGAGCTTTAGTTTCAGGGAGTAATATCGGAGCCTCCATAACGGGGGAATTTTCTGTAAAAGATTTTAATACTTATATTACAAATGATACAGAAGAAGATTTAATCGTAGAAAATAAATATATGGTTAACTCTCGACTTCCTTCAGGGCCGTATAATTATATAGAGCCTTATGATGATGTAGTCCCCGCAATTTTCCTGTCTACCGCTGACAGCGTTAACAAACCGTTTGCTTTTGGGGGTGAGCAAGAAACCTCGGTTCAGGTAAAAGCCGTTATTCTAGCTGAAGACACTTATCAATTAGATGGTGTTTTATCTATTTTTATGGACTCAATCGACGAAGTGATAACTCCTATTCCCATGACGGGATATCCTACTACAGAGCTTGGAGACCTTAAAAATGACAGTTATAGCTATACTGGGACCACAGATGGATATTCCACTGAAACTAAATTTTATATAAACAACGTAACAACATCGAAGTTAACTGACCGAGATAGAAAGTCTTTAGCTAACGAAATGTATATTGGATTTCTTGATTTCGATATACAACAGCACAGATATCGGTTCACATAATTTCATATTTTAACAATAAAACTGTAAACAAAGGAAAGAATCTTTTATTATGGCCAGAAACAGAGTAATTTATCAATCAGAAGCTTTATTCGTTAGTGACAATGCGTCTTCAGCGGCGACAACAGGACACGAGCAAATAGAGAGAGTTCAAAGTGCTAATTTTAGCTACACAATTAACAGACAGGATGTTAACCAGTTTGGAAACCTTGCAAGAATAGATAGTATAGTTCTTGACCCTCCTACAGTATCTGTTGATTTTTCATATTATTTAACCGCTGGGTTTAACGAAAGAGCCTTAGGTTTCTACGTTGACACTGGTATAGCTCAACGAAACTTTGCTTCTGGACACATGATAGCAAGTTCTGGAAAAAATATTTATATAGCAACTTCTCCCGAAGGTACAGACATAAACAACGACGGAGTATTAACAACTACTGATACAGTTATTGGAATCGGTAATGCTTATGTTAGCGATTATTCCGTAGATATGTCGGTTGGATCTCTTCCAACAGTTTCTCTTTCAATGGAAGGTGCTAATGTTAACTCGGTAGCGAGTGGATCTGGCTTCCTTACTCCTGCGATTGATCAAGAAGCTGGAACAGCACTCGGTTTAAGGGTAGCTCTTCCAACTCCAGATTCTGGAATTTCCACTCCAATTACCGCTCTGCGCCCAGGTGATATAACCGTACACCTAGCAGACGTTGATGGAGAAACAATAGCTGACCTTACAGGTACTGATGGAGCGCACGTTCAAAGTGTCTCCTTAAGCCTTCCTCTTTCTAGAACTCCACTGGATAGACTTGGAAGCAGATTCCCATTTGCTCGTGAAGTTGACTTCCCAGTTACTGTTTCAATGTCAGTAAGCGCCATCGTGAATGAAACCGTGGCAATGAACCTTACAGATACCTTGCAATCAGGCGTTCAAAATGCATCTGTTATCCTTAACGATGAGAATGGTGCGGGCGCAATAAGATGGGATCTAAAAGGAGCGCAGGTTGACTCAGAGAGTTTCTCCACTGCAATTGGCTCAAACCAAAGTGTTGACTTAACCCTTACCGCTCAGGTAGGTGGCCCCGCCGATACCACTGCTGGTCTTTTCTGTAGTGGTGCTAGTATAACTGAAGTATTTGGCACAACATAATACTAATTAATTAACCCCCTTCCTCGTTCGGGGAAGGGGTTTTTTATATCATGTCAAAGAAAACTACAACTAAAAAAGTAGCTACTAAAAAAGCTCCAGTTAAAAAAGAGCGCAGACCTCCAGCTGACCAATATTCTGAAGGTAGAGATCCTTACAAAAACTCTCGTAAGGCTTAATAGTACGGCTCGTAAGTACCAGTTCCCCCGTCTACTCCACCTAATTGTCTAGGTTGCGCGGCATATATATTATATTGACCTGCCATTCGCACGATATTGTCCATAGAATCGCTCGCAAGCCCTCTATAGACCTTGGATACCTCATTGCGGTTAACGAACGTTACAGCGCTTTCTCCGTCCTTTAAGGACAATATGTTATCCCCACTTACATTGGAATTAACAATACCCCTTAAGGCGTTTCTCGCTTCCTTGTTATAATAGTTATGAAGGTATAGCTCTTTGAGGATATTTTGAGCTTCTATATCTATAGTACCATTAGCACCAGAAGCTAAATCTCCTGAAAAATCTGTATAGATATAAGTATTTAATCCCCCTAGGTTTTCTTTTAACCAACCACTGATTGAACCAGTGGTTGCAATACCTGTATTATCATCAAACTCAGTATTGAGTATTCCTGAAGCTAATTCCCATAAGACCGTTGTCATAACTTCTTTTACACAATTATTCGGCAAAAGGGTTATTTAAATTAGGATCAGATGGTCCTGCCGATTGAATAATTTTAAGGGTCTCCGCATGTTGGGGGTTATTAGGGTCTAGTGTAATGGCATCTTTAGGAGGTGAACTATTAAAAGAATTAGCTCTGCTTTTGTAACCCCTGAACTCCTTAATTAAGTTTTCCTTTAAGTTCTTTTTATTATAAAATGGATTAATACCTACCCTATTAGCTAAAGCTCTCATGTCTGCTTCAGACATTTCCCCAAGCTTTTCCTCGAAAATGGGGAGATGATTAGTCCCGTAAGGATTGGTTTCACCGACCCCAAAGATAACTTCCATTTGATGAAGCTTGTCTATATAAGAGGCACTACTGGTATCTCCACTAGCCCTCATTTCCTCTATTTCTTCAAGCAATCCCTTTTTTGTGGGTTGCTCTTGTCCTGTTGTTACTTCCTTAAAAGGCTGTTTTTTAGCCGTTTTTTTCTTCGCTGTTTTTTTCTTAGCCATACCTATTATATACACTGAAAAAATAAATTACAAAAAAAAAGCCACCCCCGAAGGAGTGGCTTTTAAGTATGAGGTTAGTGTGGGGATTAATCGAATGCTCCGATAATCTTACCAACGAGAACGCGGTTGTCGAGAACTACTCGGCCTTCTTCGATAGAACCGAAGTAGCCAATCTTGTTCTGACGAATGCTGTACTGATCGTCTGCGATGAGGTTAAACTCACTAGGAGCGTCTGCATCAACAGCAACTGCACGGATAAGAGAATCTTTCGTGCGGTCTACGCCAAGAATGATTTCATCAGTTGAACCATTAAATGTGATTCCTCCGCTTGAACCATCTGGCCAATTATATTCAGTAGCTCCAGCTGCGGTATCAAAGAGAGTGTTAAACTTCTGAGATGTTCCTAGCTCGTTGATCTCCATGATACCAAGACCATAGAACTCAGGGATACCTGCATTACGATAAAGCTGCATACGCAACTCATCAGGAGCAGCAAGACCACCATCATTAGCCGTTGGGGCAGATCCATCAGCATCTTCGGTGTTGATAGCGTTGTAAGCCATCGAACGGATGTCTTGGACCACCTCTGGAGAGACGATAAGGTCAGTAATTCCCCTTGTACGGGTAGTTGGAGTTCCACCGATCCAAGAAGTATTAATTCTCTTGGCAAGGGTAAGAAGATCGTTCATGTCGGCCAATGTGAACTTACCAGCAATTCTGTTCGTTTGAACATGCTCTTTGCTGTTAGTTGTTGCATTAGCAACAGAAGTCATGAGCAATGTAGCAGAAGTAGTTTCCTGCTTGATCAAGATTTCTTGTGCGACACGAGTAAATGTTTTACTCACTACATCCAAGCGGCTCTTAGCAGCATAACGACGATCAAAGCTTACTGCACTATCAAGAGAGTAGGTAGCAAGCTTAAGCTCGGAAGCTGTAGGAAGTACTTGGTTTTGTGGGAGTCCACCAGCATGGCTCTGGCTCCATACATTAACATAGTCCTCATCGGAAATGTTGTAGTAAAGATCAAGAGGAATGCTCGGATTGTCATCAGCGTTAAACTGAAGAGACTGGAAGAGGTTACTCACGGTAGGTGCTTGATTGAGGACTTCGGCCAAAACTGGACCGATGAACTCAGCAAGGGCTACCTGAGCCTCGTAAGCAACGTTGCGGTTGCGGGAAGCCATAGCTTTAACAAGCTCGACTTGCTCTGGTGTTCTTTTTAAAGTAATTTTCATGGTGAAGTTATTCCTTCCTATAAATATTAATGATTGATTTGTAAGACAATGTAATCACCCAAGAACTGATCACTTGTTGGTCCTTGGTTGGTTCGAGAACCAGTTCCGAGAACTTTTCCGAAGTGACCTGAAGTCCAATGTCCGTGGTTTGATACAGCGCCAGTAATCTTACCTGCGTTTGTATAAGACATTTGAACAGGCGCTCCGACTGTATAATCAGTAGCATTTCCGTCAAAACCACTAGAGCGTAAAGTAAATATACCTCTAGTTGCAATAGGTACTGCTTGGCCTGGAAGCATCGCTTGGAGTTCAGTAGCTTTTATTGGGTTATAGAGAAGTTTTTCTCCGTTTTCGTCGTTTTTTGCAGTTTGGAACAGGG
>Ga0098054_1001991_pt1 | contig 9852 bp, 9 predicted proteins | sample 16_taG_FD_75048 | JGI IMG/M metagenome (GOLD analysis project Ga0098054, IMG submission 75048) | Marine viral communities from the Subarctic Pacific Ocean - 16_ETSP_OMZ_AT15313 metaG | ecosystem: Environmental > Aquatic > Marine > Oceanic | place: Pacific Ocean | collected 2015-01-18
ATCCGATGCGTCAGCAAACCCACCAACCAGCGCACTAATTACCCTGTTTGATAGCAGGCTTTTACCTTTGTTGGTCGCCCCCACTAAAAGGAGCGCGTGTCCCTGGGCAGGCTCCCTGTTAAGGACAGCTTCATAAAACCTTTTCATCCAAGCGTAGAAGTAAATGACCGTGCCAATTTTATCGTCAGCAAACAATTGAGATAACCAATCGTGGAGGAAAGGCCACTTGGAGGGGTCACCGTCTTCGGCTGGCTCAATAGGGCTGATGTTCGCGTTATTAAGAATCCGGTGACTGTTATATTCCACAACCCTATCGTTGCTAAATACGACTGGAGCGACCTCGTCAATCCTGTTCTCGTTTGCTATAGCCAACAGGGCAGTCTCCATTTCTGAGAGAGGCTGCCCTCTTTTTGGTCGCGGCGAGAACCCAGCCTTCCTGAGTTCCATGCATAATTGATCCTTGGGTATCTGCTGTGCTGACCCATGTAGGAGCTTGTAGTGCATCTTACCGTTGAACCAGTATTGATCCAACAGGCTCCCCATCTTTTGGGTTTCGTATTCTTCTACGAACTTCGTTCCAAATATCTCTTTCCAGGAGACAAACCCCTTTCCGGCTCTGTCAGAATAGCAGACCATGCCCTCATCAACTACCTGGCAACCCTCCCTCTCAATACCATCATCGATCCAAAACAACGGCCCCCTTGACCCTATTGTGAAGTCGCCTTCCCACCTGTTAGGGAACTTTTTGTGAACCTGCTTTTCAATGATATCAACGGGTATTGAGGTGTCCGATGACTGGGGCGGCTTGTCACTGGCAGCTTTCATCAAAGCCGTCCGGTAAATGGCTTTAGGCAACAGGTCACCTGTCTTCACCCAATCCTCACCTATCTCAAAATACTGACTCGCCTTGTATGACGAAGTATCAAATCCGGCAAATATACGCTCAATACCTATTTGTGTTGAAAGTCTCTTTACAAAGGCATCATACATATCAGGAGTAATAGGCAGGCGGTTTTCAAACACCCACACCAAACGTATATATCCTGATTGTGTGCGCGTTCTCCAAGTGGGCAGATATTCCTTACATTGGGTTTGTATGAGCTTATCTACTACATCCCAGTCTACCCTAGCGTCATAGTCAGCGGCAAAACCGTTGACGGCATTTACTGGGTTGTCATTACTGATACGAACATTAGGATTATCCCCCTCGCACATGCTATAGAAAACATGGTCTGTTGTGGCCTGGGCGCACCACTCTCTATATTTTTCTTTAGATGCAAATTTAGGCTTACTATCTTTCTTGGAGTAAAGGGAGTCCGCTTTAGTCGTTTTTGTTTCTTTAAGGTTTTTAATGAACCGGTATCTCATTTTTCGTATCTCTCTAGTATTTTGCCTTCTGCTGCCAGCGGGATATCCGGTATCCAGCCAGGAGCCTTTGACATGCTTTCTATTACTTGTTTCAGGACGTTATCTGCCTCTGATTCTTCTGCTTCGATCACAAACTCGTCATGCACATGGAAGATGACGCTTATGTCCTTTGCGTCGATGTTTAGGAGCATGTCTGCGAATATGTCTCTGGCGAGTGCCTGAGATATATTCTCGGCTAACAGCCCGCCCCAAAGCCGGATTGGTATCTTCTTTGACCCCTTGGTAAGCATAGCTATGTAGTTACGCCTACCCCCTTGCAAAGCGGTAGTTATTTTTCCGTAATTTAACGCCCTGCCGGAAGGTAGCTCCAGTTTAAAGTCTTTGCCCTGGGCGTATGCTACATGCATATCACGTTGCAGCTTGTTCCACAGTGCCACAACCTTCTGGAGTTTGTGTCTATACAGGCTCACTGCTGATTGAGCCTCCATCAGTGACATCCCTGAGATCATTGCAAATTTCCTGGCAGAAGCCCCATAGCCACAACCAAGCACCATCGTCTTCACCATGTGGCGTAGCTTGGAGTCCTTGTCCTTCAATGACCCCTTTGCGTAGTCCCACTTCCCGAACCGGACTGCAAATGCCTCGTAGATGTCGTCTGACTTCTTAATTTCCTCCAGGGAGGATTGATCTTCTGCCAACCAGCACAAGGTGCGAACCTCAATTTGGGATAAGTCCGCTACAATCAGCTTCTTGCCCTTCTTTGGGCTAACAAGATGTCTGAGATTAGCACCGAACATTTCCCCCCTTGGGAGATTTTGCAAATTCAAATTTCCCCCACTACCACTGAAGCGTCCAGTATGCGCCCCCATATACATCAAACCGCCATAATAGCGTTCGTCTGACATTGTAGCGTAATCGAAGGACTCCAGTTTACGTTTTAATGCATTGATACGCCTGTAGTCGCGGACAGCCTCAATCCACGGGTAGTCCTTGCCATGAAGACATATCCACTCGTTGGCTTCCTCGCTTGAAAGGGCAAGGCTGGCTGGAGGCTCGATACCTATCTTGCGACATTCCTCGTTAAACGCCTTACGGGATAGTGGCGGTGACTCACCAATCCACGGGATACAGTTCTCTGCATCGAAGAGGCGTTGCGATACGTTCTCCTGCTGCTTCTTTAGGAGGGCTATATCAATGGGTATCCCCCGCTGGACACTCTTCCGGTTAACGCAACTTATGTCGCGCTCCCTTTGAGGCCACCTATCTTTAAGCTCCTCCCATAGTTTTAAGCACAACTCCGAATCTTTGAGTGCGTATTCACTGACCTCTTCTTTAAACTCTGGAGTCATGTCTTCCCACCGCTTGCCCAGCATGTTGTTACGAGTCTCCTTGGAAACCTCTAGGTCAAACAGTTCCCCCGTAGCTCCTTTCAGAGAGCGTGGTATACCGCAGAAAGCAGCAAGGTCTGCCGTGCAGTGCCACTCAGCCGGTTGCACTTCAGGCCACCACCCTTTGCGAACACCAAACAGATAAAGCGTTTCATCGAATGAGGCGTTATGCGAAAGAACTATATGCCCCTTGAGTGAAGGCCAGTCGAACACTCTAGGGTCACCTACAAAGTTGGTTCCCTCGTCCCCGACAACAGACACCATGTAGGCATCAAAATCGGGGTGGGAAAAGTATCCCAGCGTCCCTAAAGTCTTTATCGAGCAACCCTTGTCATAGTAGGTCTCAAAGTCTACGGCAAAAGTATTTTTGTCTGCTGAGTTTTTTTCGTACATGGTTATCCCTATAAAAAAGCCCCAACGACACTGAGGAAGAAAGCGTAAGACCTCAGTGCCGCTGGAGCGGCAGGCGACTCAGGGACAAAACGATAAAGCCCTGCTGCGCCGTGGATTTAGACTACTCTTCGCTTTCAGTCCAGCGCAATAGGCACTGGGTTCTCTCGGAGGTCTTTCAAAGACCTGGTGAACACGGAGGAAAGAACAACCAGGCGTTCCCTCTGCTTCCCCAATTCATCGATCTTCTCGGTAACCTCACCAACAAGCTGTTCAGCTAGGGCAAGTTCCCCTTCAAGCACATCAATTTCTTCTTCTGAAGTAGCCATATATTTCAGGAGTTAAATGAAGCCACGAAGTCGATGACGGCCTGTGGAGAGTTCTCCTGGGTCACAGCCAGTTCCGGCTGCCACCAGTCGTTGTGCTTACCCTGGACATGGTTGACCGTCAGCTTCCACTTCTTGTCGCCCAGTGCCATGCTTGGGTTGAATGACGCTAGGGTGGTTACACGCTTGTAGGTATTTACGAGTGCGTAGTTCTTAACGGTAAGGACACCGACAGTGTAGAATTTATCCCCGATGGGAAAGGGGTAAGCTCCATCGTCGCCATTTTCAGGCTTTCAATTGCGAATGTAATCTCCGCAAACTCCTTCAGTTTTTCTACAGGCACACCTGTGCGTTCTGCGAGATCGTCACGCGCCTCTTTGGAGTAAACGCGCTCCTTTGGCTCACCAAACTTAACGTCTTCTTCCCAGCCCTTGATCATCTTGATGATGCTGATTTCAACAGGCTCGCCACCTTTTGCGACGACATGGGTTTTGTCCACTACTAAGTCCCCAAGTTCACCGGCATCATACTGCGACAAAGCAGACTTGATAGCGTAATAGGGGATGTTGATGTCGGAAGGGTCAATCCTGAATTCCAGGTTGCTTGCTACTGGAGCGGTAACCCCAGTGTTTACTTCGACGATTTCTTCCTTTTTTTCCTTTGTTTTAGGCATTTGTTATTTTGCGTATTTTTATGTTTTGGTTATATCAGGTCAGCGTATACCGCGTATCTGATGTGTCTATTATTTCCGCTGCTTCAGCAGCATCCATAAATTCTTGGGCCATACGACCCTTCTCCCCATCAGGGGCTGCCTTACCTACAGCCTCTGCTACTTTTTTCAAGGGAAAGTTAGCTAATTTTACAACTTCTTCTTGGGGCAGGTTAAATTGTGACGCGATATCCAGCAGTTGTGTATTGTCATTGCATTTACGAGACGCACCCATAGACCGTAGTCGCAAAGATGGGAATTCTGCACCGTCCCTAGCCATCGCCACAGCCTTCGCCCTAATGCGCGTAGCCCAGTTGGTCACGATCTTTGCGATAGGCCACAGTTGCTCCAGGGTCTCAGGGTTGTCAGGGTCAGAGATATCCACATCCGGCAGTGTGTTTTCTGACACCCTCTTGGCTACCTCAAATGCAATAGCACCCAGTGCAGGACATTTGTCCTCATATGCACAGAATCGGCAGTTCACGTTAGGCGATAGATCACCTAATTCAGGTGCGCCTTCTTCCCAAAGGGGGCGTATCTTCTCACCTGCCTTGATTACATCAGATACTTCCTTGATAAGCCTGGGTAAGTCACCGCGCTTGAACTCCCCGTGCAGGACTTCCCCACGGACAGGGATATAAAATACAAAGATAATCTTCTTGAGGTCAGGGAACTTCTGGAAAGCCCCAATCGTATACGTCTTCGCCTGCCAGTTTTTCTCCGGTTCGTCGATGATGCTGATACCTGTCTTGTAGTCGCCCATGATCGCTGTGTCACCAAACGTGGTAAGACGGTCACATGTTCCCCAGGTGCTTGTGCCTTCCAGTTCCACATCGACCTGAATCTCATGGTATTCCTTGTTCTCAGCGTCTCCTATTATGGATGCCAGGAAATTGTCCTCCATGCGACAGGTCTCCTCATATATCTCGACCTCCTCCTCGTCATGGAGCGCGGAAGGGTCACGCACTTCCAAAGCCTCATGTATCCTGGTTCCTTTCTCAGCGGCAGCACTCGTCCCCGAACGCCCGTTGTAACCGGAACAGGCGGCTACATACTTGAGGCTGGAGGGTGAGAATTCCGCGTGATCTCTACTTGTGTGGTCTGGTGTATTATCCATGCAGTGCTTCTAGGTTTTTAAGTTTACGTTTTATCGACTTCATCACTGCCTCCTCAATAGAGTCAGCAGCGACCAGAATCTTCTGTATGGCATCAGATTTAGCCCCGTTGCGGTGGATGCGCCCCAACGTCTGCAAGTGATCCTTGGCAGAGAAGGACGGGCTTATGAGGGAAATACGGGGTCTCTTGCCGTTGATATCATGCAGGGAGAGACCGGTTCCCCCTGCCGCGATGTTCACAGCCAGGAGGTGTATGTCGTCATTTTGGAAAGCGTCCACAACCTGTTGCCTCTCCTTTGCTGATTGACCTCCCTCGATCCGGTAGCACTTATGTAGCTTCTCGCACAGGGCTTCCACGGTTTCCCTGAAGTTAACGAACATAACGACAGAGTTGCCCTGGCCGACTAGGTCTTCCGCCATTTCCGCAATGTCTGGCGTTTTGAAGGACTCAGCAAGTTGTCTAGCTCTCAACAAGTTGACTAATACATGCTCATTGTCTGTTACAGTTCCATTCTCGATATACTCTTGGACGATAGCAGGCGTAATGCCCAGTTCGTCGTATGCCTTGATAATCTTCTTTGCACCACCAAACTCAACAGGCTCTACAAAAACCCTGTTCGCTCTGAAGCTGTCGGGGAAGTCTTCCACAGTCAGTTTCTTTCCGGTTATCCCGTAGATGGAATCCTTAACATCAGATAACTTTGCTCGACTCATCAACCGCCATTGTTTCCAACGGTCTTGAGCGCACCCGTTTTCTTTCATCCAGCGATACCAAGAGCTTTTACCGTTGCCGGTCTTGTTCAACCCGTGCAACCCCAGCATGAAACCTATTGAGCGCATCTCTGTGGGGTTCTCGCAAGCAGTAGCACTCATGCCGTGAACCCGATACCCCTGCTGGACGAGTGAAATAACCAGTTGGCAGTTTTGTGTGTATGGGCCTTTACACTTGTGAATCTCATCAACGAATACCAGGGCATCCTTTGGCAGATTCCACGCCATTATCATCTTGCCCCGCTTGTTCATGTGGGGCGTTCCCCCTGTCCGTATCTTTTCGTAGTTCAGCACAAAAATGGGTTTAACGCCAAACTCTTCCAGTTCACGCTCCCAAGTGGGGATGACGGCCTTGGGGCAAATCACCGCGACAGGACAACCAAGGGTTTCTGCTATCGCGGCGGCAACGACAGTCTTGCCCGTGCCAACGCTGGATGTATCAATTGTATTGGTTCCTTCGGCTAGTTTCTCTACGAAAAATGCCCAAGTCCCCTTTTGTCTAGGAAACAGTGCTTTCATTTGGCGGCGACCTTAATCGACAGTCAAGTTCTTGTCCAGAACTATTTCCCCCTTATATACCTGGCAATCAAGAAAGCGTCTATCAACCCGTCATGTGGCTTAGTCGCCCTCTTGCTCTTCAGCCAGCATTCTTCAGGGGCAAGCTCGTTAGCTACAGCTAAAGCAGCTTCCTTCGTTTTTCCTTTGAGTGTCCTGCCCAGCATGACCTTTTGCCACTTGTGTACACTTACACAGCGGGAGTCCCATTGGCGACTTTCCGCAAGCCCTAACAGCTTCCCGAAAGAAATCGCCATCGACCTTACCGCCTGCGACGAACGCGCATGATGAAGCGGCTCCTCTATTGCGAATATAAAGGGGGAATTAAGGGAAGTAATCCATTCATATACTTTCCTTGTGTCCACCTCCCGCTTTTTTAGACGGTGTATGGTCGGCATTACTGTCTTGTCGATCACCGCGCCTGTCTGTGCGGATATAGCTACCAAGCCGCCGGTAAGACCATTATCGATTCCTACGATCATATGGAGTCTATTGCCTTGCGGCGAACCAGCAAGCCAGCACCCTCTGTAGGTAAAAAGACATCGATGTTCTTACCAAGCATTTGCAGGTAGTATACTTCTTTTGCAACCGCAGGAACCACTAAATAGAAATCACCCAGTTGCGCTTCTACAACAAACTTGAAGTCCGCTGGCGGAAGCTCGACCCTGATAAGAACCTTCGGGTTTGAAACAAGTAAACGATCAGGAAACATCTTTTGTTGGTGCGTCGTCAAGAAAGACGGGTGTCGCCTCGCCGTAGTCTGATTGAAGATACTCGTATTCATATCTCCTGTAAGCCTCGTCCTCACTCAGCCCGTAGTCCTTCTGGAGGATATCAATCGTCATCCTCTTGGAGTAGCAGGCGACTGGCGGCTTGCCGTAGGTTTCTACTGACCCTATAAAAGCGTCCTGTAGTCCTGAGTATAAAAGCAATACGCTTTCCGGCTCCTCATAAGCATCGGCAGATTCTGACATGGCATTTACTTGTCTTCAAGCGGTTCTACATCAATTACCTTTTTCGAGTCGATATCGACTGCTCCTTTTCCCTTGTCCGCTTTGGTATTATTGAGGATGGAAATGTCTATCTGAACCTTGCCGGAGCCTCCTCGGTTATCGAGACCCAGGTTGCGCCGTATAATTTGGTCAAGTTCTGACAACTCCTTAATAGTGCGGGGGCCGCGTAGGTTCTTAACCGAATCCCGCATCAACTTGACGGCGGTAGCGGCCACATAAGACTGATACTTTTCCCCTGGCGAAGCCTGCGCCTGTGCTACATCGAGCAAGTCCTTATCCTCGGTTACCCTGGCATCGTGTGCTTTAAGTTGGTTCTCCTCTTTAACCGCCTCATCAAGTTTCTCTTCCAGAGCATCCTGTAACGGATCATCAGTTTCCTTCTTATCTTCTGCCGTGGGGTTAACCCCGTGAGGGTTTTTCTTCGCTCCATATCCTGCATTGCGTAGCCAACGCCGAAGTGTAGATGAGTGAACGTCCAGTTCCCTGCTGATGCTGATCAGTTTATAGTCCTGCTTATACAGAGCGATTGCCCGTTGCAGCAACTCTTCTTTTTTGGAAACCTTCGACAAACCGCTTAATAATACTATTATTCTAATAGTTATTCAAGTTATATGAACCGCAAGCTCCGTGCATACGAACCGCGCATCAATCCCGACACCAAAGAGATGGAAGTCGGTGGACTCAAGATACCGGTAACTAATACAGTTACTGCATTACTTTACGGTTTCGCGAACACGAAAAACAACAAAGCAAAGGAATACTACTTCTGGCGGTTGTGCGATGAGTTCTGGAATCGCGACGACTTACCGGAACACATGATGGTGCGCCACCCTTGGGCAGAGGAGATGATTCGTGCGGTAATCGAAAATAAATATGTAGCTGTCGGGGGTGCTGCAAACAGCGGTAAGTCCCACACAATGGCTGCGTGGGCTATAATTAGTTGGTTGTCTGCCCCTCGCGATACCCTGGTATTGATAACCTCGACCACACTCCGCGAAGCGCGGAAACGGATTTGGGGTTCTATTATTTCGCTGCTGACTGTTGTAGAGGGTGCGCCGATGAAGGTGCGGGACAGTATAGGAAACGTGGCATACATAAATGAGAAGGGAAACCTTATCGAACGAGCAGGACTGTCCCTAATCGCCAGCGCGAACGCGAAGGACGCGCTATCCAAATTCATCGGGATCAAGCAAAAAACCGTAATATTGGTGGGCGACGAACTCAGCGACCTCTCCGAAAAAATCCTCCACGCCGGACTGTCGAACTTGTCCAAGAACCCATCTTTTCAGCTAATCGGGATGAGTAACCCTAATTCGCGCTTTGACGCTTTTGGTATCTGGAGCCAGCCTTTGGATGGGTGGTCTTCAATTAATCACGATACGGATGACCGGTGGGTAACCAAATGGGGAGGGACATATATACGCTTCGATGGGGAGCGCAGCCCCAATATACTGTCGGGAGAAGTAAAGTATCCCTGGCTGCCGACTGAAGAAAAGCTATCCGAAGACAGGGCGTTACTTGGGGCTGAGTCGCGTGGGTATATGCGAATGGTCAGGGCAATATTCTTTGATAGCGACGAGACTGAGGGCATCTACTCTGAAGCAGAGTTAAGCAGGTCTGGGGCGATGGGTAATGTGGATTGGGCAGGCAAGCCTATACCTGTTGCGGGACTAGACCCCGCATTCACCAATGGAGGAGATAGAACAATATTATATACCGGAAAGGTCGGGTATGATCAAACAGGGCAGTATGTGTGCCAACTTGGGGAGGCTTTACACCTCAACGATGACGCAACCAATAAGGCCGTGCCGCGAACGTATCAGATTGTTCGCCAGGTAAAGGAAGCATGTGAGAAGCGGGGGATTCTTCCACAGGATGTTGCGGTTGACGCAACGGGTGCTGGTGCGCCGTTTTGCGATGTGCTGGCTGGCGAGTGGTCTGACCAGATTTTGCGTGTTTCTTTCGGCGGAAAAGCATCAGATAGGCGGGTTTCAGCAAACTCCAAGCTCACCGGCCAAGAGATGTATATGAACAGAGTAAGCGAGTTGTGGTTTTGTGGCAAGGAACTCGTAAGGACTAAACAGTTATTCGGAATTGATAACGCATTAGCAAAAGAGATAACCGCCCGTAATTATGAGATGGTAAAGAGCGGGACACTGCGGGTAAAGATAGAATCGAAAGTAGACTACAAAAGTCGTTTCGGGCATAGCCCCGACC